>TARA_B100000963_G_scaffold343978_1_pt1 | contig 23477 bp, 39 predicted proteins | sample TARA_B100000963 | Tara Oceans TARA_B100000963 (sample SAMEA2622097) | marine metagenome | biome: marine biome (ENVO:00000447); feature: surface water layer (ENVO:00002042); material: "saline water (ENVO:00002010), including plankton (ENVO:xxxxxxxx)" | depth 5 m | reverse complement strand
GGCATCAAAGAAAAAATCTTTTTTGAAAGGCTAGTATCAGCGAACACCCGGTAGATTAGTAATAAACTTTTTTACTGGAGAACAGCAATGAAAACATTGATGCATTATGTGCACAAGCACGAGGACATTGCAGAGACCCTAAGCGGAATACTTGTTATGCTCATTACTATGGGAACAATTTTAGGAATTGCTCCATTTATAATGTTATTAACAGCAGCTGGTTAGGATCTGTAAGACTCAGAGGGGGTGGAAACATCCCCTCAACTTTATGAAAAAAAGTGAAAATAATTGTTTACATTATGATAAAACTATGGTATAATATATACTATATATTGGAAATGGTTACATTATGAAATTTTATACACATGTCACAAAATACGGTAACTACATCTACTACCGTGGTTATGACCATAACAAAAAAATCAAAGAAACAGTAAAATACGAACCATCGCTTTTTGTTGCGACAAATAAGCCATCTGCGTGGAAAGCACTCGACGGTACACCTGTTGGCCAAGTCAAATTTGATTCTATGAATTCAGCAAAAGAATGGATGAACAACAATAAACAAGTAGCCGGGCTCCACATATTTGGTAATACCAACTATACCGCTGCGTTTATCAATGACTATTTTCCTGGTCAAATTCAATTCGATCGTAACAAAATAAATGTGACTACTATCGATATTGAAGTTGCGTCTGACAATGGCTTCCCCGAGCCAGAACAGGCCGATAGTCCGATTATATCTATCACATGTAAGAATAATATTGATAACACATACTATGTGTGGGGTCTCGGTGAATATGATACATCAATATCTTATATGAAATCTCATAGGGTTGTATATTCTCGATTCAATACCGAAGCTGATTTATTAATTAACTTTATAACCTGGTGGTCAAAGCCATCTAATATGCCAGATGTTATCACGGGTTGGAATACATCATTCTTTGATGTTCCTTATATGTACAATCGTATGTTAAAGGTTATAGGTGAGGCATATGCTAAAAGATTATCTCCCTATCCAAGTAATCGTGCTGCAATGAGGATAGATGATATCCCTGGGAAACAAACTGCTCGTAATGGTAAGCGGTATACAATCATGGGTTTATCTAATCTAGATTACCTTGATTTGTTTAAAAAGTTTGGTTATTCATATGGTCCACAAGAAACATACAAACTCGATCATATTGCTAACGTTGTGCTTGGTGAAAGAAAACTATCTTACGAAGAAGCTGGCTCACTACATACTTTATATCAAACTGATCACCAAAAATTTATTGACTATAACATTAAAGACGTTGAATTAGTTGATCGTCTCGAAGATAAGCTTGGATTAATTACGTTATGTATGACTATGGCCTATAAGGCTGGTGTAAATTACAACGACACATTTGGTACAACTAATATATGGGACACCATTATTTATCGTAAATTGTTTGAACACAAAATTGCAGTACCACTAAAACGTGATCAAAACAAAACATTTTATCCTGGTGGTTACGTAAAAGATCCACAGGTTGGAATACATGAAAACATTGTCAGCTTTGACTTAAACTCACTATATCCTTCTATTATTATGCAATACAATATGTCACCTGAAACTATTGCTGAAGGTGAAATAACTAACTTTGACTTAGAAGGAATGCTTGCGGGTTCTTATAAACCTAATAACAAGGGTAAAGCACTTGCTGCAAATGGTCAATACTTCAATACTGAATTCAAAGGTATTATTCCAACTATTATTGATGAAATGTACAGTGAACGTGTTCAAATCAAAAACCAAATGATTCAATCACAAATTAAATTACAAAAAGTTGATAAGGAAGATAAACAAGAATTATATGCTATTGAACGTGATATTGCAATAGCAGAAAACCAACAAATGTCTATTAAGATTTTACTTAATTCACTTTACGGTGCAATGGGTAATCAATACTTTAGATTCTTTGATCAACGAGTAGCTGAAGCTATTACACTAACGGGTCAACTTACAATACGCTGGGCTGAATATGCTCTTAATGATTACCTAAATAAAATATTACGTAAAGGTCAAAGTTTTAAAGATTATGTTCTAGCAATCGATACCGATTCTCTTTATGTTGGCTTGGAAGATTTAACCAAAGCGGTTCAACCAAATAATCCTACTGACTTCTTAGATACTGTATGTGAAGATAAGTTTGAACCAGTACTTGCAAAAGCATATGATAACTTATATTCTCAACTTGGCGGGATATCTAATCGCATGGTTATGAAACGTGAAGCTATTGCTGATCGTGGTATATGGACAGCTAAGAAAAGATATATTCTAAATGTTCAAGATAACGAAGGTGTTCGTTACGCTGAACCAAAACTCAAAATCATGGGTATCGAAGCTATTAAATCGTCTACACCAGCACCATGTCGTGATGCTTTAAAACAAATATTTAAGGTTATTATTCAGGGTAATGAATCAGAAACTCAAAAAGCAATTGAAGCCTTTAAACAACACTTTAGTACATTGTCAGCTCATGATATTGCTTTTCCTCGAGGTGCTACCAAAGTTCGAGAATTTAAAGACCACAATCAAATTTACAAAAAGGGTACACCAATCCATGTACGTGGTGCATTACTATACAATAAACAAGTTATTGACTTAGCATTACAAAAAAGATACGAACAAATCAAAAACGGCGATAAACTTAAATTTGTTTATCTACGTAAACCTAATAAAATTCATGAAAACGTTATTTCGTTTATCGATTATCTGCCTCGTGAGTTTGGACTTGAAAAGTATGTTGATTACGAAACACAGTTTCAAAAAACTTTTCTTGATCCTATTGAACCAATTCTTGATGCTGTGGGTTGGTCATCTAAGGAGATCGCAACACTAGATGATTTCTTTGGATAAAAAACGGTGTACATATACTACATTTTGTGGTATAATATATAACATTGGAGAAAAAAAATGAAATTAGTAAGATTAACCTCACAAGAGGAAATAATTGGAAAGGTGATCGAAAGATCAGATGAAATAGAAATTAGTGACGCTTTCAATATGGTAGCAACTGAACCAGGTAAAATTGGATTTATTCCATTTATGGCTTATGCTAAAAATGATAGTCATGTAATTAATAGAAGACATGTACTTATGGTATGTGATCCTGTAGATGAATTAGTTGATCAAGTTAGAAGTATGACAAGTGGTCTTGTTGTTCCAGATAAAAAGGTGATTACATAATGAGTATAGATTGGGTGGAAGATATCCACAAAATGCAAACAAAATATAAAACCAGAGACTGGGTTGCAAAAAATCAAGATAAGTTAAGAGCTTTCTTAGAATTTAGAATTGACTTTTTAAGAGAAGAGTTAGATGAAACAGAAGCAGCTTTAGTTAATATGGATGCTGAAGAAATTGTAGATGGCCTTATTGATCTATGTGTTGTAGCAATTGGAACGCTAGATGCATTTGATGTTGATCCTTATACAGCATGGGATGAAGTACTCAAAGCAAATATGCAAAAAGAAGTTGGTAAAAAATCAACAAGGCCTAATCCATTAGGTGTACCAGATTTAGTAAAACCAGATAATTGGGAGGCACCATCACATAAAGGTAATCATGGTAAGTTTAACGATATTTGATTCTATATACGATAATAAAACTGAAAAAAGAATGGACTATAATTCATTCGATGAATTCGAAAGTATATTATATAAGCTAGCAGAAAGTGATAAGTATCCAACGAAAACGGATGCACCATTGATTTCACCAGCAATTTATAAGACCGAGACCACCCGAGCAAATTCCAATGTAACCGGCTGGGGTGGTTTCGGCATCATTGATGTCGATGATTACGAAGGTGATATTAAAGAAATACATAATAAATATTCTAAATATCGCTATGTTTGTTATTCAACAGCATCATCTACAAAAGAACATCCAAAATTTAGATTAGTATTTCCATTAACAGAACATGTTGATGTTGATAATATTAAACACTTTTGGTTCGCACTCAACAAAGAAATAGGAGATATTGCCGATGCTCAAACAAAAGATCTTAGTAGGATGTACTACATCCCTGCTAAATACAAAGGCTCTTACAACTTTATATTTTCCCATGAAGGAAGCGTCATGGATCCAAAAGCTCTCATGGAGAAACACAGATATGTCGTACCAAATGAATCGTTTTTCGATAAGCTTCCAGACGCAATCAAAGAAGGACTCATCAAACACAGAAAAGAAACACTTAACAAAACTGACTTTTCATGGACGGGATATCGAGACTGCCCTTTTGTAAATAAAAACCATGTTGAAGAATATAAAACAATAAGTGGTAGTGGTTGGTATTCAAAAATGTATCAAATAATGGTATCAACTGCAGGTAATGCAGTTGCACGTGGTTATCCAATTACAGCTAAAGAAATTGCCTGGATATGTCAAGATTTAGATAATGATACAGGTAACTGGTATGCTAAACGTGATTTTGAAAAAGAAGCCGATAGGGCTATAGAATTTGTTTTTAAAAATAATTTATGAAGATAGGATTTACATGTAGCACATTTGATTTATTACATGCAGGGCATGTACAAATGTTAAGAGAAGCAAAACAACAATGTGATTATTTAATGTGTGGATTACAAATTGATCCAACAATAGATAGACCTGACACAAAAAATAAACCAATACAAACAGTAGTTGAAAGATATACTCAACTAAAAGCCGTAAAATACGTCGATGAAATAATTCCATATTCAACTGAAAGAGATCTAATGGATATATTAGAACTGTATACAATTAATGTTCGTATACTTGGTGAAGAATATCGATATAAAGATTTTACTGGTAAAGAAATATGCCAAGAAAGAGATATTGAATTATATTTTAATAATAGAGCTCATAGATTTAGTAGTACAACACTAAGAAATTCTATGTTAGGAGAAGAAAATGAAAAATGATAAAGTTGATAGAGGAATATTATACTTAGGTTGGTTTATATTATTAATGTACTTATTCCTTGCAGCTGGTAAGGTGTATGGTGATGATCATGATATAACCTACCATGGTCACCAAATTTATTTACAAAATGAACCAGCAATATGCCTAGCAAAAAATATTTATTTCGAAGCAGCAAATCAATCATTTGCAGGTAAAGTTGCAGTAGCACATGTAGTTTTAAACAGACAACAATCAGAATTATTTCCGAATCATGTATGTGACGTAATTTATCAAGCAAAAACAAGAATTAACTGGAAAGGTAACGAGGTTCCTATCAAAAATCAATGTCAATTTAGTTGGTATTGTGACGGTAAACCTGATGTACCTAAAGATTCAGACACATGGTTAACATCCGTGTGGATAGCAGATTTAGTATTAACAGGAAAATATCCTGATATTACTGAGGGATCACTTTGGTATCACGCAGATTTTGTGGAACCATATTGGTCGAAACAATTAGAACATGTGGTTACTATTGATAACCATTTGTTTTACAAATGAGGTAAAAAAAATGTATACGTATAAAGTAGATGTAACCAGAGTCGTAGATGGTGATACAGTAGATGTAGATATCGATTTAGGATTTGGTATGACTTATAAAAAGCAACGAGTAAGAATGATGGGAATAGATACACCAGAATCTCGTACACGTGATTTAGAAGAAAAATTTTATGGTAAACAATCTAAATATTTTTTAGAAGGTTTATTAAAAGATAAAGATATTGAATTGGTATCGCATGATAAAGGTAAATTTGGTAGAATACTAGGTGAGCTTTTTCTTGAAGGAGAACCTTTGTCTGTTAATCAAATGATGATACAAAACTATCATGCAGTTCCATATTATGGCAGCTCAAAAGATTTAACTGAAAAGCATCATTTAGAAAATAGAAAAGCATTAAATGATCAAGGAATTATATACGAAGGATAATATGTTTAATTGGAATATATACGAAATAGGATTAGATGAGAAATTAGTAAGAGAAAGAGCTACATATGAAGCTCGTCTAATAAAAAGTAATAAAAAAGATGCTCATCGATGTTTTGATACAGATATATTACCAAACACCATGAAAGGTCATTATGCTGAATGGATTGCAATGACTTTCCTAGGTCAAACAGATAACCCTGAAGAGTATTTTGATACAATTGATCAAGATAATGTTGAAGCTGAACATAAGGTAAGTTATTCGAGATACAAATTAAATCAAAGAGTTGATGAATATATGTGGCGAATAATGAAACAAGAAAGAACTAATTGGCCTAAAAGACAATTAAATCATAGAGTATATGGTTGGATTGGAGATGCTTTAGAGGGTGACTACAAACTTCATGGCATATATGAATATGATCAAAAAGTGAAAAAAATGGTTTACATTTTGCCAGAAGTGTGGTATAATAATAACTATAAAATAAGGAATCGACTATGAAAGAATCATTAAAAGTTTTACAAGAATGTGCTGAATTACAAACACGTAAATCACAAGATTATCAAAACGAAAACTCAAGAATCCAGCAAGCAGATTATTATCCTAGAGGTATTGCTTCTATTCTTGATATTATAAATGCAAAGACTTTACGCATGTGGAGTGTTTTAGAAGCAATGGAATCTGATCCAGATTATGAACCTAATTTTGAATCACTTGAAGATTCAGGTAAAGATCTTATTAATTATGCTTCGTTTCTAGTTGCATATCTTCGTGGTGGTATTCCTGGTCAAGACGCCATTGATAAAGATCTCTTAAATAGGAAATCAAATGTTAACAATTAATCAAGTTAGACAATATTTTATTAATGAATTAAGCAGTAAAAGCTTTACCGTAGATAGAACAGGCGCAAAAACAATTGAATTGCTTGGTGCTTCATTTTATGCTAATGAACCAGCGATATTTGGTGTGCCAAATGACGAATATATCAGAGATGAAATTGAGTGGTATAAGTCTCAATCAACAAATATTTTTGATATATACAACGATGATAAAGAACCACCAATGGCTTGGAAACATACTGCAAATATGCATGGTGAAATTAATTCTAATTATGGTCATTTAATTTGGTCAGAAAAATATTACGGTCAATTTGAACAAGTAATTTTAGAATTAACTAAAAATAAAGATTCTCGTCGAGCATCGATGATTTATACTAGACCTTCAATATGGGAAGAATATAATGAAAATGGTAAAAACGATTTTATTTGTACTAACTCTGTAACATATTATATTCGTGATGATGAATTACATTGTGTGGTACAAATGCGTTCAAACGATGTTATATTCGGTTATCGTAATGATTATGCTTGGCAAGAATATGTTCTAAAAGAATTAGCTACTGAACTTGATGTAGATGTAGGTAGTATCTATTGGCAAGTACAAAACTTGCATGTATATGAGAGGCATTTTAATCTTGTCAAATAAATGGGATAAAAAATATATTAGATTAGCAAGAGAAATATCTACTTGGTCAAAAGATCCAAGCACGCAGATTGGTGCAGTGGCTATTGGTAAAAAAGGCCAGGTGTTAGCTCAAGGATATAATGGATTTCCACGTGGAATCGAAGATAAAGAAGATCGTTTAAATAATAGAAAAGAAAAATATAAGTATGTAGTTCATGCAGAAATGAATTGCATATACAACGCTACATATAATGGTGTATCACTGAATGGAAGTACAATTTACATTTATGGATTACCAGTTTGTAGTGAATGCGCAAAAGGTTTGATACAAGTTGGCGTAAAAAGAGTTGTATCAACACCGGTTACAGATGCCACACCTGAACAGTGGGCAGTGTCAACCAAACTAACCAAGGCTTTATTTAAAGAGGCTGGGGTAAAATACGAATATATAACTACTATATAGTTTGTGCCCATAGCTCAATTGGATAGAGCAACAGCCTTCTAAGCTGTAGGTTCCAGGTTCGAGTCCTGGTGGGTGCGCCAAATAAAAGGGAAAAAAATGTTATACGCAGATTATAAATTTATTATAAATGAAAATGGATTAACAATGGCTGATGTAAATTCAGACGAAATGATTAAAGTTGAAAAAACTGGTCTTAAAGAAGGTGATACTTTTGTATTGAGATTAGGATCGGCTGGTCAAATGATGTTTGTAAAGCAGGCTAAAAGTGAGGTTGCTGAAACTCATGACTGGTAAATGGCACGGTGGCAAAGGCGATAAACCAAGGCCAATAAAAAATAAAGATGAGTTTGATTCTGAATGGGATCGAATATTTAAAAAATCTAAGGATCAAAAAATGAAACAAAAAAGTATGACCGAGTTAAATTATGATGGTAATGAAACAAGAGGTCGTTATGGAGAAGATGAATTGAATGACTAAGTTTGATAAAAAAGAATTAGAAAATAGTAAAAGAATTTTTAAATCAGCAACACCTAAGTATACAGTAGATTGGTATTGTAAATGGATTGCATCTGCTTTTGTACTAATGGCAATGTCTATTCGTGGTGTAGATGGAATGGAAATTTATGATTTATATCTATCAATTGTAGGTATTTTCTTATGGTTGGTAGTATCGGTGATTTGGAAAGATAGAGCATTAATTCTATTAAATGGAGTAGGTTTAATGTTTTTAATTAATAATGTGGTTGCTACATTAACTACATAGGAGAAAAAATGATAGAACATATTATTATCCCAACCCTGGGAAGAATGGATAAGCAATTAACGTATAATGCTCTTCCAAAAAAATACCAAGATATAACAAAGTTTGTAGTACAAGCTCATGAATTTGAGGAAATGAAGTCTAGATATGGTGATAAAGTTTTATGTTTACCTGAAACTATAAATCGTATTGCACCTACTAGAGAATGGATATTTAACGAGTTTAAAGATTCAATTCACTTTGTATTTGATGATGATTTAGAATTTGTTGTAAAAGAACCAAATCCTGGTGAAGGAACAAAATGGTTAAGTCGTAAGTATACTGATGAAGATTTTGATGATGCATTTAATTTAATTAATGAATGGATTGATGAAGGTATTTGTTATGGTGGATTTTTACCAGTCTGGGTAATTCCTGATGTAAGACAATGGCCTATTAGAGAATGTCAAAGAATAATGACAAATGTATTTTATAATGGTCCTAAAATACCAAGAGACATAGAATGGACTAGATTACATGCAGGTGAAGACTTTGATGTAAACTTACAATTATTAACACGAGGTTTTAAAAATAGAATATCAGCTAAATATATGGTTGGTTGTTCTGAAACAAATGCTGATGGTGGATGTTCTACATGGCGTACATTAGAAGTTGCTAATCAAGCTCAACAAGATCTTGCTGATTTGTGGCCTGAGTTTGTAAAAGTAAAAGAAAAAGATGTAGTATCAGGTCCATGGAAAGGTAAAAAGAAGCTAGTTGTTACTATCTATCATAAAAAAGCTTATCAATCAAGTCAAATGAATTCATTGGAGGAGTTTTTTTAATGGAATATACTGAAAAATATTATGGTCAAAAAATGTATTATATTCCAAATACATTTGACTTAAAAATAATTTCAGAACAAGCTGGTTATAAAAAACTATTTGAAAATAATCCTAAATGTTTTTTCGAGCTTGGTGGTAATAAAGGTTATACTAGTTTATTAGCTTCTACATACGGTGTAAATAAAATTATTTCTTTTGAACCAGATCCAACTAATATAAAGTATTATAAACAAAATACAAAAAATTTAAGTAATGTAACACTGTATGAAGGAATGGCATCACATGGTGATGGGGAAAATAGTTTTTATATAAATCAAGGTAAAAACCATGGATTACATTCTAGAGTAAAAAGAAGAGGCCGTAAAGAAATTACTGTTAAATCATATGATTTTTGGAAAATTATTGAAAAAGAACAACCAGATATTTTAAAAATAGATATTGAAGGTGGAGAGTATTTTTTAAATTTAGAAAATAAAAAACTTCCAGCTTCAGTAAAAAGAATAGCTATAGAAATAGATTGGAAAGGTTGGGGTGATTTAAAAAATCCTAAAGAAGGTAAACCATATAGATTATATAACTCTATTAAAAAACAGTTTCCAAAAGTTTTAAAAGATGATTCTAAAAATTGGACACAATTTAATTGGTCTATGGTTTATATTGGAGAAAGATTATGAATTACGCTAGTATTGTACCATTAATAGGTGGAGAAACTATCGCTATGGAAAATGTATTTGGTAAAAGACCAGATTATATGTTAACTTTTGATGGATTTCAAGCTAACGAAACACACTTAATAAATTATTACAATAATGAAGTACCATATTTAAATTTGTCTGAAGGTGAAAAGCATCCACATTCTGTAGATGTAGTGAATACAGTATGTCCATGTGCTGGATTAAGTTCATTATCACCTTCAGCTTCTAGTAATAATGAAGCAAATGATTGGATGTATAAATCAGCAGAGTACGTATTAGAACAAATACAACCTAGAGTTTTCTGGGGTGAAAACGCACCAAGATTAGCTTCAGCAATGGGTGAACCAGTTGTTAGAAGACTTAGAAAAATCGGTGAAAAAAATGGTTATACATTTTCTATAATTAAAACAAAATCAATATTACATGGACTATCACAAGTAAGAGATAGAACATTTTATTTTTTTTGGAAAGATGATAAAGTACCATTATTTAATTATCATTATGAACCACCAGGAAATATTGCAGAAGATATTCGTAATGTAGAAAAACGTGCTGACGATCCTATGAGTCAAATTTTTTGTAATGATGGTAAACCTACTGATAATCCATATTATAAATATGTATTAGAAGTTTTAGAAGGTGGTATTACACACCAAGAGTTTCAAAATAAAATTGAAAAAACTGTAAATCCTATGGATTACATTGAAGAAAGAACTACATATAAAGAAGTAGCAATCTGGATGCGAGAAAATGGTTATGAATCTACTGCAAAGAAATGTGATAGACAATACCATAAACTTAAATCTGGTGGTAATATTATGAGAAAAACTACAGAAATTCCTAAAGATAAAATAGGAGCTTTTGTAGGACACATGCCAACATCATTAAGTCATCCCGATGAAGATAGATATCTAACAGTACGAGAAGCTTTATCTATTATGAAATTACCTAAGGATTTTCAACTATTAGATCCAAAACGTAATTTAAATCACATGTGTCAAAATGTACCTGTAACAACTGCTGAATGGCCATCTAGAATGATAAAAAAATATTTAGAAGGTAATTTAGATATGATTGATACTAAGTATTTAGTATTCGATAATAGAAAACAATCGTATGATTATGAAAAAAACTGTTTACAAATCACCGATTTTATGGTATAATATAGGTATATTATTAAAAGGAGAACTATGCCAAGTATTAATTTAAATAAACCTCCACAAAATAAGTGGAGAAAAAGAAATAATAAAAAGCCTCAAGGGCCTATGCCATTTGATGTCGCTTTAAGAAAATTTAAAAAGTCTGTTGAAGCAGCTGGTATTATTCAAGAAGTTCGTAAAAGAGAATTCTATGAAAAACCAACTGCCAAGCGCAAAAGAAAAAAAGCAGAAGCTATTGCCAGATGGAAGAAAAAAGAAAGAATGCTTAAACTAAACGGCTATCCAGAGCCGAGGAGAAGATAATGTCAGTAATGGATAAACTTAAAAAGAATTCTAAAATAAAGTTTACAAAAGAACTTAACAAATCAGAATTCTTTACTGAAAAAGATATGGTGCCAACAGATGTACCTATGGTTAATGTTGCATTGTCAGGTGATCCAGATGGTGGTCTTACTTCAGGTCTAACAGTATTGGCTGGTCCAAGTAAACACTTTAAAACATCATTTGCATTACTTATGGCAGCAGCTTATCTAAAAGAACACGAAGATGCAGTGTTATTATTTTATGATTCAGAATTTGGTTCACCACAATCATATTTTGAAGCATTTGGTATTGATACAAGTAGAGTATTACATACTCCTATTGTTGATGTCGAACAATTAAAATTTGATCTAGTAAGTCAACTAGATAATATTGATAGAGGAGATAAAGTTGTTATTGTTATCGATTCTATTGGTAATCTTGCATCTAAGAAAGAATTAGAAGATGCACTTAATGAAAAGTCAGTGGCTGATATGTCAAGGGCAAAAGCACTAAAAGGTTTATTTAGAATGGTTACACCTTATCTAACTATGAAAAATATTCCATTGCTTGCAGTAAACCATACGTATCAAGAAATTGGATTATTTCCAAAAGCAATTGTATCAGGCGGTACAGGTATTTACTATTCTGCTGATAACATTTGGATTCTTGGTAGACAACAAGTTAAAAAAGGAACCGAAGTAAAAGGATATAATTTTGTTATTAATGTCGAAAAATCTAGATTTGTTAAAGAAAAATCGAAAGTACCTATTAGTTGTAGCTGGGAAGGTGGTATTGAACCTTACTCTGGCTTGCTTGATGTTGCCTTGGCTGGTGGCTATGTTACTAAACCATCTATGGGTTGGTATGCGAAAGTTGATCATGCCACTGGTGAAATTATTGATCCAAAAGTTAGAGAAAAAGATACACTTACAAAAGAATTTTGGGATCCAATCTTTAAAGAAACTGATTTCAAAAAGTTCTTAAAGTCATATTATCAAATTGGTCACAAACCACTATTAGATATTGAACTTGATGTGGAAGGAGAAGATGGATAGCCATTACACTACGCAAGAACATCCTGATTCAGATTTTTACGCTTTAAAGTTTACAAAAGAATCACCATACGAAAATGTAATGGTAATCTATGGAACTGTAAAAATATTAGAAGATCAACAATTAGATATGGCGACTTTACAGTTTACATATAATATTGTTGATCCAGGTGATTATGATCATGATGATTTAAGAGAAGATAAAGACTTTAATAATTATCTTGGTGATCTATTAAAACATATTATTAATGAGGGAACAATTGGAAAATCAACTACCGACTCACGTACTGAGTCATCTACTTAACAATGAAGAGTATTGCCGAAGAGTAATTCCATATATTGAAAAAAATTATTTTGAAGGTGTACACAAATTAGTATTTGACCTTATAGTAGGGTTTGTATCTAAACATAATAAACTACCTACTGGTAAAATACTTGAGTTAGAACTTAAAAAAATCTCTGCGCCAGAAGATTCATTAAATCTGGCCTCCAATCTTATTAGTGAAATTAATTTAAAAACCGATGTTGATACTGATTATTTAATTGAAGAAACTGAAAAATGGTGTCGTGATCGTGCCGTATATAATGCGATTATGGAATCTATTCAAATAATAGATGGTAAAGACAAAGAAAAAACTGAAGGTGCAATACCAGAAATATTATCAGATGCACTAGGTGTTTCATTTGATCAAGCAATCGGCCATGATTATATTGATGATTCGGATGGTCGTTTTGATTTTTACAATAGAAAAGAAGAAAGAATCCCGTTTGATTTAGATTATTTCAATAAAATTACAAAAGGCGGTATACCAAATAAAACATTAAATATTTGTTTAGCTGGTACCGGTGTAGGTAAATCTTTGTTTATGTGTCATAATGCTGCATCAGTATTAACACAAGGTAAAAACGTTTTATACATTACTTTAGAAATGGCCGAAGAAAGAATTGCTGAAAGAATCGATGCTAATCTAATGGACTTACCAATACAACAACTATCTAATCTACCAAAAAATGTATTCAACGAAAAAATAGGTAAAATCGCTAAAGGAACAATTGGTAAATTAATTGTAAAAGAATATCCAACAGGTGCTGCACATGCGGGTCACTTCAGGGCTTTATTAAAAGAACTTAAACTAAAAAAGAACTTTAGTCCTGATATGATCTATATTGATTATTTAAATATTTGTGCATCATCTAGGATGAGAAGTATGGGCGGAAGTATAAATAGTTATACTTACGTAAAAGCAATTGCTGAAGAATTACGTGGCTTGGCTATTGAGTTTAAATTACCGATTATGTCGGCAACTCAAACAACAAGGTCAGGTTTTAGTAATACTGACGTAGGACTTGAAGATACTTCTGAATCCTTTGGCTTACCAGCCACTGCTGATTTGATGTTTGCTTTAATTTCAACTGAGGAATTGGATGAACTAAATCAGGTGATGGTCAAGCAACTTAAAAATCGTTATAATGATCCTACCAAGTACAAACGTTTTGTCGTTGGTATTGATCGTGCTAGGATGAAGTTATACGATGTAGAAGAATCTGCTCAATCAGACATAATGTCAGATATGAGTATTCCCGATAAACCAATCGCAACGTGGGGGGATAATGAAAGAAAAGACACGTTTGCGGATTTTAAAGTATAGGAGAAAAATATATGGATATGTTACTAAACGCAAAAAACTGGCTTATGGATAGAATAGGTGAAAGAACATCACTTGATGGTGTTGCACTTATTGCAATCTGTGGATCAGTTATTTTATTCGGTGGCCTCGCTAAAATAGCAGCATGGGTCGGTTTAGGATATGGAATATATACTCTAGTTAAAGCTGAGGGTTAATGAATGTTTAATGTTCGTGTGGTCTCGTATAGCAGACCAATGATTGATGAAAATTTAGATGATGATTTGATAAATTTGGTTGCTTATTGTGCAAGGGTTTCTAATCCTGGCAATCAAAACAATAACAAGACCGCCGAAAAATTGATTAAATATTTGATTAAAAATAAGCATTGGTCACCTCTCGAGATGGCCAATGTTTGTATGGAAATTGAAACAACACGGGATATCGCTCGACAGATCTTGAGGCATAGATCTTTTTCATTTCAAGAGTTCAGTCAGCGATATGCCGATCCTACCGAAGATTTAAACTTTGTAACTAGGCAAGCTAGATTACAAGATACTAAAAATCGTCAAAACTCAATAGAAATTCCCATGGAAGATTCAATAAATCATATATGGGAATCTTATCAAGAAGTCATTATTGAAAGATGCAAACATGCATATGATTGGGCTATACAAGCAGGTATTGCTAAAGAACAAGCTCGAGCGGTTTTACCTGAAGGTTTAACAATGTCACGTATGTATGTAAATGGAACCTTAAGATCTTGGATTCATTATATTCAACTCAGATCAGAAAATGGTACTCAAAAGGAACACATTGATATTGCAAAGGCTTGTGCCGAGGCAATTTATCAATTATTCCCTCTAGATGATGTAATTTAGCATAGTTTTGTTACAATTGTGTAACAATTTCAATAAAACTGTTTACATTTGCTCTAATCTATGGTATAGTATAACTATAATATGATAAATGGAGTAAATATGAAAAATTATAATATAATAGCAAAGTCGAATAACCAAAATAAATCTTTCTCAGCTGAGAAAATAAAAGATTTCTTAAGACATGAATTAGGATATAATCTAAATCCAGTCAAAGGTCAATCTAATAAATTTTGGATTAGTGGTAAATATATTGAAAACGCTTTTAAAGAATTTCTAAGCGGTTCAAAATATTACAAACTAGTAATTAATGATAGCGACTTTGGTGTATCAGCTTCTGGTGATTTCAATGCATTTCAAATGTCTGGAATTATAAGAGATGAAATCAAACAAGCAATTAAATAAAATAACTGTGTACAAATCAGTTAAACTATGGTATAATAATATTATAAAATTAAAAAGGAGTGAAAATGAGTAATATAGTAAACGATCAAATCCTCGAGCAGATAGCTGAAGAGGTCGAACAATTATCTGGTATGATGGTTGTTAATGAAGTAATGGATAGACCTGAATCAATGTGGGGTGTATCTCCAAGTTCTGATTCGTGGGACGAGTTCTTTGCATTCGCTGATATGGATGCATTAAAAGAAAAATTAATAATGAAAAGATTTGAGGAGATGTCAAGATGAATGAAGATATGATTAGAGATATGGTTGGAGCTCCCACCTGGCAAGAGGAGCAAGAAGAACAAGCAAGAGCAGAAAGAAACGAATGTGTGTGTGGAACAATAGATTGTTCTGAAGCGTATTCATGTGTAACATCGGGGTATTAGTATGAAAAGAAGTGATAGTTATATAATGACAGCAGATGTAAAATGTGCTGGTGATATGTTAGAAATAGAAACAATTAGAAAGACAATTAGTTCAATAAATAAAATTAATAAAAGAAACGAACAAATTGCTGAATATAGGTATAATACAGGTTGGTCTGATAAACCAGCTCCAACACTACCTAGATATAGAGTTAAACTACAAGGAAGAGGTCCTAGAACTAAACATTCTATTTTAGATGGTAGAGGATTTAGAGGCTATGATCAATCACTTCCATTAAGACACGCAGAAAGATTGGATGTATATGTACATGAAAGACGATAAAAAAATGTATAAAGTTATTGCAACTAATAAAGAAACTAAAAAACTAGTTGCCGAATACCTTTTTGAATCAGCTAAAGAAGCTTTAAAGTTTCATTCAGCAATGGTTGGAAAAGGATTACACTCAGAACTAACAAGGATCTAGAATGTTAGAATATTTACTTATATTTTCAGTATGTATAATTGGTGTAGGATATTCATCTTACAGAATTGGCATACGTGAAGGTAGTGAAAATATGTTAGAAATGCTTGAAAATACTGACATTATAAAAATGGATTTTAATGGTAATGTAGTACCAAATCCTGATTTTTATAAAGCAGATGAAAAAACAAAAATTTAAGTTACTATATATTATAAATAGTAGTGTATAATTTAAAAGGACTACTATGTTTGATTTCAAATCTTTTCAAATATCTGAAGCAACGGCATTAAGTGCTAAAGAGCTGCAAAAACCAAACTCAGGTACGGGTGAGCCCCGTATAGATATTTTACGTCGTATAATAAAAGATCAAAAACCTTTAGAACTTAAAAAAGGTGGAACATTTGTAGTAGGTGATATTGACGACGCACTTCAAAAATTAAAACAATTCGAAACACAACCCTCAAATATTAGCTTTGTAAGTGCCGATGGTACTATGATTCCATTAAGTCAAATGGCTAAATCAAAAGTATTTGGTGGCGGAGCAGGTGGTGCAGGAGGTGGAACTGCAAACACTAAATTAACTGAATCACATCAATGTGTAATGTTACAAGCAATGATGGATAATGGCTTGCAAGAAGAAAGCTATTTTGATACAGAAATAATGAAAGCTGCGTACAAAAAAGTTAAGGTTGATGAAAGCGAAAAAAATATTCTTGCACTTGAAGGTGATTGGTTTACATCATCATATAACATTGCTAAGTTATTAATTAAAGAAGGTTATGTACATAAAAATCATGTCTTTCATAGAGGAAGTAAAGAGATGATTGAGATTTATAAATTAAAAACTCAAGCTTTTAAAAATATGGGATTTAGCCCGTTAAAAGATGATAAGTGGAATCCTGGTGATATATGGGCAATTGATAAATCATTTAATATTACTAAGGAACTACCAGCCGAAACAGTCAATGGATTGAATCAAGCTTTAATAAAACATTTTAATGATAAAAGATTAGTAGGTATTTCATTAAAAGGACCTGAAAAAAAATACCCACCACCAATGAAAGAATTCAACAATCAATATCCACCGGATGCTAAAGTTTTTAAATATAAAGGTGTATTATTACAAGGTGCACTAAGAGGTGATTTTTGGTCATCAAAATCTGCAACTATAAAATTTGATGGCGGTGAGATGAATTTAAAAGATAATAGCCCAGGTGAAGTAGTAAAAGCAGAAATTAAAGGTAAAAATGCTAGAGGTGGTGGTTTATCATGGGGTCCAATGTCAGATTTTATTAATAGAGAAACAAGAAAAAAAGTACCTGCATTTAAAAAAGGTATTTTATCAAAAGCCAAGAAAATAGAAAAAGGTGATCCAAGAACAACTAAATTATTCTGGGCTTTATATAATCACTTTTACAAAAATGATTCATATGAAGATTTCGTAGAAAATTTAAAGAAAAAAGATAAGTTTTGGATATCAGCAAAATTAGGTGCAATATACATTTGTTATATGATTGATAAAGTTGGTGGAAAAAAGGCCGATGCAATTGTAACACATTTCGTAAATTATGCTGGATCTAGAAGCACAGATGCATCCGTATATGTTAAGGTAGGAAAATAATGAAATCATTTACTAATTACGTACCATTACAAGAAGCAGCAAAAAATACTCATATGACTCATATAGAGGATTTAATTCTTGATGGTGGAGTTAAGGGGGCGCGCCAGGCTATCATCGCACTCAGGTCGTTGCGAGATATGTTACAAGGTAACGCGAAATCTGCAGTAGACGTTACAGTCAAGTGGGACGGCGCCCCCGCTGTATTTGCTGGATTAGATCCAAGTGATGGAAAATTCTTTGTTGCTAAAAAAGGAATATTCGCAAAAAACCCTAAAGTGTATAAGAATCATGATGATATTGATGCAGATACCTCAGGAGACCTTAACAAAAAGTTGAAATTGGCATTTGATAATTTAAAAGATCTAGGTATAAAAGATGTTATACAAGGTGACTTTATGTTTGATTCTAGTGATTTAAAAACAGAAACAATCAATGGTATTAAACACGTAGTTTTTCATCCTAACACAATTGCATATGCAATACCAACTGATAATCCATTGGCCAAGGAAATACAAAAAGCTAAAATAGGTATTGTATGGCATACAACATATAGTGGTGGAACATTCGAAACTATGCGTGCAGAGTTTGGTAGAGAAATAGTACCAAAATTAAAAAAGAGTTCTAAGGTCTGGATGCAAGATGCGACATTGCCTGATTTATCTGGTACAGCAACTTTAACTAAATCAGAAACAGATGAACTAAATAAAAATTTATCAGCTGCAGGTAAAATGTTTAAGAAAATAGCTGCAAAAACATTAAAAGAAATAGAACAAAATAAAGAACTAAATATGGTAATTAATATTTACAATAATCGCCAGGTAAGAGCAGGTCAAAGAATTAAAGATACTAAAAAACATGCTACAGGATTAGTCATGTTTGTAAATGATAGATACCAAAAAGAAATTGATAAAAGAACATCACAGGCTGGAAAAGATGTACAAATCAAAAAACGTGATGAATTATTATCATTTTTTAGTAAAAAGAACATAAAAAACTTACAAAATGTATTTGATTTACAAAATTTTGTGATAGATAGCAAATTAATTATTATAAATAAACTAAACAAACTAAGTAAAATTGGTACGTTTGTAAAAACTAAGTCCGGATTTAAGGTAACCAACCCTGAAGGTTTTGTTGCCATAGATCGTATGGAAGGTGGAGCTGTTAAACTTGTTGATAGATTAGAATTTTCTACTAACAATTTTAGCAAAGATATTATAAAAGGTTGGGATAGTCCTAACTAATATGGGAAACCGAGGATTAAATGAAATCATTTAAAGACTTTCATGACGAGAACTCTGAGTCGCCAGATTTATCTGAAGCGATGACGATGGCTCAAAGAATGAAAATGAAACAAGCATTTAAGCGTAATCGCGCTAAAATCATGTTAGGCCGTAAAAAGGCTGCAAAGAAACTCGCATCCCCAGAAAAGCTTCAACTTAGAGCTAGAAAACAAGCCAGGGAAATTATAATTAAAAAAATCTTAAAGGATAAAAGTAAAGCAAGTTTATCATTTGCTGGAAGAGAAGCTCTTGAGAAAAAAGTAGATAAGAAAAAAGCTGCTATAGCAAAAATAGCTAAAAAATTATTGCCTGGTATAAAAATTAAAGATAGAGAAAAGCTTAAAAATAAAAGCAATGCTCCTCAGGCAAAGGGATAAAGATGCAATATAAAAGTTTTAAACATTATTTAAACGAAAATGAACTTTCAAAAGAAGTCACCTTTGTATTTGGTCGTTTTAATCCACCAACAAGTGGACATGATAAATTATTTAATGCATTAAAGAAATCAGCTAGAGGTGGTGCATATCGTATATACGCCTCTAAATCAGTAGATCCTAAAAAAAATCCATTACCATTCAAAGAAAAAATTAAATTTATGCGTAAAATGTTTCCAAAACATGCACGTAATATAATGGCAGATAAAGATGTAAGAAATGTATTAGATATTGCAGTAAAGCTTTATGATCAAGGTTTTACAAAACTTAATATGGTAGCAGGCTCTGATAGAGTAAAAGAATTTGATGTATTATTAAATAAGTATAATAATAAAAAATCTAGTCATGGCTTATATAGATTTGAAAATATAAAAGTAATAAGTGCTGGTGAAAGAGATCCAGATGCTGAAGGTGTAAAAGGAATGTCAGCATCTAAAATGAGAGCAGCAGCTTCTATTGGAGACGTACAAGCATTTACTGATGGTTTAAAACCATTAGGATCAGCAGCACAAGCTCAGATAATTGACCTGTATCATGCAGTTCGATTAGGAATGGGACTAAAGAAAGAATCAACAAGACAACATGTAAAATTAGAATCAGTATCTATAGAAAGAGAAGAATATGTTAAAGGTAATTTATTTGAAAAAGGCGATACTGTACTAGTTAAAAAACTAGATCAAGAAGGTATTATATCCAAACTTGGTACTAATTTTGTAGTAGTTGAAATGGGCCAATGGAAAAGAAGATTTTGGCTTGAAGATGTAGAACTAATAAGTGAGTATCAAGAAATGGGAACTAAAAAATTATTACAAACGTATAGAAAAGCAACGCCTGGACAAGCAGAAGCAGCACAAGATCCAGACATTAAAGATAAAAAAGGAACACAACCAAAAGCATATTATGGAAAAGATGCTACTGGTAAAGAAATGTCTAAATCGACAAAATCAAAAAGAGATGCACATTTCAAAAAACAAGCTAAAAAGGATGATGATAATCCTAATGCATATAAACCTGCACCAGGTGATTCAAATGCTAAAACAAAACCATCAAAACATACTAAAAAATTCAAGCAAATGTTTGGTGAAAATTTATTATCATTCGAAGACTTTAATGTAACTGAAGGCAAATCAGATGCAGCATTAAAGAAAAAGGCAGATAAATCAGGTATGCCATTAGGTATTTTAAGACAAGTATTTAATCGTGGCGTAGCTGCTTGGAAAGGTGGCCATAGACCAGGAACAAATTCAATTCAATGGGGATTAGCAAGAGTTAATTCTTTCGTAACAAAATCAAAAGGAACATGGGGCGGGGCCGATAAAGACCTTGCTGCTAAAGTAAGGGGAAGTTAAATGAAAACATTTAAACAAATGAGAGAAGATAAAGATATCAAATTTGGATATACATTCTTTGATATGAAAGATGTAAAGAAATTTACTGGTTTGGTCAAAGGATTAAAAGGATTAGAAATCTTAAGTACAGAAAAAATGAAAGGTGGACAACACATAATTAGAGTACAAGGGCCAAGGAAAGTCGTAGCAAAAGCTAATTCACTAGCTTTGAGAACAATGTCAGAAGAAACTTTACTCTTGAATCCAATATTAGAAAAAAATATAACAGTAATAGCTGATTACGATGGATATGGTAGTTCTAATACTGGTATGTTTATGAAAAAATATAAAATAAAAATTAAAACAATGAGAGGTGGTGAAGCTAAAATTAGTGGAAAAGCTAAGGATATTAGAAAGTTTTTAGATTCTGATGACTACGATCAAGGCGATGCTGATGATGTTGCAATGGCTAATCCAAAGCTGAATGAAGCATTAGGTAATGAAAATCCTAGTCATAGATCAAAACCAAAAATGGATAAAGACGGCACGGTACATAATGTTCCAGGTAAAAAAGTAGGTTCTGCATATAATATAAAACCAAGACTTGATGGTAAAACTTTAAAGTTTGGTACAGTCGATCATGAAGGTAATATTAAAGTTATGGGACTTAAAGACTTATTGAAGGTATTAGGATAATGAAATCCTTTAAAGAACATAACCAACAAGACGAAGCAGCCTTAGTTTCTAGTGATCGTAGTATTATAAAAAGTATTTTAAACAGACTAGAAGGTATAATGGTAAAAGCTTTGGAAAAAGGTGATGTTGAAATGGTGAATAATATAGCACGTGTTGCTAAATTAAAAGTAACTAAAAAAGGACAATCAAAAGGAAAGGCGTTTAGATACGACCTTAAGAGATAATGATTAAATTTAAAGAATTTTTTTCAGAAGGACCAGGAAGTAAACCAGAGTCTTGGGAAGCTGGATATAAAAGAAGAGTTGTAAAAACAACTAAACCAGAGCATAAAGAAAAAGGCTATAATTGGAGAATCAAAGGTAAAGATAGGCCTGAGGTTACCATTAAACTCTATAAAAGTAAACCAGATTATAAAGAGTTTACTAAGCAAATGAAGAGAGTTGCGGGCCATGAATTTGGTGGATAGTTTTAAATCTCATAGAGGTTTAATGGAGGGTGTAAATGACCCTGCCATTTTTAAAGCTGTGTTTCTAGCAGGTGGACCTGGATCAGGTAAATCATTTGTTGTAGGAAAAACAGCTTTGAAATCATTAGGATTTAGGTTAATTAATTCAGATGATGCTTTCGAAAAAGGATTAAAAAAAGCTGGATTAACAACTAATCCAGATGATATAGCTTCAGCTCAAGGCCAAAAGGTAAGAGCATCAGCTAAAGCATTAACAGGTAAATTAATGGTTAGAGCTTTAGAAGGTAGGAATGGAATTGTAGTTGATGGCACAGGTAAAGACTATGCTAAAATTAAAAAGCAAGTCGATTTACTAAGAAAAATGGGTTATGCTGTTTATATGATATTTGTAAATACAGATTTAGAAACAGCATTAAAAAGAAATAGTCTAAGACCTAGACAGTTACCTGATGATATGGTAACTAAACTATGGAAAGATGTTCAAAAGAATATCGGTAAATTTCAAGGTTTGTTTAGAAATAGACTTATTGTAGTTGATAATTCTGAAGGATCAGATATAGAAACTGCAACGCTAGATGCATATAAAAGAATAAAAGTCTGGTCAGAAAAAGCGCCAGAAAATGCGATAGCAGTAAAATGGATAAAGAGTCAGAAAAAGTAATGCATAGTTTTTTAGAACACATAGAAGAAAGATTTGGATTATATGAAGGTGTACATGTTCCTTTAGAACAACCAATGATTGAAATTAGTGAAGAGCCTGAACTTAATAAACCAAAACGTTCAAGTGGTAAAAAGAAATATGTGGTTTATGTAAAAAACCCAAAAACAGGAAATGTTAAAAAAATAGAATTTGGAGACGAAAAAGGTGGACTTACTGCGAAAATTAACGACAGAGAAGCAGCTAGAAATTTTGCGGCAAGACACAATTGCGATACTAAAACAGATAAACTCTCTCCAGGGTACTGGGCATGTAGATTGCCAAGATACGCGAAAAGCTTAGGATTAAAAGGTGGTGGATCTTACTTTTGGTAAGCCGTACTGGGAAGACGGCAATATAAGGGAGTTTGATCCCAGTAAAGACGACGCGGAATTTGTTTGGCATCGTGATCTGGAAAATAGAGAGATTGAAATATTAGAGGGTGAAGGTTGGCAATTTCAAATAGAAAAATGCTTACCATGGTTGTTAAAAAAAGGTATGGTATTTGATATAAAAAAAGGAGAATATCATAGAT
>TARA_B100000963_G_scaffold277573_1_pt1 | contig 23565 bp, 13 predicted proteins | sample TARA_B100000963 | Tara Oceans TARA_B100000963 (sample SAMEA2622097) | marine metagenome | biome: marine biome (ENVO:00000447); feature: surface water layer (ENVO:00002042); material: "saline water (ENVO:00002010), including plankton (ENVO:xxxxxxxx)" | depth 5 m | reverse complement strand
TTTTGAGTCCAATTGGTTTTTTGTGTCCAGTTAGTTTTTTGTGTCCAGTTGGTTTTTTGTGTCCAATTCGTTCTTTGAGTCCAATTAGTTTGATTGATCCATCTAGTTTTATTAATCCATCTAGTTTTATTAATCCATCTATCACATTCAACATCTGCTTGGGGACTAGGTGCTGGTGTAGGCACAGGTGTAGGTGTAGTTGTTTCAGTAACACATGGTGTCCAATCTGGGTTACATGGACGTGGGTAACATGGTCTTCTGCCTCTTTCAGATGGACCCATACATAAATCTGCGTCACTGGATTGTGCACCATTTCTATAACCTAAAGCACATTGACATTGTGAATATATACTTTTACAATTATAACCACAACAAGTTCCCTCTCTATAAGCACATTCATTGTTTCCACAATTTGGTGAAGCACATCCCATACGACATAATTGCATAGGAGAATCACTACACCAACTTGTGGATGATATTCCAATAATATTTGTTAATAATAAAATAACTTTTAGTATCATTTTATTATTTTATTATTATCTTTTTAAATATTTCTTACTTATATTTTTCTGCGAGATTTGCGAGATGTTTTTCCATCTTTCAAAATAATCAGAATTTTTGATTTTTAGCAAAAAAAATATTATATAAATTTTAAGATGTTTGGAAATATTTAATATTATTATATATTATAAACAAATGACTAAACTTTATAATTTTTCATTTGGTCCGTTATTATCGTTGGAGGTAGATATGAGGCTGCCGGACGAAAACAAAGACGAAAATTATTCGCGATTTATAGAAGATGGGGATAATAAAAAGGACGAAGGATATAATATGGACAATCCAGAAGCAGGCAGGAACAAAATTTTGCCGAAATATATAATGGTACAGAATGATAATGGTAGAGAATATGGTCGTATAAGAAGAGATTCTCTAATTGATTATGAATATAAAGATTTAAAAAGCGAAGGGAAATACCCTAATGCTATAGAGCTATTAAGTAAGATTGAAGCTTACATTAAGAAGCGGCGCAGGGCGGCCGAGCTGCGCGACGGGGACCCCGGCAAACCAGAAAAAACTTTCACCAACGAAGCTATCAAATTTGATAAATTTATTAAAAAAATATTAAAGGTACCCTATGAAATAGAAGACCGCCTCTCCCCAAGCCAGTTTTTGATAACAGTAAATGGAAATGAAAAACATTGTGGTTTCAAAATTTTAAAAGACAATAACTATTTGATATATAATGATGAGGACGAAGAAAAAGTACCCGTTCAAAAATACGATCCTTCGCGAGATCATCGTAAACCCGTATCAGGGGAATATAAAGAGGAGCCGTACGACTCGGTATATGACAAAATAATAATAAGAGAGAGGTCAATTATATTTACTCCACCTGTGGATAAAGATGGAAAAAAAATTGAGAATATCGATGTAGATATAGCTCCTGTCCTGCAAGTTCAGGAGCCCCCGGAGCAAGATGATCAGCCGCCCTCGCTACCGGATCGTGATGGTGGTAAACGCCGTCGAAGAAAAGGCAAAACAAAAAGAAAAACAAAAAGAAAACGTAAAAGAAAAACCAAAAGAAAAACCAAAAGAAAAACCAAAAAACGCAGAAAACGCAGAAAACGTTAAATAGTTAATATTTTAAATAAAATAAATTCATATTATTTAAAATATAAAAATCATTTTCTTTCGCAAATTATCTTTTTTTTCTTTTGATCTTTTAGCAAGAAATTTAAAATATTTATTTGCAAGCAAAAATCTCTCACGAACTTTTTTTGCATTAGGATATAATTTCTTTTTATGTTTTAACATTGCTTCCAAACGAACTTTCATTATCATACCAACTTGCCAGATTCTTTTATGAGAATACGCACCTTTTTTATACAGCCTTTCTAGTTTTTTTATAGTTTTTTTAACATCAGCAACAGTTGTATACTTTATAGGTATCGTATCGTTTGGATTTTTATCAATATAAACATCAAATGATTTTTTCGGGTTGTTAGGATTATATAAAAACTGTTTTTTCTTTGTTTTCTTTTTTTTTCTACCACCGCAAATTTTTTTTGTTTTTCCAAGTTTATATTTTTTATCTATATATTTCATATCTTTTGTTATAATTCTACAGCCTTTTTTATCTTTATTTCTACGATAAATCCTTAAAACATTAAAGCGTGCTTTTTTTTTAGCAGCAGCTGTTCTTCGACTTTTACGCGTCTTATTTTTTTCATGACGTATTCCTTCTTCAATTGCTAAAATACGTTTTTTTTGTGGATCTTTAATATGATAATGATATTTTTTCTTACTTTTATCTATTTTTCTTAATTTGGGTAATAAAACACGTCGTTTCTTTTTTGTTTTTTTACCACCACCATTGTTTTTTTTAATTAAATTTTTTATATGCTGTTTTACTTTAATGCTTGTTGCATTTTTTATTACTTTAGGAGCTACACCAGCGTTATGCGCTTCTAACCATCTATCTTGACATAAACACCATTTATCTTTATTTTTTACAACACTTCTTAAATTATTTCCTTTTTGTTCAGTATAATCTAAAAATTTATTATTTACTTTAGCACAAACTAAATGACTACCATAATCACCATCTATTGGTTTACAATAACCATCTCTCATGTATCCTGTTAATGGTTTAAAAGAACATGGTTCTAATTTATTATTTAGTATATTTTTCATATATTATATCTACAAAAATATTTTTATATAATATAATGGTTCATTTAAGCAATCAAACAACTATTGGAATTATGGTATTTTATTCTATTTTAACTTTTTTTCTAGGTCCACTTATAACGCGACCTTTTATGAAAGACCATCCTGACCAATGTGTTGCGGGTTTTTTACTAGGATTTACAATTAGTATTTTTCTTTGGATGAAATTTGGTCGTCATTATGCAAAATAACTAAATAAAAAAATATATTTTAATTTAATTTAATTAAATTTGATTAAATTAAAATTAAATAATAAATGGATACATTTCTTCAAATTTCATATCATTAACAGTTTTTTTATTATTTGGAACTTTAACAACTGTTTTAATATCAATAAGCTCTTTTTTTGAACATAAATCACCACCACAATGGTCATGATTTGCCCAATCACAATTTTTTTCAATATCTTTACTAATATCTCTATTTTTATTTAAATCAACGATAGTATTCCATCTTCCAAGACTTGCAGAATTAGATTTTTTAGGAAACTTCATGATATTATATAAAAGTTTGTTCATTTTATATAGTATTTCTTATTCTTTTTTTAAATAAAAATAAAAAATCAATTTAAAATTTAAATTAAATGGTGGGTATAAATTCCCAATTTAATTCTCCACAAATTTTCTTCCATATTTCATCTTGTTCAATTCTTTTAACAGGGTCTTTTAACATGGGGAAAAAAGGCAAAAATGTTCTTTCATCTAATAATTCACACATTTTATAAAGAACATAATAATAATTTAAAAAATTTACACGGTCATCAGGGCAATGTTTTGAATAAGGTTTTTGAATATCCAAGAAAAGATTGCATAATTTTTCTTCAAGTTCGGGACGCATAACAGGTGGTTTAATACCTAATTTATCTTTTATAAACGGTATATGCTCATAAAATTTATTATATCCTAATTTTTTTAATATATCTTTAGCTTTTTTATTGCTCATAGTTTTAAGATCAATTCTTTCTTTTTTTATTTGATTTTTAATATCGATAAGAACTTGCTCTGGAATTTGTGTAGTTTCTTTTGCTTGAAATTGAGCTAAAATCTCTCTAAAATGATTAATTCTTTTGTATGCATAAAAGCAAACTTCTTTTGGTGGTTCTTTATAAGAAGGTTTTTCATGTTCAATTAAAAATTTTTGTTGTCTACTACATTTTTTACAAACAAGTATTCCTTGTGATTCTATGGGAATTAATTCTCCTCCGCATTTGCATACATCATAATTAATTTTATAATTTTCTATTTTAATGTTTCTATCATCAATATTTTTAAAATATTGATTTAAACTATTATTGAATTCATTATCAATATTATTTTTTTTTACAACATTTTTGTTTTTACAAAAAAAATTATGTAAAACTTTTTTTTTACTACTTCCACCATTTGATAATTCTTTTTTTTTTTCAAAGTAGTTAAAAATATGTTTTGAATTTTCTAGTAGATATTTTTTCTCTTTTTTTTGTTCAACTTTAATTTTCTTTTTTAATTCTTTAATTTGATATTTAAAATCAGCTATTTTATTTTTATCTGATTCACAATTTAATTTAGAAATAATATTATTTATTTTTTTTTTTAAATTAGGGATAACATTTGATTTTATATTTTTAAATTCTAGCATTTTTTCTTTATGTTTATTGTCTAATGTTAATTTAGTATTTTTCACATATTTAATTTTTTTTTCTGTTTTAGGCTTAAAATTAGGCATATATATATAATATTTTATAAGTATTTAAATTTTAAATATTCAAAAGATTTATTATTTAGGAAAAAATATACATTTAAAATAAGTTATTAAAATATACATAAAAAATAGTAATGGATATTAATATTAATGAATTACCTAATATAGAAGACTATGATTTTTTAACAAAAACAAAAATGATATTTTTATTTAATTGTTTAGAAAATGGTTGGAAAATAAAGAAAAAAGATACGTATTACGTTTTTTCAAAAAATCATGAAGGAAAAAAAGAAATATTATTAGATAATTATTTGAAACGATTTATAGTAAGCAATTTAAAAAATAAATGAAAATTTGTTACCATAAAAAAAAATAAAAAAAAGTTATTTATTTATTTTTTTTTCTTTAGCAATATTATAATAAAATGGGAGGTGGATTAATGCAACTTGTCGCTTACGGTGCCCAGGATGTGTATCTTACGGGCAACCCTCAGATTACTTTCTGGAAAGTTACTTACAGACGTCACACTAATTTCGCCATGGAGTCTATTGAGCAGACTTTCAATGGTCAGGCCGATTTTGGCCGCAGAGTTCAGTGCACTGTTTCAAGAAACGGTGACTTAGCTTACAGAACATACCTTCAGATTACTCTTCCCGAGATTAACCAGGCCGATGCTAAATACGCTAGATGGCTTGATAATCCCGGACACCAGCTCATCTCCATGGTTGAGGTTGAGATTGGTGGTCAGCGCATCGACAGACAGTACGGAGACTGGATGCACATCTGGAACCAGCTTACCCTCACCAGTGAGCAGGAGGATGGTTTCCACAAGATGATTGGTAACACCACACAGCTTACCTACCTTACCGACCCAGCCTTCGCTGCTGTCGCTACCGCTTGCTCTAGCGCTGATGTCCCTAATGCCGTCTGCGCTCCTCGCAAGGCTCTTCCCGAGACTACTCTCTACGTTCCTCTTGAGTTTTGGTTCTGCCGCAACCCCGGTCTCGCTCTTCCCCTTATTGCTCTTCAGTACCACGAGGTCAAGATCAACATTGAGCTTCGACCCATGGACGAGTGCCTCTGGGGTGTAAAGGATGTTAAGGGTAATGCCGAGAACAAGAAATCTACCGATGCCTACAGCAAGTCTCTCGTTGCTGCTTCTCTCTATGTTGACTACGTTTTCCTCGATACCGATGAGCGTAGACGCATGGCCCAGAACCCCCACGAGTACCTCATTGAGCAGCTTCAGTTCACTGGTGATGAATCCATTGGATCTTCCAGTAACAAGATTAAGCTCAATTTCAACCACCCATGCAAGGAGCTTGTCTGGGTTGTCCAGCCTGATGTCAACGTCAGCTACTGTGACTCTTTCGAGGGTGGTGAGGTTCTCCACGCCGCTCTTGGTGCACAGCCTTTCAACTACACCGATGCCGTAGATGCTCTTCCTAACTCCATCCGCGCATTCTCTTCTGCCACCCAGCTCGCAGATGCCACTGGTGGTGGAGCCAACAACTCTGTCATTGATGCCTCTGGACTCTTCGCTGACCCTACCGCAGGAGACCAGGATGATGCTACTGCCCCAACCCTCGCAGCCGAAGGATTTCCTGAATCTACTAACAGTGGTGTTTCTGATGCTGGCGCTTTCGTCCTCGCCGAGACTGCCCTTAAGATGCACTGCTGGGGTGAGAACCCTGTTGTTACCGCTAAGCTCCAGCTTAACGGTCAGGATCGCTTCTCCGAGCGCGAAGGTACTTACTTCGACCTCGTTCAGCCTTTCCAGCACCACACCAGACACCCTGACACTGGTATCAATGTCTACTCCTTCGCCCTTCGCCCCGAGGAGCACCAGCCATCTGGAACTTGCAACTTCTCCAGAATTGACAACGCCACTCTTCAGCTCGTTGTCTCTGCTGCTGCCATCTCTGGCGCCAAGACCGCCAAGGTCCGTGTCTACGCCACCAACTACAATGTCCTTCGCGTCATGAGTGGTATGGGAGGTCTTGCTTACTCCAACTAAATTGGTTGTTTGCATATATTTATTATTATAACATAGTGATTATTTAATATTAACAGCAATGTTACTATTAAAAAATATATTTTAAAAGAATTTAAGACGATAATAACATCATATCTATGAATGGATAATATAACATATTACTGGGGAGAACCAGACATTTCTGTAAAATTTTGTGAAAATAAATATGATAAATATTTTTGGATTGCAGAATATCATAATACAATAAGTTCAATTATTTATTTATTAGTTGGTATTTTTTATTACTACACTAAAATTAGACCTTTATCCTATTATCTTTTCTTTATGGGATTTTCAACGGCTGTAATGCATGGTACTTTAAGATATTATGGACAAATATTAGATGAATTAAGTATTATATTGATATTTCATGAAAATATTAAACGTTTATATAAAAAAAATTATACTATTCCATTAATTTTTAATTTGTTAATGTATTTAAGATTTTATCAACATTATTACGTGTTTTTATCCATATTTTTCACTTATAAATTTTTAATATTAAAAAAATTATGTTTTAAAAAAAAATTTAAACAAAATGAAGAAATATTTATTTATATCTATTATTTTTACTTTTCTTTAGCTGGAATATGTTGGTTCATAGATCAAAAATTATGTAATTATTATTCTTATATAGAATTTCACGCTCTTTGGCATTATTTTAGTGGATTTGCTATATTTTTTGCATTTTATTCATTTATTATTTAGTATCTATATAATTATATGAATGAATTTACTATAGATTTGTTTGGTATTTTATCTAATATATTTTATACGTCATCATTATTACCTCAAATTTATAAAATACTTAAAACAAAAAAAGTAAATGATATTAGTATACTTTTTCTAGCAACATGTTTGATTGGTGAAATATTTTATGTATTATATGGTAGTTTTAGAGATATAGGTAATGTTATTTATGCTGCATATATATCTATTTTTTTTCATTCTGTTGTAGCATTATTATGCTTATATTATAGAAAAAAACCAAAATTAATTGAATATAAATCAAAACAAGAGATAGAAGTAAAAATTGAAAATATTGAAACAATTATATAGATATATAATATATGACGCAATTGTATAGAAAATTAAACAATTTTTTTACAAATAATGAATTGTCTAGACAACAATTAAAAGAGATTTTTGTTACTGCAGTAGTTTATTTAATTATTGACTTATTTTATATCAATTCTAAAACCGATTACTTTAATAGATTTTTTAAAAAAGTTCAAGGCAAACCTTTAGTTGTACGTAAACAAGGTGCTGTTATGGCTTATATTTTACTAGTTATAGGTTTATATTACTTTATTATTAAAGAAAGAAAAAATTTAATTTATGCGTTTTTATTTGGTTTATTTGTCTATGGTGTTTATGATTTAACAAATTATGCCACATTAACAAATTGGACTATGGAATTTGTAATTAAAGATACTTTATGGGGTGGTATTGTTTTTACATTATCAACATTTATAATTTATGAAATTATAAAAAGAATTTAATATTGATTATTTTTATAAATGAATATTAAATCCATAATATTTTTAATTATTATTTATTTAATTTTTAATAACTTTTACAAAGGATATATACCATATTATCCAAGTATTTCAGTTTATCCAAATAATAAAAATGAAATAAAAATAGTATTAAAAAAAATTAATAATAGAACACAAAAAGATATAGATTTTTTTTATTTGACGAATAAAACAGTATCAAAAGCTTTTTTTCCTTATGTAAAAGAATCTTTAGAAGAATTAAATAGTTATTATATAAAACAAAATTATATTATATTATTTTTTAAGTATTTAATAAATAGACAAAGATGTTGGAATTTAAATAAATTAATTAAACCTATTAATATAGATACAGCTAAAACACCATCATATCCAGCTGGTCATGCTTATCAAGCTTACTTATTAAGTAAAATATTGTCAAAAAAATATCCAGAAAAAAGAGAATTATTTGAAAAAATAGCATATAAATGTGATGAATGTAGAGTTCTTGCTGGATTACATTATCCATCGGATGGTGTTTTTTCAAGAAAATTAGTTGATTATTTTAATTAATTTTATTATTTTCAAAAAAAAATAATAAAAAATAATAAACTTATTATTTATATAATAATGTCACAAACATATTATTTATGGACAAGTTATAAAGGTATAACAAATAGATGTGATACTAATAGTGGAAATACTTTTAAAAAATGGATTCAACTTTTACATAGAAGTGAAGGACGGGGTAATCAAAATTACTATACAGGAAAAATAGGACATGTAACTTATAATGGATTTCAAGTTTTGGACGAAGATTTTTACAATGAAAATTCTGGTATTCCAGAAGGAAGATTTCTAATTAGTATTCCAAGTGCTAGCGACAGTTCTACTCAAAATTTAACTGCTAGTGCTAGATCATCTCGTTTAAGTATGAGTAGTTTTAATGCAAAAGATGGTTTAACAGATGAAGAAAAAGCTAATTTTTATGGTGATTTCGCTATATCTAGAGGATTTAATCGTGAATATGGAATAAAAACATCAGTAGAACTTGATTCATTATCACAAAGCGTGGGAACAGAATCAACAAAACAAGCAAAAGTTTCCATTAATGATGATGGTAATTATGTTAATGTAGCTGATGGTGAATTTAAAATTAGATTTTCTAGAAATGATGAAAATCCGTTTGAAGGTATTGGTTGCTTATTTGGTTTCATGACATGGCCATTTAAAGAGCAAATTAACTATCCATATATGCCTGATAAAGCTGGAAAAGATTTTGTACTCAAATGTTTTTTTGATGAAGATGTTACTGATTTAGATTCCTCTCATTTTGCTGTTACTAATTGCACAATTACAGAAGCTAGAAAAATTACAGCAAAAGAATATTGGGTTATTTTTCAAATAAACGAACCAGCAACTGGTGAATGGACAATAGATTATACAATAACACTTATCAAAGATAAAGTTACAGCTGTTAACGATACCAATAAAAAAAATAGGACACATAGTATAACATATACTTTATGTGTGAATAATGGTAAATTTGTTTTTTATAATCACGACCATACAGGTAGCGGAAACAAAGCTTCAACAAATCACGGTGAAACATTTCAATCAGCAGGATCAATAGGTTATAATACGAATAAGGGTGTATATAAGGTGGAATTTATTGGATACAAATTTATAGGTAGAAGTGGAAGTGAATTATGGGAATCTTTAAATGGTTATGAGTGGACACGCATGTTCGGTGGGGGGCATTATTTTAATACAACAGATTTTCAATATGCTACCGGAAACTCTGGGAGCAATGAACTATCAAAATTAGTTTCTGGTAGAGATGGTAGTGGAAATAATTTAATAATAGCAATAACAGAAGAAAAAAAAATGTATTATTCAAGAGATGGTGGTTATAATTGGTTTAAATATGATAGCGCCAATAATTATAGAGAAAGACAATATGGTACTAGCGGATTAGGTACCGATCCAAATACACTAGTATTGGGATTAGCATATTCTGAAGGAACTTGGATTATTTGTGGAGAAAATTCTAAAATAAAGTATTCAAATGATGGATATAATTTTACTGACACTGGTGTTGATATAGATGGTGTAATATTTAGAGATGTTATTTTTCATATAGATAGATTTATTATTGTTGGGCGAAAAAACGATTTTACAGGATATGTTGGTTATTCTACTGATAAAGGTTTAACGTGGACTTTTGATACATCACAAATTACTAATATTCAAACTACAAGCCATTATTATGGTGGTGCGCACGACGGACCATTTAAACTTGTAAGTGATAATTCTGGTACTGTTATAGCTATCAGTGAGCATAATAATAACGCGGCTGGGCCACCATGGGATACTGGGAGAGTTCCAATTTGGTATTCACACGACTCTGGAGTAAGTTGGACATATGTTCGTTCGCCAGGAGACCGGGAATTATATTATCCAGAGCAAACAGTTAGTTTTTGGAATGGTCATAGATTTTTTCTTGCTTGGCGCATTTATTCTAGGGGTTCTTACACTTCATGGTCTACAGATGCTATTAATTGGACAACACCAGATAATGGTCAACCATTAGGTTACCCAAATGCTAGATATATGTGGACAAATTATTATAATTCTGGTGAAACTCCTTATAGCGATGTTGATGGAATATTAAAAGTTACTGTTTCCGAACTTATGTCAATAACCGATATTTCCTTAAATTATTTTCCAGCTGAACTTGTTCCACAAGCATGGTGGGAAAATATGCTTTCTGACCCATTAAAAATAGAAGAAAGAAAAAAAGAGAATGATACAAGAAGAAATTATTTATTTAAAAAGATATTTGAAGCAAATCAAACTATTACTTATTTTGATATATCAACAAATATTATAAATATGCCAGAAAATACTATTAAAGATAGTTTACGAGTATATAAACTAAATAACAAAACATTTTCATTAAATCTTCACACTAATACAGATATTAATAAAGAATTAGGTTATTATGTAGCACTTGAAAATGATAATGATAAGATTGAATTTACGAATACCACCAATGATATTTCTTTTAATTTAATAAGAACTGGTGTAGATAGCGATGGTTATGCATTATATGATATAGTAAAAACTGGTGGTACAAGTAATTTTGTTATTGATTTTTAATTTTTAAATATTTTAAGTTAATTTATTTAAAAATTTTAAGCATCAGGAGAAAATGATTTCCAAGCACTACCATTATAAATATATAATTTTCCATCTGATGAATTATATGTCATTGTACCAACAGCTGGTGTTGTAGATGGCGCACCAGCATCTTCTTTAACAGGTAATTTAATTGCTGTACCAAACTCATCATTCTCATCAAAATTATCATCATTTAAAAATAATTGGTGCGGTAATAAACCAGTAACACCTGATTTTGCTATATCAGCAACCCAAGCTTCCCAATGATGCAATTTAATATCATCTACACTTGTAACGTCATCAAATTCAGCAATAACACCATCTATATGCTGTGTTGCTGTACTGTTTGCAGAAGCATCTAAAATTTCTTTTGGGACAAAACCCGTTCCTGTCTTTCTCTTTTTAAATCTAATTTTTCCTGAATCGACATCAATCTTATGTTGATCACCAATCCAGAGAGAATTATCACTTAAGAAAAGATGGCGAATCTTATATTCGGCGTTACCTAAATCATATTGAGCATTTGCTGTTGGTATAATGTGTCCTCCCATAGCCATTGTTCCAGAAGTTCGAAGTACATTAAAACTGGCATCTTGAGCATCAATAGCATTAATAGAAATATCACTATTGACATTTAAGCTTGCACCACCACTACCATTCTGTGTAATAGAAACACCATTCACCTTAAGAGATCCAACTTCTACAACATTAAAACTAGCATCATTTGCACTAATATCACCACTTGTTGTAACTGTACCATCTTTTAAAGTAACACTATCAATAACAACACCATTATTTGTTGTACTTTCACTAATTGTATCCACTGATAAAGTTGTTCCACCTCCGCCTCCACCATTCTGTGTAATAGATACACCGTTTACAGTTAAGGCAGCACAGCTAATATCATTTACATCTATTCTATCCATAACAATTGCATCACCCAATACATTTGCATTACCACCTGCTGCCAAATCTGATATTTCAGCATTTGTTAATCTTTTATTGAAAATTCTATAATCATCAATTGCAGCTTCCAAATTAAAGAATGTAGTTCTATCAAATGTATCATTTCTATAGACAAAAGCGGCTCCAGTGTATTGAGAAGTATTCCCCTCTATACCACGATAACTTTCAGCACCAACTACAAGGTAATTGTTATTAATTGTTACACTTCTGCCAAATTTATCTTGTACATTAGGACTACTAGCAGTTAATTTTACATTTTGTCCCCAATTATCACTACCACCCAAATCTTTTCTAAATATATAAACTGAACCAGCATTGGAAGCACCATCATCATCGTTATCAGCACCAACTGCAATGTAATCACCATTTATAAAAACACTACATCCAAAGTAGTCACTTCCTGCACCATCACTAGCACTTATTTTCTTAAATTCACCCCAATTATCAGTACCTCCATGGTCTTTTTTAAATATATAAGCACCACCAGAATTGGCTGCTTTTTCATCATCTCGTTCAGCACCAATTACAATATAATCACCATCTATTGACACGCTCTTTCCAAAATAAGAACCTTGAGAAGCATCACTTGCTATAATTTTTTTAAATTGTCCCCAAGCATTAGCACTAATATCATTTGGTGTAAGTGGATCATAATCTTTCTTAAATAAATAAGCAGAACCAGGTGTACTAAGACTACTATGAGAATCCTCATAAGCACCAATTAAAATATTATTACCATTTATATCTACACTAGCACCAAAATCATCTGATGTTGCGATATCATCAGATGTTAATTCTTTTATTAACCCCCAGTTATCACTACCATCTTCATCTTTATTAAATACATAAGCCTTGCCTCCTGCATTTCCTTCTGCACCAACTACAATATAGTCACCCTCTATTGCTACACTCTTTCCAAAATAAGAGTGTGATGGTAAATCATCAATAGTTAGTTTCTTTATTTCACCCCAATTATCTGTACCTCCTTCATCTTTCTTAAAAATATAAGCTGCACCTCTAAAAGAATTAACCCCGTACGCACCAACTACAATATAGTCACCATTTATATCTGCACTATGACCAGCATGATGGGTATAACCCGAGTTTGACCCACTAGCATTAGAGGCTGGTGCATCACTGTGTAATAATTTCTTAAATTCACCCCAATTATTACTACCACCTTCATCCTTTTTAAATATCCAAACGGCGCCAACATTTTGCTTCGTTCCAACGTATTTAGATGGAGCACCAGCTATCATATAATCACCATCTATTGCCACACTTTTCCCAAATTGCGCAAAATTTGACGTAGAACCCTCACTATGGACGCATTTTTTTATTTCATTCCAAGCAGCACCATTTTCATTATCGGCTATTTCGAATCTTGAAAACCAAGTTAATTCTGAAATACTATCACTATCAGATAATTCAATTAACCAATGGTGCCATTTATTATCTTGAAGATATTTACCAGTACCTACTTGTCTTCCCACATCATCTGTCCAATCACTACTAATAGTAGCAGCAACACCATCTATTAATATTTTAGATGGGAATTTATTCTTATTGTTATCGGTTGGTAAAATGTACATCTTATTATTTTTATAAAATGCTGTTAAATAGCCATTATTACCACTATCTCTTCCATCAAATATATATTTGTCAAAAAGACTATCTACAGGAACTGTTTGTTCGGGTATCTTAAGCCAAAAACTAAAAGATTTACTATTTGCTGGTAATGTTTGAACCCATTGTAAGCCATCTGGTGTAACACCTGTTGTATTTAATGCTTTTCCAGTACCATCACGACCTGTAACATATGTCATTTCACTATCAGCATGTATTGTAACATCTTCAGCATCAAAATTTTCATGATATATTTGTCCCGAGTGATTAGTGCTAGAATCTTTTTGAACAATTTTTGTTAAATCAACACCATCTAATGTTATTTTATTTGTAAATAACTTTTTAGTTGAAACATTATTATCTATAGAAATTGTTTCATTTTTAAAGTTACCATCATTTCCATTGTATAAATCAGTTATTTGCTCTGTAGCCAATGATGTATTAAAAATGCGATATTCACTAATTCTCGCTTCAATATTAAAAAATGATGTTGTTGTAAATGTACTATTTTCAAAAATATAAAGTGCACCTGAACCAGTATTTGTTCCAGGTGTATCTGCTTCACCTGCACCGACCACTATTATTCCTTCATCAAACGCTAGACTATTTCCAAAATAATCATTTTGTTCAGCATCACTAGCTTTTAATACTTTCATTTGACCCCAATTATCAATACCACCAGTATCTTTTTGATATAATACTACTACACCACTATTAGTTGGACTATCACTTTCTGGAGAACCAACAGCAATAATATTATTTTTTATTGATACTGTCCATCCAAATCTATCGTAATTTGCTGCGTTATCGTATTTTAATATTTTTATTTCATCCCAAGAATCATTATTATTTTTATAAACATAAGCTTTTCCACGGTCCTGTGTGGTATGATGAGCTAGTCTTGCACCAACTACAATATAATCTCCATCTATCGCTATACCACTTTCACCGTATTTATCATCACTTTCTACTTCACTACCAGTAAGAACTTTAACTTGTCCCCAATTATCACTACCACCTTCATTTTTTTTAAATACAAATACTTTATGATAACTATCTCGTGTACCAGCTATAATATAGTTATCATTCATATCCAATGAATATTCACCAAGATTAAAAGGACTAGAACCTGAACCAGTTTTTAATTTTTTAATTTGTCCCCAGTTATCTGTACCCCCTTCATCTTTTTTAAAAACATAAACTGCACCAGCATTTGTACCATCATCATCATCAGAAGGAGAACTTGCAATCAAATAATCACCATATAGTTTAACTCTTATACCAAAATTATCACTCTCGCCGCCATCACTTGCATTTAATTTTTTAATTTGTCCCCAGTTATCTGTACCCCCTTCATCTTTTTTATATATATATACGGTTCCTGAATTAGAAGCAGTTTCATCATCATAATTATCACCAACAACAGCATAGTCACCATATATAGATACACTCCATCCAAATCTTCTATTAGCTAGGTTTGTTGGATTTGAAGAAATATCTTTAATCTTGCTCCAAGTATTATTCTCCTTTTTAAGAATTCTAACTATACCACTCTCACTAGCTACAACACTATCATTCTCGTCGAGTGTATCATCTCTATAATTACCTATTATAATATAATCACCGTGTACAGCTAATGGATCCGCTTCAGTGTTTCGAGAGTTGCCCATATAATCATATTCAACAGGTCCATGATATATTTGTTTTTCACTCCACTCTTCTGGATGTTCAATTAATATACCAGATGTATTTCTTGAAAACCAAGTAATTTTTTTAGTATTATCTTCTTCAGCTAATTCAATGAACCAATGATGCCATATATTATCTTTTAAATAAGCACCTGTTCCTAATTGTTTCATTTTATAAACTTCACTACCAATAGAAACTGCCGTATTGTCAACTAATATCTTTGCTGGATATTTTGAAGTATCACCATTTGCTGAAATATACATCTTATCATTTTTATAAAAAATTGTAATAAAACCTTTACCATTACTATCGCGTGTATCTAAAATAATTTTGTCACCTGTTTGATCTGGAATTTTAAGCCAAAAACTTAATGATTTACTACCTGAAGGTAAATCTTGTACCCATTGTAATCCTTCTGGCGTTCTTTCTATTGTATTTAATGCTTTACTATCAACAAAATAACCTTCTTTATAATTAGCTTCACTATCAGCGTGTAAAGTTAAATCTTCATCACTAAAATTTTCATAATAAACTTGTTCTGTATTAGTTGCAGTTTCTCTAGCATATATTTTCTTTATTGACTTTCCTGACAATTTAATATCTGTAAATTCTGTAGAATTGGCTTTAATATCTCCACTAATTTTTAATTTTTCATTATTTTCTACGGTAATTTCAGGTAATTTATCAGAATACCTATATATAATTCCACTATTTGCGCGAATATTATTTTCCCAACTTTCTTCTACATGCTGCGCAGAAATATAAATATTTCCATCATCATCTACATCAATAGCTCTTCCAAAATGCTCATATTGTGATGTTTGGATAGGACTATACAATGTTTTTATAATATTCCATTGATCATTATCATTTCGTAATACTATTGCACCCCCAACATATGTTTTAGTATTATCTTTCGATTTTATTCCTGGAAGTCCAATATATAATTTATTATTTTTATATGACATTTTTGTCTGAACACGTTGTAAACTATTACTAGCTATGCTGTTTCCAAGATTATTATTGTAAATTCTAAAAGCATCTTGTACCGCCTGTCCCATAGGTACAATAACTCTTTTTAAAAACTCCCAGCTATCACTTGAATTTTTTTTGTAAATATTTATTAAACTGTAATTTTTGTAACCAGTACCATCGTCTAATCTTTTATAACCTTGAGAAACAAATATATAATTATCTGTAACAATGTGATTAACACCAAATCTTGAGTTACTTGTTGAATCAATATAATCTGGAAATAATCTTTTTTGAAATACAAAACTATTATTTACTATTTTATATATTGATACATAACCACTACCAGCATTAACGGTATTATGACGCCCATTTATATTTGAAACTAGTAAATATTCTTCATTCATAGAAATGTATGAACCAAAAACTTTTGCTGCTGTCATATTTGAAGAACTTGCACCAGCGTATATATTTTCAATATAAGCATTATCAGAAAGGTCCATAACATACTGATATTTGTTATTATCATTTCTTTTATAAATAAATACTCTTCCACCACTTGGATCAACTTCCCTAGAAACAACCAAATAATCTTTATTCATAGTAATTCTTGAACCAAATTCTCTCGCATAATTATCATCAGAACTATTGTTATGAGGGTAACTTGTTTCAGGAATATCTACATATTCACTAGTTCCAACTGTTATATAATCATTCTTCCAAACACCAGCAACATTCTTAAATAAATATACTCTTCCAGTTATCATACTTGTTGAAACACCATTGTTCCATTGAGGAGCACCAACAGCCAAATAATCTCCAACTGATTGAACATCACCTAAATCTGCAAACTCTCTTGAACTATTAGCTGAATCATAAAAACCTTCTATTCTTCCTTCATTTGGTGCACCACTATATTTTTCAAAAATACCTTCCGAATTTTTCTTAAAAATTCTAATTATATATGTATTTTTATCTGGGAAATTTCCACCATTAGATAGTGTGCCGCCTTCTTCTAATCTTATATAATTTGCTTGAACATATTCAGTAACGAACATATAATCACCATTAATTCTTATTTTTGCACCAAAATTATTAGAAGCCGTCGTATTTATCATATACTCTTCCCCATAAATCCTTTCTTGTATTATACCCATATCTTGGCGATTAAACATTAAGTTTCCTCTAGACAATACTAGCTTATTTGTATTTATTTGTTTTTCAGTTAAATTTCCACTTGTATCTTTTATTACATGTTCTAAAAGTACATCTTTCCCATCTAAAAATAAACTGTCAAAAACAGCTTTTTTACTTGATATTTCATTAACACTAATATCATTATTAAAAATAATATCATTAACTTCATCAAAAGAATAATTAAAAACACTACCACTATTATTATAATCTTGAGGACCTCCTGAAGTTCCCCAATCTGTCCCCGGATCAGTTATTCTTGAACTTACAAATATTTGTGAATGACCTATAGCAAGAGATTGACCAAAATATTCATGCTCCACATTAAATCCAGTTAATTCTTGTATTTTTACAAAATTTTTATATACTGTAACTTTTCCTCCATTAGTATAAGTAGTATTATCTCTTGGATTAGAAATAAATAATAAGTTAGCTTTTTCATGATATAAAATATTATATGCCTGTCTAGGATATGCTGTATCTGTATATGCATTTGCTGATGTATTACCATATTGTGCACCACCATCATCTAATCTATGTATTTCTTCAAATACATCATTATTTTTTTTATACACAAAAACAATGCCATTACCAGTTGTAAATAAATAATCACCATATAAATTAACAACATTACCTATCTGTCTATTAGTTCTTGTTTCATGACTATGATTTGTTATTTTTTGTATTTGTTTCCATACATCATTAACTTTTTTATAAACATAAATTGCACCAGAATTTGAGGCACTAATTGGATCAGCATACGGAGAACCTACAACAAGATAATTACCACTTAATGATATATTATAACCAAAATATTTAGTGCCGCCACCCAAACTATCTTTTAAAGTTTGTTTATATTCAAAAGTTGAATTACCTGTACCAGTTTTTTCATAAATAAAAACCAAACCGTATCTAAGAGTATCATCTGGTGGATTCGCTTGTGAACCATTTTGAAAAGATACAATTAAATGTTTATCATCCATTTCCATCATTGCACCAAAACCTTTATTTAAATCAGTACTATCATTATAATGTCCCGTATGTGGAGGGTCAATTACTTGAACTTGACTTTGCTTCCATATATCTTGATTGTTTGCTTGTGTATTATCATACTTATATATAAAAATTTTTCCATTTTTCTCTCCTTCTGCTTGCGTTTGCCAACTTGGAGCTGATATAGCAATATAATCACCGAATGCAGCAAAAGAAAATCCATAATTACCATATCTTTGAGTATTTGTGTTTGTAGCGCTTGCTGGTGGATTGGAATATATGGAAGGACCTACAAAGTAACTTTGACCATTAGTGTCACTAGTATGTCCATAATTTACAATACCATAAGAAATATCTCTTATAAGTAACCGGTTCCAAGCAGCCGAATCAAATCCAAGTCTATTTGATATAAACCAATCCTTACCATCACTAGTTTTAACAGTAGTCATACCAAAACTACCATATTCAACATTATCTTTATTAGCATAACTATGAGAGGGGACATTGTATATATTACTTCTTTTTGTTAAAATATCACCACTGTCATCTTTTTTAATTTTATCAGTATTCAATGTTTTTGTAGTTACAACATTACCATTAGTATCCCCCAAAAACTTATTGGACCTTATATCTTTACTTACATCAATCTTATTATCAGCAGCTAATTCTAGTGTTGCATTGTTTAAAGTAATTTTATTTGTTGTAATTTCTTCTAAATTCAAAGATTGTGCTTTTGAATTTCCTAAATTTATTAATAATTTATCAGGGTCATTTGGTTCTTTTTCGAGTTGTAATATTATATTGCTACCACTATCTTTTAAAAATGGGAAACCTAAAGTATAAATTTTTGGTTTTTGGTTATATTGACCAACAATTAAATCTACACCATTTGTTTGAAAATAATTATATTGTCTCATTCTATCAGCTGACGATTGTCCTATATTGAAATTATAATTATCATTTGAACTTTCATATTTCCAATAAACTACATTATTAGATTGTGTATAATTTGAATCATATTTGTAAACTAAAAGTTCATCATCCGATGTTGTTAAATAAAGTCTTTTATTTGTTGCTGCTATTTGTATACCTCTCATACTTGAATTATAAGTAAATGTATGTAATAAACTCAAACTTTCATCTGTTGATTTTTCATAAATATGTAATTGAGAATGATTATTATTGTAATATGGATTTGCCAAAAAAACAAAATCATCATTTTGTGTTAAAGCAAAACCAACTCCACCCCACTCTATAAATGTTTGTTCATAAGTAAAAGTTGGTTTTCCATTCGAATCAACAGTGTAAGAATATCTGTAAAGAAATGAATTATTATCATTAGTGAAACCATTTGAACTACAAAATACAATACTATTACCATAATGTATTATTTTTCCAATTCTTTGTGTATTAGTTTCTAAATCACTTGTATCAATTCTTATTAAATCCCATTTACCCGGTTCTGATATTCCTGAAACAGGATCTGTTACTGGTTTACTTTTATCAATATAAAATACAAATAAATGTATATCAGAAGTAGTACCGTTTGATTCACTAACTATTATTAAATTATCTTCTGTTATTGCCATTGTGTTAACTACCGCATGTTTATAAGCATTATTATTACCCCTCCATGTCCATGTAACATTCTCACCATAACCTTTCATTAAATTATAACTGCTCTCTGAACCAAGTACTAAAGAACTTGTAGTTGTTCCTGAACCATAATTAAAATGATTATGATTTAGAGGAATAAAAAAACCATCACTATTTTTTTTAAATATTCGAATACCTCCTTTATCACCACCTGTCGCACCAACAACAATATAATTATCATTCATATCTACAGCCCTTCCAAAATCTCCATTGTGCCAACTAGGTCTATTACTTCCACTATAATTTGAGTCATTAAATGAAGATGAACCAAGAAATGGTGTTAAAGTTTGATGTGTTACCCATTTTAAACCGTTTTTTTTCATTAAAATTACAGCACCATATTGACCACCGTAATAGGTTCCGGAATTGTTTATTTGATAATGCCAATTAGCTTCTTCAAAACCAAAAATAGCATATTCTTTATATAATTTAATAGATTCACCTTTAGTATTAGTTAAACTATTATAACCAGTTGCTGTATTTGGTTGTGTATATAATAATTGGGGTTCAAATTCATATACAGCTTTAGTAATTGTATTACAACTTATATCGTCATCAATATTTATTAATTTTGATGCTGATAATTTTGTACCATCTTTATTTTGTAAAGGAATCTCATCATCCATAAACATAATTGATTTTGTTATAATTTTTGGAACTTCCATATCAGTAGAAACATTTCCAACACTAGTATTAGATAATTTAAAATAATAAACAGCTCCATAGGCGAATGTGCTATTAGTACCATTTCTATCAACGCATGTTTGACCAAAAAGTATTTCGTTGTTGTGATAAGCAGCTGCATATTGAGCATATCTGCTGGCAGTTGAAGATTGTGTTAAATTAATTGGTAAAATATCATTTAAATAATCTATTTTATTCCAAGATGGGTCAGAATATTTATAAATAGTTGGTGAATATTCATTCGTACTAGGTGGATAACCAGTAATCAAATAATCATCTGAAACAAACATTATTATCTGTCTTCTTAAAAGAGTAATACTAGTATCAAAATATTGTGTTCTTTCACCTGACAAATTAAAAATATTTAAACCCTGACCGCCGCCCCCCGTAGCTATAACTTGTGAATTTTTTATTGCTAAATCACCTGGTAAATTATAAAGTGTTCCTGTTGTTCCATAACCAACATCTAAATAACATTCTCGATTCCAATCATCATTCGCATCTTTTTTAAATAAAACAGCAGCATTCCTAGCTCCAGCCCCTTCAGTAGGATAGTAGCCAGCTGTTGTAACAAAATAATCACCTTCAGCTGCAATTAAACCATTTTTTCCAAGATTTATTAACTTAAGAGGCTCTACATTTGTATCTAGTGTACCATGAACAATTTTATATCCACGAGCATTATCATTACCAGAAGCATCTTTAAAATCACCACTAGCATATCTTTTATAAATAAATATACTACCTGTATTGTCTCCCATTGTCTTATTTCCATGAGCTGTAACAAACAAATAATCACCAGCAATACATAAACCTTCACCAAAATAAGAATTTCCACTTAAATCTGAAATAGAATTAGTAATTGCACTTGGTTTTAATACATGTGTTTGGCCTGGGACATTTGCATCCATATCTAATACTCTAATCAAACCTCTGTTATTATTATCTCCAGGTAATGCTGCATAAACAACACCATCACCATCAATTTTTAAAGAATTTTTTGTATGCTTATTATTATCACTATGCGAACTGGATGCGTAATGAAATAATTTAAATGGTGAAGTTGAATTCTCTCTTTTTAAAACCCACAAAGTATTACCGTCTCTACATTTATTTATAGCTAGATAATTACCATTAAGTGCTACAGCACCTTCTCCTAAATTATTTTGTTCTGAACCACCGTATCCAAAATCTTCTGCTACATTCTGACCTGGATAGTCACTTGGTGTATTTGAATAAGATATAGTTTGTGTTAAATTCCATTGAGGACGTGTATCTAATCCACCCCCTCCGCTACTTGCTTTTACATCTATAGCATCTATTTTTGCAATTAAATTTGTAGCTAAATTTCCAGAATTATCTAATGCATCAGCTAATTCTTTAATTGTATCTAAATGAGCTGGGGCACTACCTATTAATAAATCAATGTTATCAGATAAATCCTTTACAGCATCTAGGCACGTTTGTACACTATCATTATCAAAAGCGTTAGTTGCTGCTATTTCTAAGACTTTTTCTATTGCTGAAGCCATTTTTATAATAAATAACATTATTTTATTTTATTTACTTTTTTTTCTAAAATATTAATTTAGTAAAAATAAACTTTAAAAATAATAAATGATAATATTATATGGATATTGATTTATTTGAACATAAGTTACAAATAGCAACAGCTGATGATGTAAATACTAATGGTTCTTTTGGATATGCAGTTGATGTCGATGGTGATTATGCTATAGTAACAAAAAGAGGGCATCAAGAAAATTTCAATAGCGCATATATTTTTAAAAAAACAGGAAATAATTGGGCTATGCATCAAGATATTTCTGGACAACCAATAGGTTATGATAATTTTGGACTAGATGCTAAAATTAGAAATGAATTACTTTTTGTAAGTTGTAGAACATATTATAGTGATGCTAGTCAAAGAGCTTCAAATGAAAAAGGTGGAATACATGTTTATAAACTTAACAGTACAACTGGATTTTTTGAACCTTACAACCCCGCAAATTTAGACCCTACGGATAAATCTAAATATGGTTATGATAACGCTGGTAATTACGATGACAACTGGGGGCCATTTAATTTCCCAGCTGGACCTGATGCTAGAGCTAATGTTATTGTACCAGGACCTAATTATGATGGTACAACTCCTGAAAATTTTTACTTTGATGCAATTCCTGAAAATCCAAATTCTGAATTTAGTTATTTTTTTGATGTTTATTATGAAAATAATGTTTATACATTAATTGTTGGACATCCAGGTACGTATGATTTTTATGTTTTTAGACATGATATGAATGATGTTTCTAAAGGATGGTTAAGATGGAAATATGTTTTGGGTTCTCCAAATCAGCAAAAAACTGGTTACGATGACGTTGCTATATATGGCGATTACATATTTTTAAGTTATACTGATCCTCATTCATCTGAATCTAAAAAAGGTAAAGTCTACATATATAAATATGATTCTAGTGTTTGTTTAACAACATCTACTTTAGTTAATGTTGTAAGTTCAGGTGGTAATAAATATGTTTTTAATGGAGGAAATAGTTATAATTCTTCAACTAAATATGGTCTTACTAGTAACACATATACATTTCAAAACATACCAAAAGAACATCCAATTGCTTTACTAAATAGCGCACAAACAGCTAA
>TARA_B100000963_G_scaffold104521_2_pt1 | contig 23742 bp, 24 predicted proteins | sample TARA_B100000963 | Tara Oceans TARA_B100000963 (sample SAMEA2622097) | marine metagenome | biome: marine biome (ENVO:00000447); feature: surface water layer (ENVO:00002042); material: "saline water (ENVO:00002010), including plankton (ENVO:xxxxxxxx)" | depth 5 m | reverse complement strand
AGAGAAATTACAGTAGCTGCAAAATTAGGAGATAAAGATCCTGATATGAATCCTAGGCTTAGAGCAGCTATTCAGGCTGCTAAGGAGTCAAATATGCCAAAAGATAATATCTCGAGAGCAATAAGCAAATCAGAAATTACTAGTGATAAAAACTATGAAAATTTAAGGTACGAAGGCTTTGGACCATTTAACACTGCGCTTATTATAGAAACTTTGACAGACAACAAAAACAGATCAGCGTCAAGTATAAGAACTTTGCTTCAAAAAAATGGTGGTAGATTAGGGGAGACAGGATCAACTTCACATTTATTTAATAATTGTGGGATTATTCGTATAGAAAAAAATAAAATTAGCGAGGAAGATGCATTTAATATATCAATTAACTCCGGAGCCAAAGATTGTATACAAATCAATAGCTTTCATGAGATAATTACTAAGAAGGAAGATTTTTATAAAATTAAAACTGAACTTGAAAAGAAAGTCGAATCTTTTTCGTATTTTGCTATAGAGTGGAGAGCTTTAAACAATTTAGACTTGAATAAAGAACAAAGTAAAAAAATGATAGAAGTTCTTAATGCTTTAGAGGATTTAGATGATGTGCAAAATATATTTACTAACGCAAAATTAGACATTTAAATAAATGAAAATAATTGGAATAGATCCTGGTTTGAGCGGTGCCATTGCTGTAATGGAAAATAATAAAATTATAGATATTTTTGATATGCCAGTTATGGCCGAGGGGAAAAAAAACAAAAGACAATTAAACAGCGCTCAATTAGTAAATATTATAAAAAAATGTATCGATAGCAATGAAGAGGTCGTCGTTGTAGTAGAGCAAGTCAATGCAATGCCGGGACAAGGTGTAACGAGTATGTTTAATTTTGGTCAAACTTTTGGTGCAATTAAAGGAGTATGCGCTGCACTCGAGTTACCAATTTTTTTTGTAAGACCTTCAAAATGGAAAAAACATTTTGAGTTAATCAATGCTTCAAAGGATTCTAGTAGAACAAAAGCCATAGAAATGTACCCTTCATTATCCAATCATTTAGCCAAAAAAAAAGATGTCAACAAATCAGATGCTATTCTAATTGCAAGATATTTTAATGAGACAAGATTAAAAGATACTAATTAGAAGGAGATTTACATAAAACGCCAAATTCATGACACATTCTAAAAGTAATTATCCTACATGGAACAAGATATTGCATCTCAGATTGTAGGCCTAGGCGGAGCTTCTGATTTCACTTTATGGAGCTTATTTATGAGAGCCGACTTTGTTGTAAAATTTGTCATAATTCTTCTAATAGCAAGTTCAATATTTTCATGGGCTTTAATTTTTGATAAATTTAAATTATTTAAAAATATAAATAAAACTACCGACGATTTTGAAAAAAAATTCTGGAAAGCTAAATCAGCTGAAAGCTTTAATAATAGTTTACCAGGTAACTCAAGAGATCCAGCAACGTTAATTTTTAAAGCCGCAATGAATGAACTAATTAAAACAAAAAGACAATCAGCAGCTATTCAATCAGCTAGAGTTCAGAGAATGTTGGAAATAGCGACTGATTATGAAGTTAAAAAAGTTGAAAAAAATTTTACATTTCTTGCAACAATTGGATCTACAGCTCCATTCATAGGATTATTTGGTACAGTATGGGGGATAATGAATTCTTTTCAATCTATTGCTATTTCAAGAAATACAAGTTTAGCAATTGTAGCCCCTGGTATAGCTGAAGCATTATTTGCTACGGCATTAGGCCTACTAGCCGCTATCCCGGCAGTTGTTGCTTATAATAAATTTAACAGTGACTCTCGTAGATATTTTTCAAAAATAGAAAATTTTTCAAAAAGATTTTTGTCTATAATTTAATCAATAATGTCTTTCAATCTTAATCGCTCAAAAAATGAACCAATGAGTGAGATAAATGTGACACCTTTTGTCGATGTTATGCTTGTCTTGTTAATTATTTTTATGGTAACGGCACCTTTGTTAACTGTTGGAGTTCAAGTAGATTTACCAGAGTCAGCAGCAGACTCTTTACCAGATGACCAAGAGCCACTCACAATAAGCATAAATTCAAAAGGGGAAATATATATTCAAGAACATCAAGTGACGTATCAGAAAATGGTTCCAAAATTACTAGCGATTGCCAAAAATAGGACTGATACAAGAATTTACGTAAGAGGTGATAAAAATATAAATTATGGAAGAGTTTTAGAAGTTATGGGAACTTTATCTGGAGCTGGTTTTTCAAAAGTAGCATTAATTTCAGAGCCTTATAAAAATTAGGATGACATATGGTGAAAAGCTTAATTTATTCATTAACATTTCATTCAATAATGATTTTACTTACTATTTTAAGTTTACCATTTATGCTTAGAGAACCTGTAGATTTACCTCCGATTGTTTCAGTTGAATTAATTCAAATTTCAGACAGAACTAACATACCATACGCTCCTAAAGCGAGAAAAATAATTGAGAAAACAAAAAAGGAAGAGGAAAAAAGAGTAGTTTCAGAACAGGCTCCTCCTGCTGCCAAAGCAAAAGAAAAACCCGATAGAATTCCGTTACCTAATGAGAAAAAAGAAGAGAAGAAAATTGTTAAAAAGAAACAAAATCCAGAAGAGATAAAGCCTGAAATTAGACAATCATCAGAATTCGAAAAAAAAGAAATTATAGACACTAATCAGATCGCAGCTTTAATTGATAAAGCAAAAGAAGTAGAAGCAGTGAAACAAAAAGATTCAAATAAGATCACACAAAGTAATCAAAAAAATTCTTTTGCTTCTGGTCTTACTTTATCTGAGGAGGATGCATTAAGAGCTCAAATATTTGGTTGCTGGAGCGTACCTATTGGAATGTCATACGATCAAAATTTATTGGTTAGGATAAAGCTCAAGTTAAAAAAAGATGGGACTATAATGAAATATGAGATATTAGATCATGAACGTATGAATAGGCCAGGACAGAAATTTTATAAAGTTTTAGCTGAGAGCGCTTTGCGAGCAGTGCGTTTATGTCAACCTTTGAAAGTACCTCCAACAGGATATGATAGATGGAAAGATCTTCAGCTTAATTTTAATCCAACGGAAATGTTAAAAGGTTAATATGAAAAAAATTTTATCTATTTTTATTCTAAATCTATTAATTTTTAATAAATTATATGCGTTGATAGAAGTCGACATTACTCGAGGTAACCTCGATCCACTACCAATCGCAGTTTCTCCTTTACATGTTGATATTAAGTCAGAAGAAATTAAAAATTTAAAAGTTAAGGATCTAGGGGAAAATATTTCTGCAATTATAGAGAAAAATTTTAAAAATACCGGTTTATTCAATCCCCTTAAAAAAGATGCTTTTGTTCAAAAACCTGATATTGCACATTTAAAACCTAGATTTGAAGATTGGAGATTAATCAAAGCTCAAGCACTTGTTACAGGAAAATTATCAATTAGGAATGGAAAGCTAAAAGTTGAATTTAGGTTGTGGGATCTTGCAGCTGCTAAAGAAATGACAGCTCTTGCTTTTACCACAACACCGACTAATTGGAGAAGAGTTGCACATATTATTTCAGATAAAATTTATGAAAGATTAACTGGTGAAGAAGGATATTTTGACACTCGAATTATATATGTTGCAGAAAGTGGACCCAAAAATCAGAGAATAAAAAAATTAGCAATCATGGATCAGGATGGCTTTAATACAAAGTATTTAACTCTAGGAAATGAATTAGTGTTAACTCCAAGATTTAATCCCACTAACCAAATGGTTACTTACATGTCATATTTTAGAAATATGCCAAGAGTTTACTTGTTAGACATTGAAACTGGAACTCAGGAAGTTGTTGGAAACTTCCCAGGGATGACATTTGCTCCTAGATTTTCTCCAGACGGAAAGAAAATCATAATGAGTTTTGCTAAAGATGGTAACTCGGATATATACACAATGGATTTAGAGACAAGAATAGTAGAAAGAATTACAGAGCATTCCTCAATAGATACGTCTCCTTCGTTTTCACCAAATGGAAAATTCATAGCGTTCAATTCTGATAGAAGTGGTTTACAACAAATTTATGTAATGCGAAGTGATGGAAGTAACGTTAAAAGAATAACTTTTGGAAAAGGAATTTATGGTACACCAGTTTGGTCTCCTAGAGGAGATTTGATAGCATTTACAAAAATGCATAAGGGAAGATTTTATATAGGAGTTATGCGTATAGATGGAACAGGAGAAAGATTATTAACTGAAAATTATTATCAAGAGGCCCCCTCTTGGTCACCAAATGGAAGAGTGTTAGTATTTTACAGAGAGACAAAAGCTGGAGAAAAAGGAGAGGGTTTCACTGCTAAATTATGGTCGATAGACATTACAGGTTATAATGAGAGAAGGCTTTTAACTAAAACTGACGCTTCTGACCCATCTTGGTCCTCATTATTATCTAAGTGAGGTTGAATCTTATGTAAAATATACTTGAATAACTTTAAATAATTTGAAATAACCACATTAAACCTAGGGGAAAAAAATGACACTAAATACGAATTTAAAAAATATATTACTAGTAATTTTCACAACTTTTATTCTTAGCGCCTGTTCAACTGCTAAGAAGTCGGGTGATATTGATGGAGATGTTTATACTGGAAAAGAGACAGTTGAATACTTAGCTACTGGTGTTCCAGACAGAGTATTTTTCGCAACTAACAAATCTTCTTTAACAACTGCATCACGAGCTACTTTAAGAAAACAAGCTACTTTCTTAAGAAAGAACAAAAATCTTAATGTAACGATAGAAGGACACGCCGATGAAAGAGGAACAAGAGAATATAACTTGGCGTTGGGTGAGAGAAGAGCTAACGCAGCAAGAGATTACTTGATGACTTATGGGATATCAGGAAAAAGAATTTCTGTAATCAGTTATGGAAAAGAGAAACCTGTAAACCCTAAATCGTCTCCTTTAGCTTGGTCTCAAAATAGAAGATCAGTTACAGTTAAAGTAAATTAATCTAAAATTAGATAATAAAAAGGCCCTTTGAAATGAATTCAAAGGGTCTTTTTTTTGCCATTTTATCAAAATAAAAAAGAAATATGTTCAAATATAAAAATTTTTTTTCGTTATTCTTTTTCATTTGTTTACTATCTAAATTTACTTTTTTGAATGCTGAGGAAGAAGAAATTTATTTAAAATCAATTTCAGATCAAATTCAAGTAATAACTAAAGATTTAAAAACTTTAGAAAAAGCCGTGTATCAAAAATCTGATATCTCTTTAACAACTAATTCATCATCTATTAAATCTGGAAGTTTAAATGAAGATATTTTAACAAAACATTTACTTAAATTAAATGAAATCGAAGATCAATTTAGAGAACTCACTAATAAGTTTGAAGAAGTAAATTTCAAGTTAGATAAGCTATCAACACGAGTAACAAAAATTCAATCAGATACACAGTTAAGGTTTTCAGACTTAGAAACTGGTTCGATCTCCCAATCTGATAAAAAAAATGTTTTACCAGGATCATCAAAGCCACAAGATTTTGGTGCCAACCCAGGCTATCAAATGTCAAATCTTCCTAAACAGCAAACTGTTAATTCTGTAGAAAGTGCTAAAACTGTAATTACTGAAGAACCCGAAAAAAAGGAGTCCCTATTACCTGACAAGTCGCCAAAAGATCAATATGAATTTGCAGTTAGTTTCATGAAGATCGGAGATTATGAGACTGCAGAATTTGCATTAAGAGAATTTATTGACAAAAATAAAGATCATGAATTGGCTGGAAGCGCCCAGTATTGGTACGGTGAAACATTTAGAATAAGACAACTTTACTCTGATGCTGCCACAGCATATTTAGATGGCTATCAAAACTACCCAAAAAGTAAAAAAGCACCTGATAATCTTTTAAAGTTAGGTATCACCATGGTCCAGCTTGGAGAAAAGGATCAAGGGTGTAAAATGATATTAGGTTTAAAAAAAGAATACCCAAAAGCAAGCAAGTCTGTGTTACAAAAAGCTCAATATGAGCAAAAAAAATTCAAATGTAATTCTTAAAAATGGTTTTGAAAACTTTGAAGATCTTTCAAAAGTTTATTTAAATTTTAAACATAATTTTCAAAAATTAAAACATAACTCATACGTAGTTGCTATTTCAGGAGGTCCTGACAGTCTAGCCTTAGCTGCTCTTACCAAAGCATTAAGTTATGAAAAAAAGATAAAATTTTACTATGTTTTAGTAGACCATAAAATTAGACATAATTCAAAAAAAGAGGCTAATCAGGTTAAATTACTTTTAAAAAAAAATAAATTTTCTTGTAATATTCTTTCAAATAATCACAAAATTACCAAAAATATACAAGGTAAAGCCAGAGATATTAGATATGAGATGCTCAAAAATTTTTGTAGAAAAAAAAAAGTAAAAACAATATTAACCGCACATAATCTGGAAGATCAAGTTGAAACTTTTTTTATAAGATTATCTAGGGGTAGCGGAATTACAGGCTTATCAGGCATGAAAACCTTGAGTAAATTAGATAAAAATACTTGGCTATTTAGGCCTTTATTAGATGTTAAGAAAAAAACTTTAATTGAAATTTCTAAGAAAGTTTTTGGAAAATATTTTAAAGATCCATCAAATAAAAATGCAAAATATTTAAGGACAAAAATAAGAAATTTAGAGGCACCTCTACAAAAAAGTGGGGTCAATTATGATCAAATCATAAAATCTATTAAAAACCTTGCCTCAAGCAAAGAAACTTTAGATGAGTATTATGAAAAGATTTTTAAAGAAATAGTAAAAATTTCAAATAACGAAGTATTAATTAATTGGAAAAAATTCAAAGTGCTTAATCTTGAAATCAAAATTAAAGTAATAAACAGTGCTATAAAAATTTTGAAAAACAATTATTATAATCCTCGTGCTAGCAAAGTCACAAATTTGATTAAGCATTTGGAGTCCAACAAATTAAATAGATTAACCTTAGCAAAATGCTTGTTTTTAAGAAAAAAAGATCAATTATCTCTGAAATTAGAAAAAATCTAATACTTTTGATGATTTTTGGATATAATTTGTCTTATTTACAACCAAATTTGTTTTAAAATATACTTGTTTATATAAATTTAATGATTATTTAGAGTTTATGAATATTAAAAATTTAATTATGTGGGTAATTATAGTCTTACTATCAGTAGGACTATTTAATATGTTTCAAGATCCCAACAAAATTAATTCTAATAAGAGTACTTTACCATTTTCAAATTTTTTAAATGAGGTGGATGCAGGTAGGGTTGTAGAGGTGAAAATCCAGGGTAATAATATTTCAGGATTACTTGCAGATGGTAAAACATTTGTAACTTATTCACCAAATTATCCAGAACTAGTAGACAAACTTTCAAGTAAAGGTGTGAGTATAGTAGCCTCACCCCAAGAAGACAAAATGCCGTCACTGCTAGGAATACTGCTCTCATGGTTCCCTATGCTTTTGCTAATAGGAGTTTGGATATTTTTTATGAGACAAATGCAAGGTGGCAAAGGTGGTGCGATGGGTTTTGGAAGGTCCAAAGCTAAACTTTTAAATGAGTCACAGGGAAAAGTAACATTTAACGACGTTGCCGGAGTAGAAGAGGCAAAAGAGGAAGTAGAGGAAATAGTTGAATTTTTAAAAGACCCAAAAAAATTCAGTCGTCTTGGAGGTAAAATACCCAAAGGAGCATTATTGATCGGTCCTCCTGGAACAGGAAAAACTTTGTTAGCGAAAGCAATAGCTGGAGAGGCTAATGTTCCTTTTTTTTCAATTTCTGGTTCCGATTTTGTTGAGATGTTTGTTGGTGTGGGAGCTTCAAGAGTGAGAGATATGTTTGAACAAGGAAAAAAACATTCACCATGTATTATATTCATAGATGAGATTGATGCCGTAGGTAGAAGCAGAGGTGCAGGTTTAGGAGGTGGTAATGATGAAAGGGAACAAACTTTAAACCAACTACTTGTAGAAATGGATGGATTTGACACTAACGAGGGAATAATTTTAATCGCTGCAACAAACAGACCAGATGTACTAGATCCTGCATTACTAAGACCAGGAAGATTCGATAGACAAGTTGTGGTTGGAAACCCAGACATAATTGGTAGAGAGGCAATCTTAAAAGTTCATATTAAAAAAATAAATACTGGTCCGGATGTTAAATTAAGAACTATAGCAAGAGGCACACCAGGATTTTCTGGTGCTGACTTAGCGAATTTAATTAATGAGTCAGCTTTATTGGCCGCTAGAAAAAATAAAAGAGTTGTAACAATGTCTGATGTCGAAGAAGCAAAAGATAAAGTTATGATGGGAGCTGAAAGAAGATCCTTGGTAATGTCTGAAGATGAAAAAAAATTAACTGCTTATCATGAAGGAGGCCACGCTATTGTTGCACTAAACGAAACTGCATCAGATCCGATCCATAAAGCTACAATTATTCCAAGAGGTAGAGCACTTGGTATGGTAATGAGGTTACCGGAGAGGGATCAGTTATCTGTTACAAGAGAAAAAATGCACGCAGATATTGCTGTTGCTATGGGAGGAAGGATTGCTGAAGAAATTATATTTGGACATGATAAAGTTACATCTGGTGCGTCGTCTGATATTGAAATGGTAACTAAAATGGCAAAAAATATGGTGACAAAGTATGGAATGACAACAGAATTAGGCACTATTGCTTACGGTGAAAATGAGGAGGAAGTTTTTCTTGGAAGATCTGTAACAAAACAACAAAATATGTCAGAAGAGACTGCTAAAAAAATTGATAATGAAGTTAAAAAGATTGTCGATAAAGGCTATGAGAGAGCAAAGAAAGTTTTAACTGAAAAAATCGACGATCTGCATAAACTTTCAAAAGCATTACTAATTTATGAAACGTTATCCGGCGATGAAATTAGAGACTTGATACTCAAAGATATTAAACCTACAAGATCCTTTAAGGAGGATGACAATGACGATGGTAAAACATCATCAGCTCTAGGCTCTCTAGGGCTTAAGCCAAAACCAGCAATTTAGGTATAACCATGTTAAAATATTACACACGTGCGTGTAATTTTTATTATGGAAACGCAGCAATTCAGCTTATTAAAAAAAAACAAGCCCTTCCACTGTGTGGAAACAATAATACAGCTTTCGATACTTTAGAAATTATTACCAAAAGTAATAATAAAATTACAAGTAGATTTATTAAATTAACTGATATAAAAAAACAAAATAAGCTCTTAAAAAGTAAAATTAACAAAGATATTAAAAAGATTTGTTCTAAGAGAAAAAATTTTCTCTTAAATGTCAATTTTTCTGAGCCCTCTATTATGGGAATTTTAAATTTAACGCCTGACAGTTTTTCTGATGGGGGAAAATTTAATAAAAAAAATAAATCATTTAAACATATACAAAATATGATCAAGTCTGGTGCAAATATAATTGATGTCGGAGGAGAATCCACAAGACCAGGATCAAAAACAATCAACTCAAAATTAGAATGGAATAGAATTAAATATGTTATAAAAAATTTTAAACTGAGGCATAAAAAAACCTGTCTATCGCTCGACACAAGAAAGTCGGATCTAATGGTTAAAGGTATAAGCCACAAAGTAGATTTAATTAATGACGTTTCAGGTTTTAAATTTGATATTAATTCTATTTCAAAATTGAGTAAATTTAAAATACCAAAAGTTTTACATCATATGCAAGGAACACCAAATACTATGCAAATAAATCCAAAATACCAAAACGTTTTATTAGATGTTTATGATTTTTTTGAAAATAACATGAAATACAAATTAAAAGGTCATAATTTAATATTAGACCCAGGTATAGGATTTGGTAAAACTTTGAAACATAATTTGACTTTAATTTCGAAAATTTCTTTGTTTCATAGCCTAGGATTTCCTATATTAGTAGGAACTTCAAGAAAAAGATTCATTAATCAAATATCAGGCAAATATGACACTAACGATAGAACAGGGGGAACACTAGCCTCAGTGCTTTTTTTGCTTTCTCAAGGAGTACAAATATTTAGAGTACATAATGTTAAAGAAATAATGCAAGGAGTTTTAGTATTTAAAAAGATACTTAAAAACAAATGACAAATAAATACTTTGGAACAGATGGAATAAGAGGTACAGTTAACAAAGGCATAATTACAGGAGAAAAATTTTTCAAGTTCGGTTTAGCTTCAGGAACTTTTTTTAAAAATCAAAAAAAAAATAAACAGATAGCTATTATTGCTAAAGATACCAGACTTTCTGGTTATACTTTGGAACCTGCATTGGTATCGGGTTTAGTTTCGGGAGGCATGCATGTATTTACTCTTGGCCCATTACCAACTAATGGACTTGCAATGTTAACTAAGGCCATGAAAGCAAATATGGGCATAATGATAACTGCTTCACATAATCCTTATTACGATAATGGTTTAAAATTATTCGGACCTGATGGGATGAAGCTGTCTGATAAAATAGAAAAAAAAATTGAAAAATTAATTGATGCCAAAAATACAAATCAACTTACCAATCCTAAACTTTTAGGTAGAGTAAAAAGATTGGAGGACGGTAATGACAGATATATTAAGATACTAAAAAAAAATTTTCCTCCGAATTTTAATTTAAGAGGTATAAAAATTGTCTTAGATTGTGCAAATGGCGCATGTTACAAAGCTGCTCCCAAATTATTGAAAGACTTGGGTGCTAAAGTTGTTTCTTTAGGAGTTCATCCAAATGGGTTTAATATAAACGAGAAATGCGGGTCTACTCATCCATCAAAAATTAAATCTGCAGTAAAAAAATATAAAGCTCATGTAGGAATCGCATTCGATGGAGATGCAGATAGAGTCATAATGTGTGATGAAAATGGAAAAATTATCGATGGTGATCAAATTATTGCTATGCTTGCTCGAAGGTGGAAATACAAAAAAATACTTAAAGGAGGAGTTGTAGGTACTTTAATGTCTAATTATAGTCTTGAAAAATTTTTAATGAAAGAAAATATAAAATTTGTCAGGTCTAAAGTTGGAGATAGATATGTAAAAGAAAAGATGAAAAAAGTAAATTTTAATCTTGGTGGTGAACAATCAGGTCATATAATTTTAGGTAAATTTGCTACAACCGGAGACGGTTTGCTAGTAGCCTTGGAAGTTTTATTTTCTTTAAGAAAAATAAAAAAAGCTAGCAAATTACTTAATGTATTTAAGCCAATGCCTCAAATTTTGGAGAATGTATCTGTAAAAAATAAAGAGATAGTAAGTAGCAATTCATGCAAAAAAGCAATAAATAGAGCAAATAAAATTATGGGTCGTTATGGAAGAATTTTAGTGAGAAAATCAGGAACAGAACCCAAAATCAGGATTATGGCAGAGTCCAATGATAAAAATTTAATTAACAAATGTATAAAATTAATTAAAAAATCAATTAAATAAATTGAAACCTAGGTCAAAAATTTTAATAATCGCAGGCTCCGACTCTTCTGGAGGCGCTGGAATTCAAGCTGATATAAAAACAGTTACAGCTCTAGGCGGCTACGCAATGACAGCTGTAACCGCTATTACTATTCAAAATACAACTGGAGTTCAATCTGTTATACCCATAAAACCAAAAAAAATTAAAGATCAAATTATATTTACTTGTAAAGACATTAGTCCTGACACAATCAAAATAGGGATGTTGCACTCTTCTAAAGTTATAGACATAATTGTAAAAGCCCTAAAAAAAATAAAAACTACGAAAATAATTTTAGATCCAGTAATGGTCGCAAAGGGCGGTGCAAAACTTATCAGCAACAAAGCTATAATAAGTCTTAAAAAAAAATTAATTAAAAAATCATATTTAATAACACCTAATATTCCCGAAGCAGAGGTTTTAACTAAAAAGAAAATAAAAAACTTAGATCAAATGATCCTCGCAGGTAAAACTTTACTTAAGTTTGGAGCAAAGAACGTTTTAATAAAAGGTGGACATATTAAATCTAATTATATTAATGATATTTTTTTAAATAACAAAGAAGTTAAAATTTTCAGTCACAAAATGATAAAAACTAAAAACACCCATGGAACAGGATGTACATTATCAAGTGCAATTGCAACGTTTTTATCATGTGGAAAACCTATAAAGAAATCTTGTGAGTTAGGAATTAAATATGTAAACCAAGCAATAAAAGCCAATCTAAAGTATGGGAAAGGTCACGGTCCGATTAATCATTTAAATTCAATAGAGTTAAAAAAAATTTTTAAATAATGAAAAATGTAGTAGTCGTAGGTTCACAGTGGGGAGATGAAGGAAAAGGTAAAATAGTAGATTGGCTCTCAAGTGAGGCAGATGTAGTTGTTCGATTTCAAGGAGGACATAACGCCGGACATACTTTAGTAATTGAAAAGAAGATCTTTAAATTAAGGCTACTACCTTCAGGTATCGTTAGAGAAGGGAAAATTTCTATACTCGGGAATGGTGTAGTAATTGATCCTTGGGCACTATTAGATGAAATTACAGAAATAAAAAAACAAGGCATTAAAGTAAGTCCTGAAAATTTTATGATCTCAGAATCAGCCTCACTCATTCTTCCATTTCATCGTGAAATGGATGAAATTAGAGAGGACGCAGCTGGAAAAGGAAAAATAGGAACTACTAGAAGAGGTATTGGACCATGTTATGAGGATAAAGTAGGAAGGAGATCAATTAGAGTTATGGATTTGAGATCCGAAAGTAATTTAGATAGTAGATTAGAAAATGTTCTTTTGCATCATAATGCCATTAGAAAAGGACTTAAAAAAAAAATTTTTAAAAAAGATGATCTTAAAAAAAAGTTGTTAAAAATTGCTCCAGAAATTCTAAAATTCGCAAAACCTGTATGGTTAAAATTAGATCAGTATAAAAAAGATAGAAAAAAAATTTTATTTGAGGGAGCCCAAGGCATCTTGTTAGATGTTGACCACGGAACATATCCGTATGTAACTTCATCTAATACTGTGCCGGCTATGGCTGCAACTGGATCAGGAAGCGGTCCTGATAAGATTGGATACGTTTTGGGAATTACAAAAGCTTATACTACTAGAGTTGGAAGTGGACCTTTTCCAACTGAACTAAAAAATAATATTGGAGAAAGTTTAGGCAAAAGAGGAAAGGAATTTGGTACTGTAACAGCAAGAAAAAGGAGATGTGGTTGGTTCGATGCTGTTTTAGTTCGTCAAACTATTAAAATTGCAGGAATTAACGGAATAGCTTTAACCAAATTGGATGTTCTGGATGAGCTAGATGAAATTAAAATGTGCATTGGCTATGATTTAAATGGAAAAAAAATAGATTACTTACCAGCGGCTTCTGAAGATCAATTTAATATAAAACCAATATATAAATCTTTTCAAGGTTGGAAAACTAAAACTCAAGGTGTAAGAAATATGTCAGATTTACCTGATAATGCAAAAAAATATATTTATGCATTAGAAGATTTTATTGGAGCTAAGGTTTCAAGTATTTCAACTAGCCCAGAAAGAGATGATACAATTTTAATAGAAGACCCATTTAAAGTTTAATTAGCTGGCAATAAATTTTTTGATTTACTTGCATTAATCATCGATTTTTGCAATTTTTCAAACGCTTTCGTTTCAATCTGTCTAATTCTTTCTCTACTGATTTTATATTTTTTACTTAATTCTTCTAATGTTTTTGGGTTTTCAGATAATCTTCTTGCGATAATTATTTCTTTCTCTCTCTCATTTAAAATCTTCATTGAAGTATCTAATAATTCTTTTTTATCTTTATATTCCTGTTGTTGTGAAACAATTAATTCTTGATCTAGCGCGTCATCCACAAGCCAATCTTGCCATTCTCCTTGTTCCCCATCTTTAATTGGATCGTTTAATGATTTTTCTTGGCTCATCATTCGTCTGTTCATATTTACTACTTCACCGGAATCAACATCAAGCCTTTTAGAAATTTCTTTTACTTGATCTTCTCTTAAATCACCATCTTGATGAGGGGCAATTTGGTTTTTTATTTTTCTCAAATTAAAAAAAAGTTTTTTTTGCGCAGTAGTAGTTCCCATTTTCACTAAACTCCATGATCTTAAAACATATTCTTGAATAGCAGCCTTAATCCACCACATAGCGTAAGTTGCCAACCTAAATCCTTTGTCAGGATCAAATTTTTTAACTGCTTGCATGAGTCCTAAGTTTCCTTCAGAAATTAATTCATTAACTGGTAAACCATACCCTCTATAGCCCATAGCGATTTTGGCAACTAATCTTAAATGGCTTGTTACAAGCTTATGTGCTGACTTAAGATTTCCATTCTCCCTCCAATTTTTGGCCAGCATATATTCCTCCTCAGCATCTAACATAGGAAATTTTTTTATTTGAGCAAGATAAATTGAAAGACCTCCAACAGAAGGTGTAGGTAAATTAGAAATTTGATTTTTATCTTTCATAATTAAGATTTATATATAATTTTCATTTTTTCAACTGCTTAGTTTATTAAGCAAATCAGTCATTTTCTTAAAGTCCGGTGGAATTTCAGATTTAAAAGAAATTCTTTTCTTTTTAACAGGATGGTAAAATTCTAAAGTTTGAGCATGAAGGGCTTGTCCTTTTATGTTCTCAAGTATTGATAAAAAATTTTTATTAGTTTTTTTAAATTTTGGATTTTTTTTACCATATTGATTATCCCCAAGAATAGAGGTTCCTTTATACTTAATATGTACTCTAATTTGATGCGTTCTACCTGTTTCTAGCTCACACTCAATTAAGCTAATTTTAGGAATATCTTTCGATATGAAAACTTTAATGGTTTTGTAGTTTGTGATCGCTTTTTTTCCTCTTAAGTCTGAAACTGTCATAAGTTGTCTATTTTTTTTATCCCTTGATATTAATGTTTGAATTTTACCATTAAGAGGCCTTATTACTCCCCAAATTAAACAAAGATATTTTCTTTTAATACTATGATCACTAAATTGTTTACTTAGCTGTGAATGAATAAAATTATTTTTGGCAATAACCAACAATCCACTTGTTTCTTTATCAATTCTATGAACTATTCCAGGTCTTAGATTACCGTTTACATCAGATAAATTACTTTTATACTTGTACGCTAAAGCGTTCGCTAGTGTATTTTCATAATTCCCAGCCCCAGGATGTACAACCATACCCTTTTGTTTATTAATAATTATCAAATCTTTATCTTCATAAATAACTTCTAATTTAATTTTTTTTGGCTTTAGATTATTTTCTTTTTTTTCAATAATATTTATCGTAACGACGTCATTTAATTTTATTTTTTTCGAAGGGGAACTTATAACGATATTATTAACTTTTACCTCTTTTTGAGTAATAATTTTCTTTATATACGATCGAGTTAAGTCCTGAATTTTTTTTGACAAAAATACATCAAGTCTCTCACCATTATTTATTTGTGATACCGAGAATCTTATTGTGTTATTCATAAATTAATTTAAGATATTACCATGCGCCGGTAGCTTCAACTGGATAGAGCGCCGGATTTCGGCTCCGGAGGTTATGGGTTCGACTCCTATCCGGCGCACCAAATTATAAAATCCATTCTTTAAATTTTTGTTTATTTTCTTTAATATAATCTGGAAAGGTATCATCAATTTTGATTATTTGGTATTCAATGTTTCTATCAAATAAATCTAGACCCTTAGAAATTTTATTTTTAATATTCTCTACATTTGTAAATTCATTAGTATTATATTCTTGATGTGAGTAGGATTTAATTTTGTTAATTATAGATTGAGGTTTTTTTAAAAAACTGAAGTGCCATCCGCCATTATTAATTAACTGTATTTCTCTTTTAAAAATTTTCCAAAACGGTTTTTTTTTTACTTTTATATCTCTTAACCACTGTGGAGATTTAAGATATTTTTTCTGACAAATTTTGGTGCCAGCCCAAAGATTATCACTGATATTTAATAAATTAATCTTAGATTGAAAATTTTTTTGTAAAAAGCACGCATATTTATTATTTACATCAAAATCATTTATCTTTTTTGGATTTGGAATTTCATCTATATCTGAAATCATTATTAGATCTTCATCAGCAAAATCTTTATAACCTCTTTCTAGGCAATTTCTTTGAAATTGATCTCTTAAGTGATTACTATGCCAACCTTTTTTAAAAAATTTTACTTCGGTCGGTAAATCATCTATGACAATATAATTAATCTTATCTTTAAACTTTTTAAAATTAGCCATTTTAAAATTTAGCTTCTTTTCTTGACCCGAGTGAGTTTTAGTAGCTTCAACTATAATGAATTTATCAACTTTTTTATAAAGAGTATGAAGCCTTATGTCTAAAACAAGATCTTCATCAAAATACATACAACAATCAATTAATTTCATTTTTTTATGGTAAGAGTAGTTAAACCTAATTTTTTGTTTTTAATATTGCAAGATGAACAATGCAAGTTAGATCTATCAAAAATTAATAAATCACCTAGGCTCCATTTATAAATAAAATCAACCTCTAATCCTCTTAAATTATCTAGTTGTTCATGTTTTAAATATTTTTCATGAATTTCTTTATCAAATTCTTTTCCATTATATAATTTAATATGTTCAGAAGACCTTTTATTGTATCCAGAAGCAGAAAGTTCTTTAGGATCAACGGAAAATGTCGTAGCACACCCATAAAATCTATTTTTAAATATAATCGTCTCACCCTTATCTGAGAGTGGTAGTAAAGTTTGCTTATAAATTATCTTATTGAAATCAAACCCAGCATCTACATGCAGAGAAACTGGCATAAAGCTTTCTTGAAATAAACCTAGGCTTTCAAAACCTTCTTTAGATTTTGGATTATCCATCTCAAAATTTTCTAAATGAAGTTTTAATTTATTGTAATAAACTTTTTGTAGACTTGGAAAAAAATTTTTGGACCATTTTTTTTTTATTATACTTTGTCTTTTATTATTTATTTCTACGGGTAACTCTTTATATAGTTTTTGAAAAAGTTTAATTTCCTCTTCATTTATAAATTTTTTAATTACAAATGGCTTTTGTTCGTTGCTCTTAATTTCATTTAAAAATTTATGCATTTATTCACCCATATTGATAAGTGTTCCACGTTTTTTGGCCCCAAAATAAGAAATATAAAATATGATAATTCCAAAAGTAAAATAGATTAATGAAATGATAATTGATTTAAATATATTTACATAATTTACAGTTTCAGTCATAAGAATGTTTCTCATTTCTTCAAAGATATGAACTAATGGAAGAATTTTGGCGATTATTTGTAATAAGTTGGGTAAAATTTCTATCGGATAATAAATACATCCTAACGGAGCAAGGAAAAACAAACTTGCCCAAGCTATATTTTCAAAAGAAGGGCCAAATCTTAGTAAACCTGAAGTTACAAGAAGCCCTAAAGTTACACCAAATAGATACAATGATAATAATAAAAAAATTAGAGGCACTCCTAAATTTAGAACTGAAACACCAAACAATGGAATTGCTATCAAAACCGCAGGAACCAATCCAATTAAAGTCCTTAAAATAGCTGTTAAAGTTAGAGCAGCAATAATTTCACTTATTTTTATAGGAGCAATAAATAAATTTGTAAAATTTCTACTCCAAATCTCCTCCAAAAACATCATATTAAAACTTATACTAGCCCTAAATAAAAAGTCATAAAGTATTGCTGCGGTCAAAATTACACCGACAGTATTACTATAGTAATCTGAACTTAACGTGAAAAATTTTGAGATAAATCCCCAAAGAAAAATTTGAACTGTAGGCCAATAAATTAAGTCTAATACTCGTGGAAAAGAATTTATAATTAAGTATAAATGTCTAAGTCCAAGAGCATAAATTTTATAAAGATTCATTTTTGCTCCTTGCTAATTTTAAAAAAGTTTCCTCTAAATTATTTCTCCCATGTTTTTTGATAAGTTCTCCACAAGTTCCAGCATCAATTATTTTACCTTTTTTCATCATTATTACACTATCGCAAAGTCGTTCGACTTCATTCATATTATGAGAAGCTAATAAAATTGTTATATTATTTTTTGATTTATAGTCTTGAATATAACTTCTTACAAAATCTCCTATATCGGGATCTAAACTGGCAGTAGGCTCATCCAAAAGTAAAATTTCTGGTTTGTTAATTAATGATTTTGCTAAAGATACTCTATTTTTTTGTCCAGAAGATAGCTCTCCAGTTTTTTTCTCAAAGAATTTTTTTATCCCTAAATCACTAGATATCTCATCAATTCTCTTATTCAAATTTTTTATACCATACAGTCTGCCATATATTTCAAGATTTTGTTTTACAGTTAATTTTTTTGGAAGCTCTACATAAGGAGATGCAAAATTGAGCCTATCCAAGATTTTATCTCTACTTACTTTGCTTATATTTTTTTTATCAATAATTATCTCACCCTCGGACGGAGTTACTAGCCCAAGTATCATTCCAATCGTTGTTGTTTTTCCACAGCCATTTGGACCGAGTAATCCAACAGTTTTATTTTTTTCTATATTAAAATTAATTTTATCGACTGCTGGAAAATTATTATAGTTTTTTGAAAGATTTTTAATTTGTATAAACATTAATTAGATGCTCTTATTAAACGATCATTAATTGCTAATCCTAAGCCAACATTTGGTATTTTGACTACGTATATTTCTTTGAATCCTTTTTTTTTAATTTTTCTCATTATTTTATATAAATTGGCTGCTGCTTCTTTCAAGTTAGCTTTTTTACTTAAATTAAAATAATTATCTTTTTCTTTATACCTTTTTCCAAATACAATATAGGCCTGATTGTTATTTTTTGGTTTTTTACCTATTATAACTGGAATTCCTGGTGAGTAATGTTTTTTCATCATACCAGGAGACTTTAGTTTTGATTTTTTCTGAGAAAGATTTATTTTTAAAATTTTTTTTATCTCCTCTGCACTAATAATACCTGGCCTTAAAATTTTTGGAGCTCCAGTTAAATCTACAACTGTTGACTCAATACCAAATTTGGACTTTCCACCATTTATTATAATTTTTAATTTTTTTTTAAAATCATCAAATACATCAAAAGCATTAATCGGACTTAACTTTGATGAAATATTCGCACTTGGCATTGCTAATGGAAAATCTATAACTTTAAGTAATGACCTAATTATTTTATGACTTGGAAACCTAACTGCTACAGTATTTAAATTTGATGTTGCACTTGAGCAAATTCTAGAATTTCTTTTTTTTTTTAAAATAAAAGTAATTGGGCCAGGACAAAATCCTTTAAAAAGTTTAAAAAAGTTTTTGTTCAATATTATGTCTTGTGTTGCTCTTTCAATATTATAATAATGAATAATCAATGGATTCCTCTTTGGCCTTTTTTTCAATTTATAGATTTTTTTTACCGCTTTTTCTGAGTAAGCGTTCCCAGCTAACCCGTACACTGTCTCTGTTGGTAATCCAACAATATTCCCCTGATTGAGAGATAAATGAGTTTTTTTTAGTATCTTTTTGTTAAAAGGATAAATATTTGAATAGATGTTTTTCATAATTTAATTATTATTTCATTTATGAAATCTGAAAATATTCCAGCTGATATTAAAAGTAAATCATTAAAAGAGGCTAGAGATGAGATAAATGAAATACTTGCTAGGTTAGAAAAACAGGAGCTTGATTTAAGTAACACAGAAAGTATGTACAAAAGATTGATTAGTTTGAATAAGCATGTAGAAAATTTATTTAAAATAAAATCGAAAGAGGTATCTAAAACATAAAAAATCTCAATATGATCAAAAAAAAATTAATTAGTAATGCTAAAAAGGTTGATAAATTTTTATTAAAATTTTTAAAAAAACAAAAAAAAACATCATTAGTTAATCCAATGAAATATGGTGTAATCTCTGGTGGAAAAAAAATTAGATCTACAATAATTTTTGATACTGGTAAATTAATAAATATAAAAGAAAATAAACTTTTGGATATTTGCGCTGCCGTAGAATGTATTCATTCTTATTCCCTTATACACGATGATCTTCCATGTATGGACAACGACTCGATGAGAAGAGGAAAACCTTCTACACACAAAAAATTTGGTGAGGCAACAGCTGTACTTGCGGGAAATTCATTGCTTACTTTAGCTTTTGAAATAATCTCAGATAAAAAAAATTTTCTATCAGATAGTCAAAAAATTAAAATTATAAGCTTGTTATCTAATTGTTCTGGACATACAGGAATAGCTGGGGGACAAGAGCTTGATTTAAAATTCGAGAATAAAAATAAAACATTTAGTCAAATAATTGATATGCAAAGAAAAAAAACAGGAAAATTATTTAGCTTTTGTCTTCAATCAACAGCAATTGTGGGTAAAAAAAATACTGGAGAAATTAATAAATTTGGAAAACTTGGTGAGGAAATAGGGTTATTGTTTCAACTTGCCGATGATTTTTTAGATATAAGTGGTAATAAGAAATTAGTTGGTAAACCATTAAAAAAAGACAAAAAAAAAGGCAAATCCACTTTGATCAATCTAATTGGTTATAAAGATACATTAAGGTATGCAGATAAATTGAAGAAAAATATATTGCTTAAGTTAAAAAAACATGGAAAAAAAGCAAAAGACTTAATAAATACTATAGAATTTATACAGGGCAGAAAGTACTAATGGTAAGAATAATAAAACAAATTAATTTTCCATCGGATTTAAGAAAATATAAAAAAAGTAATTTAAGACAAATTTCAGATGAATTAAGAGATGAATTAATAGAAGTAGTATCTGAAACTGGAGGGCACTTAGGAGCTGGTTTAGGTGTTGTTGAATTAACAATAGCTTTACATTATGTATTCAATACCCCAAAAGATAAATTAGTTTGGGATGTTAGCCACCAGTGCTATCCTCATAAAATTATTACCGGAAGGAGAGACAGAATTAAAACCTTACGAAAAGGAGGAGGGTTATCTGGATTTACAAAAAGGACAGAAAGCGAGTATGACCCATTCGGAGCTGCTCATAGTTCTACTTCAATCTCCTCAACTCTAGGTATGGCAGTAGCAAAAAAACTTTCTAACAATAAAAATAATGTAATAGCTGTTATAGGTGATGGTGCAATGAGCGCAGGAATGGCGTACGAGGCTATGAACAACGCTGGTGCACTAAAATCAAATCTAATTGTAGTTTTAAATGATAATGATATGTCCATAGCAAGGCCAGTTGGAGCCATGAGCAGGTATTTAGCTAATCTTTTATCAGGTAAGTTGTATTTTAGTTTTAGAGAGACAATCAAAATGATCATCTCCTCGTTTTCAAAGAGGTTCAGTCAAAAAGCGGGTAAAGCTGAAGATTTATTAAGAAATATAGTGACGGGAGGGACATTGTTTAGCGAATTGGGGTTTTATTATGTAGGTCCAATTGACGGACATGATGTTGAAAATTTAGTGCAGATATTTGAGAATGTAAAGAATTCAAACCATCAAGGTCCAGTGTTAATTCATGTGAGAACAGAAAAAGGCAAAGGTTACAAACCTGCAGAAGACTCAGGAGATAAGTATCATGGTGTATCAAAATTCAATGTATCAACAGGAGAACAATCAAAATCCGTATCTGCTACTCCTTCTTACACAAAAGTCTTCGCCGAAACATTGATAAAACATGCTGAGCAAGATACTAAAATTATTGGCATCACTGGCGCCATGCCATCTGGAACAGGATTAAATTTATTTGAAAAAAAATTTCCAGATAGAACTTTTGATGTGGGTATAGCTGAACAACATGCAGTTACATTTGCTGCTGGATTAGCTACAGAAGGATATAAACCTTATGCGGCTATTTATTCTACATTTCTACAGAGAGCATATGACCAAGTTGTTCATGATGTTGCTCTACAATCTTTACCTGTAAGATTTGCTATCGATAGAGCAGGTCTTGTTGGAGCTGATGGTCCAACACATGCTGGCTCGTTTGACATAACTTATCTAGCAACTTTGCCTAATTTTGTAGTTATGGCCGCGAGTGATGAAGCAGAGTTAGTTAGAATGATAAACACTTCAGTTGAAATTAATGACAGGCCCTCAGCATTTAGATATCCAAGGGGTAACGGTTTAGGGATCAAATTACCATCATTAAATGAAGTATTAAAAATTGGAAAAGCAAGAATAATAAAAGAGGGGAAAAAAGTTGCCTTACTAAATTTTGGCACAAGATTAGAAGAATGTAGGAAAGCTTCAGACAAGCTCTTTGCAAAAGGAATTGATTGTACAATAGTCGATGCTAGGTTTGCAAAACCTTTAGATGAAAAACTGATAATGGAAATTGCAACAAATCACGAGGCTTTGATCACTATTGAGGAAGGTTCTATTGGAGGATTCGGGTCTCACGTAATGCACCTATTATCAGAAAGAGGTGTCTTTGATACTGGTTTAAAATTTAGATCGATGATATTACCAGATATATTTATTGATCAAGATACTCCCGAAAAAATGTATGAAGTAGCTGGATTAGATAATTTATCTATAATTTCAAAAGTTGAGGAAACTTTAAATTCAAATATAATCTTAGCTAAAAATAAAAATAAGATTTAATTTAACCACACTGAGCTTTGTGCATTAATAAATGATCTAATAATACACAATTAATCATCGCCTCACCTATAGGCACGGCTCTTATACCTACACATGGATCGTGTCTTCCCTTTACTGAGATTTTCGTATTTTTACCTTTTTTATCTATTGTTTCACGACTTGTCAAAATCGATGAGGTTGGCTTCACTGCAAATGATGCTATTATTTCTTGCCCAGATGAAATTCCACCCAAAATTCCACCAGCTTTATTTGATTTAAATTTTATTTGACCGGAACCTTTTCTCATTTCATCGGAATTCTCCTCTCCACTTAAAAAAGCAGCATTCATTCCAGCGCCAATATTTACTCCTTTAACTGCATTGATACTCATTAGTGCTGACGCTATATCAGCATCTAATTTTGAGTAAATAGGAGCACCTAAGCCAACTGGAACTCCGGTAGCTCTTATCTCAATTGTTGCGCCACAAGACGAACCAGCTTTTCTAACAGCTAACAAATATTTTTCCCAAAGTTTAACAGATTTTTTATCAGGACAGAAAAAAGGATTCTTCCTAATTTCACTATCTTTCCAATTAGATTTATCACATGACATCAATCCTAATTGTGTTACTGCACCAACCACATTGTATTTTGAACCAATCATATTCTTTAAAACTAATTTTGCTATAGCTCCAGCCGCAACTCTACATGCTGTTTCTCTAGCAGATTGTCTACCACCACCTCTGTAATCTCTAATACCGTATTTTTTAAAATATGTGTAATCAGCATGACCAGGTCGAAACTTACTTTTTATTGTCTCGTAGTCTCTTGATCTTTTATCCTCATTATAAATGATAATTGATATTGGGGTTCCAGTAGTCTTACCACCAAATACACCTGATAAGATTATCACTTTGTCCGATTCTTTTCTTTGAGTTGTAAATCTTGATTGACCAGGTCTTCGCCTATCCATATCTTTTTGAATATCACCCTCGGATATAGGTATATTTGGAGGACAGCCATCAATTATGCAACCAATAGCAGGACCATGCGATTCCCCCCAAGTTGTAAACCTAAATATTTTTCCAAAAGTATTAAAAGACATAGATAATTAATGTATAAATTATTTTATAGAAATTATGAATCAAAAAAATGGCAAAAATTCACTGGGATTAGACGTTTGTTTTGGAGATATAAACAATCCTATTGATTTATTCAATAAATGGTTTTCT
>TARA_B100000963_G_scaffold231597_2_pt1 | contig 23764 bp, 13 predicted proteins | sample TARA_B100000963 | Tara Oceans TARA_B100000963 (sample SAMEA2622097) | marine metagenome | biome: marine biome (ENVO:00000447); feature: surface water layer (ENVO:00002042); material: "saline water (ENVO:00002010), including plankton (ENVO:xxxxxxxx)" | depth 5 m | reverse complement strand
GCTCGTCAGGCTCATAACCTGAAGGTCGCAGGTTCAAATCCTGCCCCTGCTCCCAATAACCTTAAAACCCTAGTAAGAAAATTATTTCTCCCTGACTTCCTTAAGTTTGGGCTTTGAATTACAGATATTATGAACATTACCGTAAAGGATCTTCTTGATGCCGGAGTGCACTTTGGTCATCAGGTTCGCCGTTGGAACCCCAAATCTAAACCGTTTGTTTACGACAACCGACACGGAATTTCCATTATTGATTTGGAAAAAACCTACGATCTTTTGGAAAAAGCTTCCAAAGCAGTCGAAGAAGTGGTTTCTCAAGGCAAACAAGTATTGCTAGTTGGCACGAAGAGACAGGCGCAGGAGCCTATTCGTGAATTGGCGGCAGCGACCAACATGCCTTTTAGCGTAAATCGCTGGATGGGTGGAACTCTTACCAATTTTGAAACTGTTTCTGCGAGCTTAGCCAAATACAAGAAATTTCTGCGCATGGAAGACGACGGTAGTTTAGACAAACTTCCTGGAAAAGAAGGGGCTGCGATCAAGCGTCAAATGTCTCGTATGCAGAGAAACTTCGAAGGATTATTGAACCTCCAAGGTTTACCCGGCGCTCTTTTCGTCATTGATTCTCATAATGAATCAATTGCAGTTGCTGAAGCGAATCGTCTTAAGATCCCTGTTATTGCTTTGGTTGACAGTAATTCCGATCCTTCCTTGCTCAGCCACCCAATTCCAGGCAACGATGATTCGACAAAATCGATTCGAATTATCGTGGACGTTATCTTGGATGCGATCCAAAGCGGAGCAGTCCGTAGGGTTGAAGCTCCCACCCGTCGCAAAGATATCACCCCGATAGCCCAAGAGCCTGATTTTGTGGATCAGGAAGATGAGCCCGAAGTTACTCTCCCCGAGGGTTATGATGAAATGGATTTTGATGATCGAAAGAAGACCTCCGATGACACGGAAGAGAGTGCGGATAGTGAAAGTTCATCCGAAAATTCCTCTGACCAAAATGAAGAAACGCAGCCAGCGTCCGTAACGGAAACCTCTGATGACTCGGAAGAGTCATCTCCTGAAGATTCTCAGCAAGAAGAGGAAAAGGCTTAACCAATATAAATTAGAAGTAATTATTTATCATGTCATCCATAACAAAAGAAGACGTTGTTAACCTGCGTGAAAAAACTGGAGCCGGGTTGATCGACTGTAAACGAGCCCTTGCAGATAGCAATGGCGACATGGAAGAGGCTATCTCACTCCTTCGTAAGAAAGGAGTTGCTTCCGCAGCTAAAAAGGCAGGGCGAGACGCCGGTGAGGGTATAATTGCCCAACACTTAAACGCCGATCGTTCCAAGGGGATTCTTGTTGAGGTGAATTGCGAAACCGATTTTGTTGCCAAAAACGAAGATTTCATCGCATTTTCCCGCGAAGTTGCACAAGACCTCTTAGGTAATCCCGAGATCGATTTGGAATCAAAGCGAACCGAGCAAGTTGCTAAAATTGGTGAAAATATAAGAATTTCAAGATCAGAGAGCCTTGCCCCAAGTGGAAATGGAGTTGTGGAGTCTTATGTTCACACGGGAGCCAAGGTTGCCGTGCTTATCGCAATTTCCACCGAATCTGTTTTGAGTGAGGAATCGAACTCCAAGGTTCTTTCGCTTGCCAAGGATTTATGCATGCACATTGCTGCGACATCTCCGGTCTGTGTCTCCAGGGATGACATACCATCGGAATTGGTTGAAAAGGAAAAAGAAATCGCCTTAGCCCAAGCGGAGGGGAAACCGGCACAGGCGATTGAAAAAATCGTTCAAGGTAAACTGGAAAAATATTTCTCCACATCCTGTTTGCTGGAGCAACCTTTCGTAAAGGATCCTGACCATGTAATCAGGGACTTGCTTTCTTCTCTCGGGAATGAAATCGGCGCTGAAATAGGTGTCGAATGTTTTATTCGATTTCAGGTGGGAGAAGACTCCTAAAAAGGGATTTCTTCGCAGCGGTTTTTGCTGCATTGCGGGAATTTAACCATTAAGCATCCAAGTCGCTAAGGTTGCGGCAAGGTATGTCATGAGAAGAATATATCCCTCTTTTTTTTGTATCTTTGACCCTCTAAGCCAAAAGCAAAAGAAAGCGGTCAATAGAATCATAAAAAGATAGTCTATCCAAGGATGCGGAGTGTATGAACGGATTGGGCCCAAAATTCCGGCAACCCCTCCCACAAGTCCGATATTGAACATGTTTGATCCCAATACGTTACCCAACAGCATTCCGCTTTCCCCTTTTTTCAACAATGCAAGCGATGCGGCTAATTCAGGCAGGCTAGTGCCTATGGCAATCAGTGTGAAACCGATAAGTTCTTCGGGAATTCCTGCTGAAAGAGCAAAATTTTTAGCCCCGAAGACCAATGCATCCGAACCGACCCAAAGAGAAACGGTAGCCAAGAGTATCATCAAAAGAGAAAGGCTCACAGCGAAGCACGGATCCTTCTCCTCCTTTTTACTAGGAGGTGATGAGGAAGACCCCATTGCACCGAGGGTTATGAAAAAAAGGTAAGCTAAGATGTAGGCTAATAAAATCGAACCGATTATCCATCCAATGCCACTTGAGCCTCGAATAAATAGGCAAATGGAAAAGAAAAGCGTGAGAGCAAGGAGAAGAAAGATCTGACTTCTGGGAATAACGTCTTTTGTATCAATAGGCTTGATCAATAACGAAATTCCTAGAATTAGACCGATGTTTGCGATGTTGGAACCGATGACGTTCCCAAGAATCATCCCAGTCGAGTTATTTCTTAAGGCTGCGATGGAGGTGAAGAGTTCGGGGGCCGAAGTGGCAATCGATACGATAGTAAGACCAATTACCACGCTAGGCACACCCAGAGAGGATGCCAGGTTGGAACAATGATCACTTAACCAATCGCCCCCTTTTGTCAAAAGATAGAATCCAAGCACTGCGCTTATTCCGAACAAAAACCAGCATCCCAAAGAATCTTCAGAACCAAAATATGGTAAGATGGACTCAAGAAATTGATACATGATTCAGCAAATCCGCTAGAGTGCTTTGAGGCTAGTAGAAGGCAAGGAGAAAGTCTGAGGTTAATTTAGACCCTTGACGTGGAGACTCAATCGCACATCTTTCCTACGCTTCCCTTTGTATTGTTAAAGTATTCGATGAACCAAGCAGAAAAGCTCAAGGACACCTTGAATCTTCCCAAAACTGACTTTCCGATGCGAGCCAACGCGGTGGAGAGAGAGCCTGAAAGAATCAAGCATTGGGACAGGAGTGAGGCTTACGATCGTATGCAAGCGAAGAATTCCACGAAAGAGGCATTCGTGCTTCATGACGGACCTCCGTTTACCAACGGAGACGTGCATGTCGGAACTGCTTTGAATAAAATTCTCAAAGATACGATTCTGAGGTACAAAAATTCTCGGGGTTTTAGAACCCCCTATTTCCCAGGATGGGATTGTCATGGATTGCCTATCGAGCACAAGGTGACGAAAAGCCTGCAAAAGGAAAAAGCTGATTTTGATTCACTTTCAATTCGTCAGGCTTGCGCCGAGTTCTCCGAATCGTTCATTGCCACACAACGTAAGCAGTTTCAAAGGTTGGGCGTTTTGGCGGATTGGGAAAAGGAATACCGCACCATGAACCCAAACTACGAAGCGGAAATTCTAAGGACCTTTGCCAAATTCGTTGAAAAAGGTTTGGTGTATCGCAGTAAAAAACCCGTTTATTGGTCAATCCCGTGCAGAACTGCTCTGGCGGAGGCTGAGATTGAATACCAAGATCATCTCAGCCCTTCGATTTTCGTTCGTTTTCGTATGATTGGAGTCGAGCGTGAATCTTATATGATTATTTGGACAACAACGCCTTGGACCTTGCCCGCCAATTTGGCTGTATCAGTTCACCCAAAGGAAAAGTACCAAGAGTTGAGGATTGGTGACTTGAGTTATTGGGTTGGTTCAAGCTTGGCGGAAAGTGTAATTGAAGCCTGCGAAATGAAGGAAGTCGTCCGCGGTAATGAGGTATTGGGCGAGGAGTTAGTCGGATCTGCGACTCAACACCCCTTCATTGATAGGAAAAGCCCGGTTTTATCGGCGGATTACGTAACCATGGATGCGGGGACTGGATGCGTTCATACTGCGCCCGGACACGGCTTGGAAGATTATCTCACTGGCATTGCCAATAATTTGGATATTTATTGTCCCTTGGATGATCACGGCTGTTATTCGGATGATGGTCAAATTCCCGATGATTTGGTCGGTGTTTCAGTATTGGAGAAAGCCAATGGTTGTCCCGCTAATCAGAAGGTACTTTCAATCCTCTCTGCAAACGGGCACTTATTGGCAATCCATGATCATCATCATCAATACCCTCATTGTTGGAGAAGTAAGACTCCAGTTGTATTCAGGGCCATGGATCAGTGGTTTGTAGCTTTGGACAAAGATGGATTGCGTGATCGGAGCATGGAGGCAGTCGCAGGTGTTTCTTTCACCCCCGATTGGGGGCAAAATCGGATTAGAGGTTTTCTCGAATCCAGACCAGATTGGTGCATTTCAAGGCAACGCGCTTGGGGAGTACCCATACCGGTCTTTTATGACCAAGACGGTGAACCGCTCTTGGATCACGATTTGATACTCTTTCTTTCCGATAAGATAGAGCAGCAAGGCACTGATTACTGGTTTTCGACGTCTGAGGACGAGTTACTGAGTGGTTTTGAATTGCCGGCGGAGTGGAAAGGCAAAGTACTGAAAAAAGGGACTGACACTTTAGACGTGTGGATCGATTCTGGGTGCAGTCATCGTGCGGTTCTAAAAGAAAATGCTGAGGTCACTTGGCCTGCGGATTTGTATTTGGAAGGAAGTGATCAGCATCGTGGTTGGTTTCAGAGTTCTCTTTGGACTGCTATGGTTGCCTTTGGAGATGCTCCTTATCGAAGAATTTTGACTCACGGTTTTGTTGTGGATGGTGATGGGCGTAAAATTTCGAAAAGTGATGGTAAACCTCAAACTGCTGACTCATATGTCGCAAAATATGGAGCGGATGTCCTGCGTTTATGGGTTTGTTCCGAAGATTTTCGAAGGGATATTCCTCTTTCTGATGAAATCCTTGGTCAAGTTGTCAGATCTTACCGAACCCTGCGAAATACGATCAGGTTTCAACTGGGGACATTGGATGACTTTTCTTGGGGTGAGAACCGAGTCGAAATCTCTGAAATGGATATGATTGATCGATGGGCTTTGGCTCAATCCGCCGAATTGGTGGATGAGGTAACCAAAGCTTTCGAAGCCTATGAATTTCACAAAGTCGTTCAATTGATTAATCGATATTGCTCCGGTGTGCTGTCATCGACTTATCATGACATTATCAAGGACAGGCTCTACACCCTGCACCCTAACGATCACAAAAGAAGATCCACTCAAACTGGGGTTCAATTGATTTTTGAGACTCTCGTTCGCTTGCTTGGTCCAATTATGCCCTTTACCGCGGACGAAGCATGGTCCTTTCATAAATCCGGGAAATCCTGCGGTGGTGATTTGCTTTGCTTGGAGGACTGGCCGACCTTCGATGACGAATGGTTGGGTGACGAGCTCGTGAAAGATGCGGAATTGCTGTTGGAACTGAAGGAATCAAAAATCAACGAAGTGTTGGAAAATCTCCGTGCGCAAAAGAAAATTGGTCAATCCCTGGATGCAGAAGTGGAAATCGAAGTTGCAAGGGATGATCCATTATTCGAGCCGATAAAACGCCGCGCGGAATTGCTGCCAGAGCTCTTTATAGTATCGGGAGTACAAATAATCGAATTGGACCAAGGTAACCCACTTTCCGTGTCCGCAAGACACGCTGGTGGCGTTCGATGCCCAAGAAGTTGGAGGTGGGTTCCCAAACTCGTAGCGGTAGAGCCATGGGGAGAAGTTTCGCCTCGTTGCGCTGAAGTTCTTGCAAAGCTTTGACTAAGTTGTATTTTTCCACTCCGAAGTATCATGACTAAGAAAAAAACCGTACCGAAATCCATTTCGAATAAGGCAGCCAAGGAAACCAAAAAATCAAAACCCTCGGCCAAACCGAAGCCAACTAAGACCACGGCTAAAAAAACTGCTTCAAAAACAAGTGTTACAAAACAATCCCAAGCAAAGAAGGTTTCAGTAACTAAGCGGAAAGCCCCAAGCACCCGTGGAAAAACTGCGGCAAGTCCCGTCTCCAAAGCAGTTGGAAAGAAGGTTTCGAAAGTTCCTGCAAAAAAAATCGTTTCCAAGACTAGTTCTGGAAAAGGCTCTAAAACTGCCTCTGCCAAAGTAAACAAAACCAGAACATCAAATCCACCCAAACTTGCGAAATCCAAAGTCGAATCCGCGGAAGGAGAGAAACGAGTTCGTGAGATCGTTTCGAAAAACTTATCACTAAAGGAGGAGGAAAAAGTAGAGAGTCGCGGCTTTTCGCTCAATGACGTTCGTCAAATCCTTAAGACTAAAACGGATAGGAAGGAAAAGCTTTGTAACACCGGGAAAAAGAAAGTCGTGTCCCCAAAAAAGGATACAAAGGCGCCTCCCGCCCCGAAAAAGAAATCAACCAAGGTGAAAAAGCTTCAAACCGCTTCGGTTGACGACATTCTGGGCTTTGGGGTTTCTCTCGGACCAACGCGTCCCATCAGAGACGAATCCAAAGTGCCGAACGCGTGGAAAACTTTTTACAAGGACTTAATGTCACTTCGGGCATCCTTAAAAGGAGCCTTGGGCGAGCGGTCCAGCGAGACGATAGGGGCGTCCGCTCGAGAAGCATCCGGTGAACTGTCCCTTAATTCATCGGATGCGGGAACGGAAACTTTTGATCGTGACGTAGCTTTGTCCATGGTTGCCAGTGAGCAGGAGGCTTTGGAGGAGGTGGAAGATGCGATTGACAGAATTTTTGACGGCAGCTACGGCATATGTCAGGAAACGAAAAAACCCATCAAGAAAACTAGGCTAAAGGTTGTTCCTTTCACTCGTTTTTCTCTCGAAGGACAGAATCAATTCGAGCAGCGCAAAACCAAGGAGCAGGATTCCGGATCCGGAGCGTTTGCAACGATCTCCGACTCTACGATGGGAGTCGAGGAATAGTCTTTCTTTCCCTTTGGTCCTTTGGGTAAGTACGCGCGATTTTGGATTTTCTTCGTAGGTCTTTACGGATTTGACTTGGCAACTAAAGCATGGGTCGTTGACAATTCTCTTGAATTAAGACGAAACCCCATGCAGATCATCGATCTTATCGAAGGGGATGAGGCATTGCTGGAATTTACCTATGTTACAAATCCTGGCGCTGCTTGGAGCATGTTTTCCGACTACCCGCAATATCTGACTCTTCTCGCAGTCTTTGCCTTGGTAGCGATGTATTGGTTTAGGAAGCAATTGGAGCTTCACCTTATTCCACAACAAATTATGTTCGGCTTAATCTGTGGAGGCATTTGCGGCAACTTGTCCGATCGATTGTTCCGTGAACCTGCCGAGGTCGTGGATTTCATTGATACCTTCATCCCTTTGATCAATTATGATTATCCTATCTTCAACATTGCCGATTCGGGAATCTTCGTAGGAGCGATTTCCTATGTAATTTGGGGAGCGTTCGAATCAAAAAGAGAAAAGGAAAAAGAAACTCGAGAGGAAGGCGGGCAGTCAATTTCTCGCTGAAGATCAATCATTCCACGTTCATAGCCTGTTCTCTCATCTTTTCGACCTCAGCTCTGGCTTCTAGCGCAAGATTCGTACAAGAGGTTCTGGTTGATTTTGAGCATAGAGTATTCAGTTCTCGGCTAACCTCTTGGAGAAGGAACTCAATTTTTCTGCCCACGCTTGATTTTGAACCAACGGTCGCGGAAATTTGTTCGAGGTGACTGTCAAGCCTAGTGATTTCTTCCGAGACATCGCATTTTTCAGCGTAGAGCGCGATTTCCTTCAAGACACGGTCATCATCCTGGTCCAATTCCAAGTCGGACTTACGAAGTCTTTCCAAAAGCTTGTCTTTTGAATCTTGAGCCATTCCAAAACATTCTGATTTCATTTTTTCAGACAGCTTTGCAAGAATTTCAGTTCGGTTCTTTAAATCTTGTGACAAAATGATGCCCTCAGCAACACGCATCTCCTTCATTTCCTTCAAAGCATGTAAAAGCGCAGTTTCAAGAAATGGAAATGCTTCGTCGTAGCTGGGGATGCCAAGTTCTTTTTTCCTTAAGTTCGCGACTTGGACTATGAGATCAGGTGTGAGGGCGAACTTTTGCCCTCTTTTTTCCATGTATGAACGAATGGTATCCAAGTCCAATTCGAGAGATTTCTCATCAAATGGACTTTCATTGGCGGTTTTGGACTTCTGTTCCAAGTTCAATGAAATTCTGATTCGGCCTCTATCAAGGTGTTTGCGCATAAGTTGAATGGCATGTTGCTCGAAGGTCTGCCATTCCTTGGGTCCGGCAAAAACCACCTCAAGGTTACGTTTGTTAACCGAAGAAATCTCTATGGAAACCAAATGGACAGGCAATTCGACTTTGGCTCGCCCATATCCTGTCATGCTATTCATTGCAATTTCAAGGTAGGCAAATTCTTAACACCCATCAACCGAGCGGCTTCCATGGCATCTTTGTCGCCCCGACCACTCAGATTGATGCAAATCATCTTATCCTTGGACATCTGCTTCGCTCGTTTGAAAGCGAAGGCGAGCCCATGGGAGGTTTCCAGAGCGGGAAGTATTCCCTCTTCGGAAGAAAGCAATTTGAAGGCATCGAGCGCTTCCTCGTCCCCGGCGTGAGCGAACTCTATTCTCTTGCGATCATTGTAGAAAGCATGCTCGGGGCCGATGGCGGCATAATCAAGGCCTGCGGAAACCGAATGCGTAGGATTGATTTGCCCATCGTCGTTTTGCAGAATCCAAGTCTTGCATCCCTGTAGAACTCCAACTTTCCCACCCTCGAATCTCACTGCATGGTCGCCTTCCTCCAAAGAACGTCCCCCAGCCTCAACACCGATCAATCTAACCTCAGGTTCTTCTAGGAATTCGAAAAAGAAGCCAATGGCATTGCTGCCGCCCCCGACGCAAGCAATCAGTTCGTCGGGGAGTTTCCCATGCAAACGGATAAATTGTTCTTTGGTTTCCTCGCCAATCACCCTGTGAAAGTCTCGAACGATTTTAGGGTAGGGGTGAGCCCCCAAAGCCGATCCCAAAATGTAATGGGTGTTTCTGACGTTCGTAACCCAATCTCTCATGGCTTCGTTTATGGCTTCCTTCAAGGTTTTGCTTCCAGCCTCCACCCCTCGAACCTCGGCGCCGCTCAACCTCATCCGAAAAACGTTCAAGGCTTGCCGTCTCATATCTTCGGCACCCATGTAGATCACGCATTCGAACCCAAATCTGGCACAGACTGATGCGGTTGCAATGCCATGCTGCCCAGCACCCGTTTCAGCAATAATTCTTTTCTTTCCCATCCGTTTAGCAAGTAAAGCTTGTCCAAGGGCGTTGTTGATTTTATGAGCGCCCGTATGGAGCAAATCCTCGCGTTTGAGGAAAATTTGAGCTCCACCAAATTTGTCGCTTAATCTCTTGGCATGATAAAGTTCGGTTGGACGACCGGCAAAGGTTCTAAGCAAATATTTGAGCTCCTCATGAAAATTTTTGTCTTTTTGGGCTTCAAGGTAAGCCTCATTTAATTCGCTCAAAGGATGAGCGAGAGTTTCCGGAACGAATGAACCGCCGTAAGGACCGAACCTACCTCTTTCATCAGGTAAGGAAAACCGATCGGTTTCAGATTTGTTTTCAAAGGTGCTTTTGCTCATTGGAAATTTAATAAAAATTTCATCCTATTGATCAGATTTGCTTGCGACAACCCAAGAAAACATACCAGAGTGAATTCCATTGATTTTAAACGATGAGCGATCAGAGCCAACCCACCATTATCGTACCTGCTCGTCTTGCTTCGGTTCGTTTTCCAAAAAAGTTGTTGGCCGAGATTAACGGGAAAGCTCTCATTCTTCATACGGCGGATCGTCTGCAAAAGGAAGTTCCGGAGTTTGAGCTGTTTTTTGCTGTGGATGGAGAAGAGCTTGCTCTTTTGCTTGAAGAACAAGGTTACGAAACGGTTTTGACGAATCCTAGCCTTCCCTCGGGTACGGATCGGATTGCCGAAGCAAATAAGATTCTCAACCGGAATCTTATCATTAACGTGCAGGCGGACGAACCTACGGTCGGTCGTTCGCATATTGTGGCACTTTCCGAAGCTTTGCAGGATCCCGTTTCATCCATGTCCACACTTGCCGTTCCCTTTCGCACAAAAAAAGATTTTTTGGATCCCAACCAGGTTAAGGTAGTCCTTGGTCAGGATGGTAGGGCTCTTTATTTTTCACGTTCCGCAATTCCCTTCGACCGAGATGGCAACCGGGAATGGACTCCCAGCAGTCTTAAGAACCGACCACTACGGCATCTTGGGATGTATGGTTACAAGAGAGACTTTTTGGATGCATTTGCCCATTCGGAACCAGGAAAACTCGAAAGGCTTGAAAAATTGGAACAACTTCGAGCGTTGGAAATGGGGCTTGGCATTTCAGTGCGTATTGTCGATGAACCAACCCTAGGTATTGATCAACCTCATGATCTGGAAGTTCTTAAAACCCTTCTTGCATAGATCCTGAAAGTTCGAATCATACCTTTTTATTGGTTTGGAGAATTTCTTCTCCTAACTGTATTGAGCGCTGGTATCCTTACCTCACTTCTTCTTTATGGTAATATCATCAGGAACGAAGATCTGCTGGTGCGAGCCCTATCGATTTCGCCATCTCATTTTTTTGAATTGTTTTTTTTCCTCTTCCCGTACGCATTTTCAATGGCTTTGCCATTTGGCTTTGTCGTGTCAGTGGTTTTCCTAATTGGCAAGTGGGTAGCCGATGGAGAGATTCTCGCTTATCGGAGTTTGGGAGGAGACGTTCTTGCTTTGCTTTGGGTAGTTATGCTCTTCGGTACGCTGATTTCTGTAATAAGTACCTATTCGTCCTTGGAGTGGTCCCCGGTCAACCGTTCGAAATTCGATCAGCTCAAAAAGGAAATCCTTTGGACTCAAACGAACCTATTGCTTGAGGAAAGGGGAGAAATCGGGTTTGCTTTTCACTCCGATGAGCAATCCAAAACCTCAGAAAAACTTAATGCTCTTGCCGGAGAAAGAATCCGTGGAGCAAGCCTTTCCGTCTTTGATGCCTCGGATGACTTGTGGAAGAACCTTCGCATTGTTTTATCCGGTGGTCCAAACGAAGAAGTGCTCGTGGTGATTCATGCCAGAAAGGCATTTGTAGAGAAACGTAAAGACAAGGGCGAGTTGGTCCTCGATCTACTGGACGTGGATCTGGAGTACGGTTTCTCGACTGGCGAAAAGGCTGCCGGAGGGCAATTCCTTTCCTTCGAGCGCTGGAAGGAACCGATCGTCTTTCAAATTAATCAAGAGGCTCGGTCAAAGGGGGTGAAAAGGATGGGCTTCACCGAATTGCTTTCCGCTATTGAAAGAAGCGAAGATCCGCAGTTTAGAAACGAGGGTATTTCACTTCTAAGCAAAAATTTGAGTTTTGGTACTTCCCCGTTTTTTCTTGGCATCCTTCTCGTTCCAATTGGAATTTTAGGGGGAAAGTCCGAATCATTGATCAATTTAAGTTTAGGTCTTGCAATCGGTTTGGGTTTTTACGCCATGGGTCTACTTTTATCGGGTCTGATGGGCAAACATGACCTCGGATTTGCAGGATGGTGGGCGCCAAATATAGTTTGCGTTTTATTAGGGATGATTCTTATGATCAGGTTTAGTGGAAATCGATAAATGTGCGAATCTCCATGAAAGTCCATGAAGTGCTTACAAATATAGTCAAACTGTTCAGTCCAGGCGTCGTATGAAATTTTTTTCAAAAATAATTGCATTTAGATGTAATTTTTTCACATTTCGCGCTAATTATAATAGAGCCATATCTTTTAAAATTGCCTAGCTTATGAAAACCGTCTTCTTCGTTCTGCCCATTTTCGTTTGTATTTTCAGTTTCAATTCGATGCTTTTATCGAATGATCAGTCCAGTGAATTTTCCGGAAGCAACAGTTTTACCGTTGCGGCTGGGACTGCGTCATCTCCGAAATACTACATCACGAGCGTTGCGACCAGCGGAGATGCAGTATTTTCGGGAACGGTCGTAGACAGCGGCAGTGGGTGGGACAGTAATTCTTCGATTTCCTTTGGTTCCGATACTAATTCCTCAGGTTCAACGATTTATCCATTCAATTCCAATGGGGTGTTTAATCCAAGTGTTCAAATACCCGACATCGGTGTAACCTTTGACGGTTCCGTTTCAGGCCTTTCGGCAACTTATTATGGGGGCTACAAAAATACAGGGGTTGGCTTTGCAGGCGGAGCTCCTGAAATTATCATCGAAGGACCGAGCGATGGAGCGGACGGAGCGGAAGCAACAGCCACCGTTTCATCGGGTGAAATTACTGGTTTTACGGTAACGGAAGGTGGTTCAGGTTACGGAAATAGTACGCCTCCGAAAGTCACTATTGTAGGGGGGCCCCATTTTGTGAAGATTGTGGACGAGGACAGTAATTACACAGGTCGAGTATTTTTGATCACTGACAACAAAAGACATTGCGTCACGTTGGACACAAGTCGTTTGGCGCAAGGGGAGAGCACAAACTTATCGACCTATTTTCCGGTTGGTACAAAATGCGAAGTCGTGCCTGCGCCCACCTTGGGTTCCACTTTTGGTATCAGCACTTACACGTCATCCACGGCTTCCAATGAAATTCCCCAGAATTGGACTGCAGCAGTACCTGATAGTGCGGATTGGATATATCTTTGGGATGTTATTACAAGGGGTTATGATCCTTACTTTTTCATCACCGCAGATTACGAAGGTTCAGGTTGGGGAAGAGGTTGGTATTCGAAAGTTCATCCTTCAAGAGGCTTACAAAACAATGTTATTCTTTACCCGGACGAGGCTTTCATCGTTGCAAAGAGAACTTCTGGTGATGCAACTTTCGAACTTGAGGGGGCTGTTGAAACTTCAGATCGCCAAATGTTTCTTCCCGAGACCGGAAACCAAATGCTTATGAACAATCCCTATGGAACGGATCTATTGCTTGGCGAATTGATTCCATCGACTGCGATTGGTACGGGAACCAATCAATTCAAGCCTGGTTCAAGCGCTTCCGATACTTCCATGGACGTCGTTACCTTTTTGGTTGGAGGAACAACCACTTGGCTAAGTTATTATTATGCAACCGGAGAGAATGATACCGTCACAGCTATGCGAAAGGTGGCGGTTCGAAGAACTGGTACTTCGATGGGCGCAACCGATTTCTACATAGGTAAAGGTGGGGTAACCAACTTGGAAAGTTGCACTGCGGCAAATGGTTCGGGTTTGTTGACCAACGGAGTCAGCAATGATGGTAACTACACGAAAATTACTCTCAACTCTAGCCTGAGTCCGAGCGGACGGGCTCAACCGGAAACCGGTTTCAATATAACTTTCACGGATATCCAAGGGTATCTTTTGTCAGATGGCGGAAATTACGAAGCCAATGCTACGACTGGTGAAGCGGTCACCAATACTGGAGTTAACCAAGGTGGTTCCGTGGTTTATTCCGATCTTATTGGTACGCATGAGGTGGTTGGCTCAGGTACTGGGTATGTTGTCATTCAGAAGCAGCGTGACGTGAATTTCAAATCTGATGAGGGGACTCCCGCTTGGATTGTGGGAAGTGAAGGAGCAGGCTATGCGAGTTCTGCAAGATTTTATTGCGTAGGCGGAAATAATGGAAGTACCGACACCAACGCGACCGGAACTGTCAGCATATCAGGATCAACCGTGTCAATCACCGTAAGTACTGCCGGTTCGGGATATTCGTCCGCACCAACCGCAGTAACCACCGGTGGAGGTTGGCGGGAGACTAACAGTGGTAATAATCCCCAGGGAGCAACGGTTCTGACCGCCTCGGGTGGAATTTTGATCAAGCGCCGTCATGCAAGCGGTGTCAAAACCTACATTGATACTCTTAATCCCTTTTAATCTTTCTTTTTGGTGTCATCGTGGTGACCTGAAAAAAATAGTTTATTTGTTGGGAGTATTTCTGCCAGAAAAGAGCAATTGTATTCTTTGACTCAGTTACCTTTGCATCGATCGCAATAACTTGCCGGTTCAAACGTGACACTAAACTATTTAGTTCGGAGTACGGAGAAATAAGCAAACTCCATGCCTCGATGATTGTTTCATCCGAGATCTGCACCTGCCCGAGAAAGTTTGGGTGGCATGGCAGAACTAACGCCTGTCATCATGAGAATGGAATGATACGGAGTAATCGGATTAGTATTGATACCAACTGCCGTTCATGCTGTTGGGATAATCCTCGAACGAAAAATAAAGATTTGCCGAATGATCGAAGTAAATCCATGCGGATTGCGGATGAAGATAATACCATTGATTCGTTGACATCGCAGTCCACATCCATGCGGATAATCGGTCGCTCCACACCCAAATATCTTCACTATCATTGATGTGGAGGTAAATCCAACCATGGGTGGAATGAAAAACCCAATTTTGGTTGGGGTACATCCAGTAAGTTCCGAACCATTCGCTTAGGAACCAACCCGAACCGAGATCCATGGAATCGTTAATGATTGGTTTGGTTTTGAAGTTTGCGATAATGATTGAATCATTGGACAAGCGATACTGTGTATTGGAGGCGGTCGAGTCGGAAAACTCGCCTCCAGTCCATCGGTCGAACAAATAACCTTCACTTGCTTGTGCGAAAACGCCTATCCAACCAGGACCGTAGACTCCACTTCCAGCGGCAATACCCTGTTCCGCATGAGATGAAATAACAAGTAGGTTAAATAAACCGGAATTGTTTGAGTCAACGATTTCACTGTTTGGATCTTCGACGAAATAAGCGGTTACGGTCTTGTTCTCGTCCAAGTTTATACTCGTGTTTGCGTTAAGTTGATTTTGAATGCCGTCGCCGGACCAATGGCTGAAAAGATAACCCGGATTGGTTTTGGCGAAAATCAAATGACTGGAGTCGTAGTCATATGCGCCGTGTCCAATGGCCCAACCTGCGCTTTGTGGAGATATCTCGATATTCAAATACAAGGGAGGGTTTTGAGAGAACGTGGCGTTCAGCTCAATGTTTTGATCCAAGCCAGTAATCGTAAGGACAGGGTTCTCTGGGTTTGGAGATTGGAAGTTCGTACTAACCCACCGTACGAAGCCATAGCCTTGGTTTGGTAATGCGTAAAGATTGATTTCTTCTCCGTAGGGTATGGTATGGGAAAATGTATTGGATTCGCCTTTGCCATCCCACCGAACGGAACCCTTGGCTTCTGGGCTACAATGAATTAAGAGCTCAAAGGCAAGCTCCTCGAAAATGGCTTCAACGGTAACGTCCTGATCGATTGGGAAACTGTACTTGCTTGCAGATTCCAAGATTTCCCCTTGTGCGTTCGCCCACCCGATGAACTTAAATCCCGTATTGGCCAAAGCGTGAAAAGTTGGACTTGAGCCGAAGGAAAAGGAGGTTCCTCCAATGATGTTTCCCCCAATTAGACCGGAGATGGAGTTGCCGTTATGATCACGAGTGGTAACTTTCTGAGTCACTGTGGCATAGTTTACTTCGCTTGTGGTTTTTTCAAAAACTGCCGTGAGCACAACTGAATCTTGGGTCAAATAGACTTGTGTGTTTTCCGAAAGGGGATCGGTCACGTAATCTCCCTCCCATTGTACGAAATGAAAGCCATTTTTGGCGATGGCGGAAATGTTGGTCCATCCATATCCGAACGTTCCACTGCCGTTGACTCCTCCATGCTCGGAATTCGAAGACAATAGAGAAAGTGTGGAAGTGCCATTTTGATCAATGACTGGATTTTGAGGATCAGGTTCGGTGCTTTCCTTTTGAAAGACAGCGGTGATGGAAGTGTTCGTATCGAAAATGACGTAGGTTTCGTAATCGTTGGAATTGCCAATGCCCGAGCCTACCCAATGGCTGAACTGGAAGCCTTCGTAAGGAGCCGCAAAAATTGGATGCAGCGCATTTTGTCTGTAACCTCCGCCAAAGACTATTCCTCCATTTTGAGGAGAACCATAAACCTGAAGATAGGGTGGAGATATTGCCTTGAAATGAGCGACTATTCGCAGACCATCCTCTGGGTCAATGGCAAGCAAGGAGCTAGAGCTTTGTGTATCCAGATCCGAGTTGGAAGTCCATTTCTCAAAAGCAAAATCTCCGATGGGAAAAGCGTTCAGATCAAAGGAAATTCCATGGCCCATTGTGATCGTTGCATTGCCTTGGATTTCCTGTTGGTCGAGAGAAAGGTATCCGGAACCGGCGGGTGTGATTTCAAATTCAACCTCATAGGAGTTTTGTTGGAAAAGCGCATTCACGGAGGTCGATTCGGAGAAGGATAGGCTTGCATTCATGGAGCTGGATAGAGTGGAGCCCTCGGCATCCTCCCACCTTAGAAAAGAATAACCTTCAGCGGGAATGGCCGAAAACGCATTGGCTTGGTTTGGCTTGACCAAACTGGGCGCTAGTACCGTTCCGCCGGAAGAAGACGGATCAATCCTTTCACCCAGGAAATTCATGGTCTCAACCGAGAGGGCAATGGAATATAGTTTTTCTTTGAAATTTGCCTGCAGATTCAAGTTTCCGGTGACAGTTGCTTTTGTTTGTGAGGATGCGGGATCCTGAACCGTTCCTCCCGTCCAAGATTCGAATACGTAATCTTCCGTTGGAGTTGCGATCAAATTCACTTCGTCTCCGAAAAGATGACCGTCGTTTCCTTCAACGATCGTAGCGATGCCTGTACCCGTTGGAGAAACGGAAAGGTTGACCTGATATTGGACGTCTTGGAACACGGCGAGGATCAAGCTCTCTTGATCCACTTCGATAGTTGTATTTGAAAGTTGGGGGTTTGCGATGAGATCGCTTCCCTCCCAACGGACGAATTCGTAATGATTTTCCGGAACCGCAACCAAGGATAGAACTTGCCCGAAAGGATAATTGCCGGATGTGGGCGAGGCTATATGCCCGCCTTGATTCGCCGAGAAAGTGAGCAGGAACTCTTGGGGAATAAAATTGGCGGTTAGTTTTAAATCAAAATTGAGTAGTGGCTGTATGCTTAGGTTTTCGGGATAGGGAAGAATGTCGGCGTCGCTCAAGGAAACGATATTGAGGGAATTGACTTCATCCGGACTTCCACTTGATAAGTAATACAACTGGTCGGGAGCATTCTCGGGCACGGTAAAGGAAAGTGTTCCACTTGAGGACCTCGAATTCGAAATGCCCTGGAGGTATTCGCCCCCATAGACCTCGGTAGCATTTGCATCGGAAGAAATGTAAAACAAGTCAGTGTCTTCCAAGTTGCAGTCGAACTCATAGGTAAATCCACGAATCAGCGAAAGGGCGGGACTTTCATGATTGTCGATGAAAAGCTTGTTCGAAGACGGATTGATCGATGAGGATTGGCGCGTGACCGAATAAGACAGCGTCTTGTTGATGGTCCAACCTGAAAAGTCGTAGTTTGGGAGAGGTTGAGCTGAAATGGTGGTCTTTTGGTTGGAATCGAAGTTTGAACCTTCTCCACTTACCGATCCTCGACTTGCATTGTGTTCGATTTCAACCTTGTGGAGAAGAGGGCTGAAGTTTGCGGTCAGAACGGAATCTTGGGAGGGTAAGGTTTCGATGGTGGAGGCTTTCCAACTTGGAGCATAAGTCAAGGATGGAGAGCTGCTCCAACCGATGAAGGAAAACCCAGTTTGGGGGGAGGCGGAAATTGTCCTTTGGTAAAGATCCGACTCAATGTCCCAGATCCGCTTATCGGGATCATCGAACAAAACCCCGGATCCAACCGGATTGGAGACTAAGGAGAAATCGACTTCGTTGGGAGGAATTGCTGAGAAGTAGGCAATGAGGGTGTAATTGTCATCGGCCGTGAAACTCAGTGGGTTGTCGGTGCTTTGCCCACTAGTCCCATCGCCTTTGGTCCAGGTCCATTTGTCCAACCTGTATCCTCGAGGAGCGCTTCCATCCGCATTGCCCCCAATGCCTTCAAGGGTCACCGCCGAACCTGGCGTATATTCCCCAGCCCCGGATATGGAGCCATTTCCGGAATTGGTTGCCAACACCTGAAAGGGAATGGGCTGGAAGTTCGGAGTTACCGAAACGTTTCCAGCCGGGATTGTGACCCTAGTTTCGGGCAAACTTGGGTCCGCGAGAGATAAGACGTCTCCGGTCCATTCATGGAAGGCGTACCCGCTTGCTGGGGTTGCGGAGATGGTAACCTCATCTTCGAACTCGTAAATTCCGGAACCATTCGCATCCCCGTTTGCATTTTGATTAACCGTAAGTGTGTACTGATTGCGATTGAATTTGGCCCTAATTTCAGAGCTTTCGGTGGGAATGAACGAAACGGAAGCAGTGGAATTGCCTGAAACCGGCGATCCGTACCATTGATTGAATTGCCAACCTGCGGGAGGTGTGGCCAAAAGTTGAACCGTAGTGTTGGAATCAATGGTTTGATTGAGGATGTCTGACCCATTGAAGCTTACGGAACCATTGCCTTCGATCGTTACGTTGAGATCGTAGGTTTCCCGAACGAAGATCGCATCGTATTGAAGGAAAGTGGGCGCCTGGGATAAGGAAACGGTAACGAGCGAAGCATTTGGGTCGCTCAGGTATTCCAAGTGATCTCCCGTCCAACCGCTAAAATCCCAACCGATGCTTTCGTTGGCTTCAAGAATCGGGGTATCGTTAATCGTGTAATTTCCGTCGCCGGTAACTGTCCCGCCTTCCGTATCGGAAACTTCAATTACATAAGTCTTTTGGCTGAAGTTGGCGGTTAGAGTGACTGCGTTCTTCAGCCAAATTTGGTTATTTGGATTGGAGAGGTTGGAATCAAGCAAGCAATCGGTCGATGAGGTTGTTCCCGACCAACCGTCGAAAACGTAACCGGGCAAAGGAGTTGCGTTGAGATCGTAAACTCCGAAATGTTCCCATGGTCCCAGTGACGGAGTTACACCCGCATTTCCACCTTGATCTTCGATGATGACGATTTCATGGGTTCGAATTGAAAACCGAGCGGTAACCGTGACGTCCCCGGTCGCTCTACTCATGTTCGCATCGGTACTCGCTAGGTTCGGATTGACCAGAACGCCCGAAGGGTCATCCCAATTTGTGAATTCATAGCCATCGATCGCTTGGGCTGTAACAGGCACGAGGGCGATGGATGATTGTTGACCCGTGCTTGGCGAAACGGATTGACCGCCCGTCCCCATGAGCACTTCAAGTTCATAGGTAGTGAGAGAAAATTGAGCTTCGAACGAGGCGTCGCCTGTAAGGATTAAGTTAGTGGTTTGAGAGGAGTTCGATTCCAACATTCCAAGGGAATTTGTGGAGCTGGTCCAATGGGTGAAGGCATAGCCTGGGTTCGGGGTTGCGTTAATGGTGTAATTTCCGTCGTAGAAATAGGGACCGATTTCGGCTTCGGCTTGTCCGGCAGTCGGATCTTGTGAGGTAACGTTCAAATCAAATGATTGGGCAACGAAAACTCCAACAATTGCATGATCTTGGGAAACGGAGAGGGTGGTGGATGCGCTTGTATTCGAATCGGGTCCAAACCCATTCCAATGGGAAAAAGAATGTCCAGTGCTGGGAGTTGCAGTGAGGTTTACGATCGTCCCGAAAGTGTAGTTTCCTTCCCCGCTGACCGAGCCATTTCCCTGTGGATTGACTAAAACCGAGTACATTTTATCCTGAAACACTGCCGTAAGGTTGCGATCCTGATTCATTGCAATTGTGGTAATCGGAAGGGTTGGGTCGGTAACTCCATCCCCCAACCAACCAACGAATTCCATGTGGTCGTCAGCCGACGCATTCAAATCGACGACCGTTCCGTATTCGTAGCTCCCGTTGACGTCAGTGACGGATCCTCCGCCGGAGACGGAAACGGCCAAGTCGAATTCGGTGGTTTTCGCAGCGGAGAAGTTATGATCGGAATCTTCGAAGGTGTCACCGTATGCCCAGAGAGAATTGCTTGGTGTAGGACCCCGCGCCACTTTCAGGTATAAATTGGAAGGTACGCCTTGACCGGATGGAAAGGCAGGCCATACCCAACCGCTTCCCGTAACTGTGTTGTATCGGGCGGTTAACCCCGTGTCGGTTCCGTCGTAAAAACGAATGCAAATGGGAGTGTTTGCCTGTGGAATGTTTTGTTCTATGTTATGCGGAGTCGTTACCGAGTAGGAAGCGGGGCGGTAGGGATAAACCGTGACGGAGTCGCTTAATCGAGTGAAAACCGTTGTGAAGGAAAACATCCCATCCTCAAAACCATAACCGCTGCTGGAGTCTCCGATTCGAGTTCCATGGGTCAAGGGAATCCAAGTGCCCAAGAATGGATTCCCTGCTGAGGCTTGATCAAAATAACCTAAAGTCACCAAGCATCCATCTCCGTTTCCCGAACCGCCTGCGCTTAGAGCAGTGCCATTTGCATCCGTTAGAATATCAGGATGACCGCTTACGGTTTCCGAACTCCAATGAATAACGATTTCAGGTTCCGTTCCTTGAAGATTCTCGTTCATGAAAACGAGTAGAGGAAAAGCCAAAACTGCAAGAAAGGTACTGCTAAGCCTACCTGATTGAGGTACGAAATAGTTGCGAAAATCAAAATTAGCGGATTTTTTGATTTTCATCCTAGTAGGTGCTTTGGAAACTGTGAATTTTTGGGCAGGGCTTTATCCCCCAACCTACAACTTCGTTGTAGTTGAACGCAAGAAATATTTCGATGAATTTCTCTTCTGGAGCAATGAATTTTCACCTTTGGACGCGGAGGTTGAACTTCCCGAAGGCATCCTTGTTTCGAAGTAAGTATTTAATGCAAATAATATAAGGTAAAATGCAATTAAAAGGATAGAAAAAGCGTCCCTACGGTGAAAGTTTTAAAATCAAAATTAAAAAGAATAGATAGTGCAATATATTGGGGCAAAAAACATCCTTTATTATCACATGAATGGGCGAGTAAGTTATGGGTGCTGAATGAGTAAATACGTGATTGGAATGCAGAAAGACTTTTCAGTATGGTTTTGCGTGTAAATGTGTTTTTATTTGTCCGCAAGAAGTGGAATTTCAATTTCCCATGGGAGAAAATTACCAATGGCTTTCGTTAAGGTTTCTTGCATCATCCCAGGGATTCTCGAATAATGCGCGATCCGATTCTCATCCGTAGGGTGGTCCTTATTTGGGAATTTCGATAAGGCTTTGCAAATCTGGGTAGAAGAATTTTTTCTAAATTCTATTGACTCAGCTGGTTTTTGAAGGAAATATTGTAATTGCCCAAATGTCTCGTTGCCTCAAATACTCTGCATCAATTTTCTTGTTCGTTCTCATCTTTGTAATGGATGTTCAAGGACAGGCTCCGATTAACATAAAATGGGGTGTTCACGATCACTCGTCCGCTCCATCAGACTTTCAGAGAAATTTCTTCGCATCACCAGCATGGACCAGTCTCGCTGACGTTCAAGAGATTTCCGAACTTACATTGTCAGGAGCAAGCAGTAGTTTTATTCCTGCTGCGGATCAAAATCTAATTGAGCTGGGATTTTTTGATACGGACAACGCCGCGAATACTGAAAATACCTCTGCAGATCAATCTAGTGACTACACCCCCAATACCTCATCATCAACTCTTTTCCGAGGCCGTTGGACCCCGATAACTAATTTGACTAAGATCGGCTATGATTACGGGGGCGAAAGTATTGGTGATGGCTTGTTTTGGTTCAATACCCGCTTCGCGCAGGACGGCAGCGTAAATGTGAACGATAATGGTGATGCTACGGAAAGTGAAGTACAAATTAATCCAGGAGAATCAAATCAATTATTGTATGATGAGTTGGATGGCGATAATTCTCAAAGTATTGGTAAAAATGCCCTTTGGGACAGGACTAAGGCATTGGTTGACGCTAGCTCGGACCCGTATATTGGAATCCGTTTCTACGATGCTCCTTCTAATTCCTTAGTAAACGGTACGACCCGCTACAACACCATCATGAATACAAATTGGACTTTCACGGACGGAGAGCTCATGTATTTGCAAGAACCTGCTACGGGTGCAGAAGCTTCCGGTATGGATTTTGAGTTCAAGAATAGCGACTATTCAACTACCAGAATTGGAACCGATGGATCAAGTACGCTTGGCGATCATAATAATAATTATCTTGCCACAATTGCTTATTATGACGGGGGCAGCATGGATATCAGAAATTCAAGCGCAGGAGATGTTATACTGAGTGGAATGCACAAGGACAGCGGGGGTGGGGAAATTACGGTTGGCGATGACAATACGCTCACCATCAATTCCACCAATGGAAATACTTACGATTTTTCGGGTGACATTTGGAGTGCCTCAGACGGAGCTGGCGCATCCAGCTTAATCAAAACAGGTGATGGTGAACAAATCCTAACGGGAAACGTTAATCTGGCTGGCGCTTCCTCCGGTTGGGCGGACATTTTGGAAGGGACTCTTACTTTCAGTCCGGATTCTGGAAAAACCCAATCGGTTGAATACATTAAAGGATCGGCAACTTTGAAACTCGACAATGGAACAAATTCTCCAACCGGTATTGGAACAGGCCAGATCGTGGAACTTGGCTTCGCAAATACAACCTCAGTCCAAACTTTTAGCGGCGGAGTTACCTTAAGCGGCAACAATGGGACAAGCAACAAGATCAAGATCGCAAGCGGAGCGACCGATTATTCGAAAGAACAAATTTTTTCCGGAGCGATTACCGGTGGTAACACCCTAGTGAAAGACGGAGCGGGGCGCTTGGTTCTTACCGGTGACAGCACTTCTTCCTTCACCGGTAACATAACCGTTGATGACGGAACGCTTGTTATCGGTAATGGTAGCGGAGATGGGTCTAACTTGGATTCGGACAACACAATTACCATCAATAAGGGCAAGTTGGAAATTGCCGATAATGAAAGTGTTACATTGACGGCGCAAGGCGGTACTGGGAAGAGTATCATCGGAGGTAAGGGCACAATAGCGGCTGCCACCATCGGCAACGGTGCCGGAGAAATTGATTATATTTCTCCGGGTAGAGGCATTACCTCTTCCTTGACCCCCTCTCAAAAGGCAGTTGATTATGATGCAAGCGGGAGTGATTCGATTGGTGATTTTACCGTGACTAGCCTGACGCTTAACGGTGGAAGCGTATATGATTGGCAAATTGACGATTTCACGGGAGGTGCGGGAAACGCCGGTTCCAAGTACGACGTCTTGAAATTCAACTCCCTTTCCTTTGAGTCTGGCCAGCAAGTGAATCTCAACATCATGGCAATCAGGGACGGCAACGGCACTGCCGGAACTCCCGACAACGTGGCTAATATTCTCAATGCTTACGCAGGGACGAACGGATTCCTTTTTCTTGACAGTCAATCGGGAAGCCACGCAACAAACGGTCCCACTTCTGCAGGTGACGCCAGTTCTTATTTCAACATTAGATCCGATGACTTTTCTTACAATGTGGGAAATTGGTACGGTGATTGGGGAGTTTATTATGACGGTTCTGGTGATTTTTATCTTACCTATTCTGCCGTTCCCGAGCCCTCCACTTACGTTATGGTGACCGGTTTGTTTCTTTTACCCGGATGGCGTTGGATCAGGCGGCTCCGAGCGAATGGTAAGGAAAGCGAGAAAACCGAAGCCTAACTCGGTTCTCCGCTATCGGATTTGCTAATCCGT
>TARA_B100000963_G_scaffold242705_1_pt1 | contig 23775 bp, 44 predicted proteins | sample TARA_B100000963 | Tara Oceans TARA_B100000963 (sample SAMEA2622097) | marine metagenome | biome: marine biome (ENVO:00000447); feature: surface water layer (ENVO:00002042); material: "saline water (ENVO:00002010), including plankton (ENVO:xxxxxxxx)" | depth 5 m | reverse complement strand
ATAAGACTTTGTATTCAATGCAAAGATCATAAAAAAGCAATAGGAAACAAAGCAGTTCAAGAAATTTATGCTGGGAAAAAATATTGGCAAGGAACTCATGCTATATTGATTTCCAGATCAGGATTCACAAGATCAGCATATAAATTGGCATCTTCTAGTAATGTAATTCTTATAAATTACATTGAATTAGAAAATATAGAAAACATCATTATTTAAAAAAGTTGAGAAATCCCCTCCTTATATAGAACAAGCGTTGAAAAAAGACCAATAGCCCAAGATAGACCTCTACCAGCTGGGACATTGAATATGTATGCCAAGATATAAATAGACCTTGCTATAGGATGGGCCCAAGAAGCGTAGATCGCTAAGCTTGAATCTGGAAGAGTCAACAAACAAAATAAACATGCTGGGGCATGTAAAGATATGCTCTCCCAACAATTCTGATGACACCATACAGCTCTTTTCCCAAAGTCAGGTAACTTATCGAAAAGAGCTCTTGGCGCTGACATATTATCTATGGAATACCCAGCTTTGATTCTTCCTAAAGTAAGAGGAATTATTGAAGCTAGTACCACTAATATCGATAGACAGAGACTCCAAGCAAATATAATTTGCATAAGAAAAACAAATAATATAGACCTTACCGATAAAAATCATCTATTGTGACTAAAATAAATAATTTTTTTCAAATGTCTATAAACTTACTTATTATTATCACTCTTGGTAGTGCAGTCATTTACTTAATATTTTTAGTTTTAGGATTTCTTTTAAAAGATAAAAATCAAAAGGCTCAAAAACTAAAGGGTAGCGATAATTAAAGCTTAAACTTTAATGATTTCCAATCTCAACGAAAGCTTTATGATGTCCAATCTCACCTTAAAATTGCATAGCCAGAATTGCCCCAAGAAAAAATACTGTAGGTATTCCAAGAGCATTTACAGCTAATGTCCTTACGGTGAATACAGGATATCCTTCTTCTGGTCTTCCACTTTCAGGTACCAAGGCAGAATCTTCCCATACTTGATAATTTTTAAAAGGAGCAACATCCTTTTTTGGCAAGCCTAGAGGTGTTAAACGAAAAACATCCCATTTACCTAACCAGTAAACCGTTGATATCCAAGCAATAATAATTGGAGCAATAACTAAAACAACTCTAAAATCCATTTTTCAAGGAATATTAATTATGTAGACCATTCTCATATATTCCACTTTTTATTTAGGTTAATGTAAATTAATAGTTATCATTTTTAATATTTAAACTTTTTTATATATCAAATTATACTATATAAAGTATAATAATGCATAAAAGATGTAAGGGGCTTTTGGTCTTAATTAAAAATTTACTCATTAATAGCTTATTAAAATACTTCATTTGTATATTCAATTTTTATTAAACGATATTATGATTGTTGCAAAATTTACTTAATAAATTTAGTTTAGTTAATTAAAAAAACTGAATAAGTTATATTTGCCTAAGGAATGAAACGTTCAAATTAAATATGTATGAATAAAACAATTAAATTCTTAAAAAGTTTTATATTTGTATTAATTTGGTTAATAATTTCATCTTACCTAGAGAAATACTGGCAAATCTTACATTGGGAATTTATATTCCTTAGTACAAATAAAATCTTTGATCATATATTTTGGTTTACTTTGAAGCAATCCTTATTTAATTTTGATCTAGGTTTTTATCTACAGGAATTTTTTGAATTTGCCACATATGAGATTCCCAAAGAAATTTTTAAATTTGTTCCAATATATCTTCTCCTTAAATCAACCTGGAAAAGAAATTCAAACAAATAAATTTTAAACTTCTAATTAAGCTTATAAATTAATTAATAAAAAGGATTTATATCGGTGAATTTAGAGAGGATTGCTACACTCTTTTGTCCTCAAATCAACTATTTTCAACTCAAAGATATTTTTAAACTAAATATAGGAAACAAAACAAAAATGAAGGCTTATTCCGCTTACCTATTTATCTCAAGATAGGGTTGAGCAAATATACTTAACTTTAGTGTGCTATATTCTTCAAAGAATAATTAAGCAAATGAAAAAGAGTTATTGGTTAAAGAAAATATCTATAGCCAATACAGACTTATTTCTTGAATATCTTCGTACAGTAATCCCTTGGCTAAAGTCCGTTGGTGGAGTTGTAATTAAAAAAGATATTACACAAGATTCAAATTCAACAAAATGGGATGGAGGAAATCTTGGAATGATAATTGAATTCGATTCCAAATCAGAAGCTAAAAAAGCTTTTTACTCTGATGTCTTTCAAAATTACCTTGTCTCTAGAAATTTAACCGAACTTGTTACAATCAGTACCTTCTAAAATTATGGAAAAAATTTATTTAGCTAATTATCATCTACCGTTACTAATAGCTCTAACATTTATAAGTATTGGCTGTACTTTAAATTCAAATATTAATCTGCCAAATATTGACTTTAGTAAAATATTTAAAACATAAATTTAAATGAAAGCTATTATTGAACTATCAACTAACCCTTAAGATAATATGCGAAACCTAATATTAGCGAAATTAACAATATTGAAAAAATAAGAATAGATTTCTTTGATTCAACTTCAGAAATAACATCTATTTCAGGTTCTAAAGCAAAACCATTCTGTCTACCACCACTTTCAGTTGTGTAACCTTTTTTATCCATGAAAATAAATTTTTGAATATTATTACATGTATTGAAAATAAATAAAAAAAATTTAACAAATATCAACCTACTTATAACTAGTAATTATGGGAATAAATATTTAACGGTTAAACCACCTTACTTTTTTAGGTTCTGGTTTAGTTTCTAAGTTATTATCTTTCTTATTCCTGTTGAATAAGCCTTTTCTTTGTGAAATTATTTCATTATTTTTAGAATTCTTTTTTAATTTGTTTGTGCTTATTTGGTTTTTTGTTGGATTCTCTGAAATTAATTTATATATAAAATATCCAAAAACACCCAAAAAACCTATAGCCTGAACAATAGCTGTTCCAAAATTTTCAAACATTTAAACATCCACCTTATTAAGATTTTCATTTACTTTGCCCTTCCTACAATTTAGATCCTCTTTTAAACATTCTTGATCAAGACTCTTATTTTTATGTGAATTACAACCAGCGGCTTCAACTGTTGACAATGAAAAGTTTAATATTGTCGACAAGAACAGAATTGGTATTGCAAAAGAGAATTTTTTCATTTTTAGGTAATTGTTTTATTTATTATGGAAAATATTTTTTGTAAATGTGGTCTAATCTCTTGTAAATTTCGGAACTCAGTTTAAACAATGAATGATTTACTTTGTTAGAGAAAAGAAAGTTTTTAAATTAATTCTTAATATATTTATCTAAGGTGATTTTTGCTGTTTAGCAATTAACTGTAGTAATTAACTAAATCTAAAATTAAAATAACCAATAAAGATATTCCAAAAATATAAAGGAGGTATGGATACTGATTAAGAAACGAATTAAATTTACTTTTTGAATATGTATTGTTACCTTTTTTTACTTCTCTTGGAGAAAGACCAAGATTCTTCCTTCGTTTTGCTTCTCCCATTAATTTCTATTTTTAAATTAAAAATATTATATAGTTACTACATATTTTACGAAAGTTTGAAATTAAATTTATATAAATTAAAATATAGAAAAATTTATTTTATTTAAATTAAATTTAAAATTGGAAATTGTTTGGTCAGTTAATTTATTAATATTAATATTATTAATAGGTGTAGGTATGATTTTATTTTATATCTTTAACTATGACTAAAAAAGATTTAAAAGCTTTTTTAAAGAAAATCGATCAACTTAATGAAATTGTACGAATAATAAATGAGTCTTCAGAGAGAAGAGAAGAGCTATCAAAATGTAAGAATCATGATGAAGTCATTAAATTAACAAAATCTTGGGGATTTGAGATTGGTAATAGATGGGGTGATAAGTAATAATATATTCCTTAATAAGTTAAATAAGAACACCTATTCAAAAAAATATCATTATTATTAATTTAAAAAGAAATGAAAAATAAAGAAAAAATAAAGCAAGAAATTTATAAAATATCTGCGATCACTGATCGCGGTCAAAGATTAAATAAATTTATAGCGCCAATTTATAATGAAAAATTAATTGAATTGAATAATTACATAGAAGAATTAAAATCTTATAGTGAAGAATTCTCGCACGAAAATTTAGGAGGAAAATGGGAATTAATATTTTCAAATGTCGAATTGTTTCGAAGCTCTCCTTTCTTTTTAGCGATAGAAAATGCTTTAGAAAATAAAAACAAGAGTGATTTATTTTTTAAATTACATCAACTACAAGTATGTTCTTTTGGAATATCAACAATAGGCAGGATTACTCAGACTATCGATTTCAACAAAAGTGAATTTATCTCTACATTTGATACCATAATTTTTGGGCTTACTACAATACCAATTTTAGGGTGGTTTAAACTTTTACCTACTTTTGGGGGATGTGTTGTGACATTAGCTGAAAATTTAGTTTTAGAAGAAGATAAATTAAAAATGACACTTACAAAAACAAAAGTATCAGAAGTTAATGGACTTAAAAGGATTCCAGTTTTTAGTAATCTTTTAATGGAAAAATGGTATCCAGTTAAAGAAATATGGTCAAAATTACCATGGAATAAGACTAATCCTATTTGTGAAATTTCAATAACTTTTGTAGATGAAGATTTAAGAATAATGAAAGATATCTATGGATCAATATTTGTATATATAAGACCAAAGTAATATTTTTAACTCCAAGCAATTTTAATATTAAGACCAAGAACAGAAGATAAACAATCTTTAAATTTCTAGGCTCAAATCAAGAAAGTAATCCTGAGCTTGATAAAAAAGATTTTAATAAAATAATTACTATAAAATTTACAAATAACAATGCAATAAAGCCATTTCTTTTCTTTATATCAAGCTTTTTAACTAACTTAGATAAATAAATAACGGGATTTTCAGGTTCATTTTCCATCTTTTAAAGTTTTTTGAATAAACTATCATAAATTTAAAAAGTTATCATAAATGTAAACGAAAGCCAAAAAAAATATAAAAGTTTTTGAAATACTTAATTTTGCATAGTAAATAATTAATACTTATTTAATTCAGTTATGACTAATGATAAAAAATGGTTAATGATGACTTACTATTGTCCAACTCATGGCTCACTAGATCGAAGTGAACCAATTGAAATTACAATTAATGATCTAAATAAAGCAAAAAAAAGCTTTACGAAAAATGAAGAGAATTGAAATTATCCTAAAATACCCGAATTTTTAAGGAATGTTTTACCAAGATTTCCTACAAGAAAAAACAGCGAAAGATTTATTAAAAGTATAATTAGTAGTGCCAATAACTTATAATTTGGGTTGGTGGTAACACCATCAAAACCATTCTCCAAAATCTTTTTAAAAAGAGAATCTTGTTTTTCAGTATTATTTTGAATATTCTCACCATTAATTTCTAATTTATCAAGTGATTCTGATTTATCATCATTGTTTTTTTTATTAAATTGATTATTACTATTATTAGTAAATGATTCAGTTTTTTCCTCTTCAGAAGGATTTAGTTCAGATTCTTCCAATTGTTTAAATGTTTTTTCAATCTTACACAAAAAAAACCCTACTGTTAACAAGGAGGGTTGGATAAGGTTAAGGTTCTTAATTTTATTATATAATATTTATTCTTAAACGTTTAATCTTTTATAGTAAATTTCAAAATATGATCAAAAATGTTAGATAAAATGACTTTAAACGCATGTAAATCAGACCCTAAAATTAGAGATCTAAAAATTAAAAACATTGAGCACGCCATTATTCAAGCAGAAGATATTATTAGAGAATCAAAAATGAGCCAAGAAGAATTGATTTTTTTAAAAAAGAAAATTAATGACTCCAGACAAGATCTAGAGATTTTATATTTAATGAGAATAGAATAATTGCATTACTATCATAAAAAGTAAATTAAAGCTTTAATCAATTTTTTTTAGATCTTAATTCATTTAAACAAAACTCAGTTAATTCAATATTTTCAAATGAACTTCTTCTATTTTTATTTTCAATATCGATACAATCTTTTAACTTAATACTTTTATTTTTAAGTTCAATATTTTTTAATTTTTCAGGACTGTGGTTTAATGAAGAAAAAATAAAAATTAAACAGATTAAAATTAAAACAAGGTAAATAAATAGTTCATTTAGCTGAAGATTTCTCAACATAATTTAAAATTTACTTAATATTTTAGTGAAAATTAAGTAAGTAAATAGATAAATTAAATGAAATTTCAAACAATACAAGTTAATATTTTAATTTTAAAATATAAAAAAATATTTATAGTTGCAAATTAACAAGACATAAAGTATGTTTTAATAATATCTTTAATTATAAAATAATGAAGAATATACTAATTAATATCAAAAACAAAATACTTCTAAATAAAAACAAAAAAAATTTAATTGCAATATCAAATTTAGAAAAGAAGGTTATCAAATTAAATATAAAATCTGCTGAATATCTTGAATTAGCGAAAAAAAATACTAATGATTGGAAAAAAAAATGGAGAGAAATAATTTAGTGAGATTTTATATTTCAATAATTTCTCTTTTAGGCTACTAACATCTTTTTAAAAAGTATATATTGCAACTATATTAATTTCTTGCTTAATTCATAGAAAGAGGAGAATATATCTTTATAAAGACTATAAAGATGAATTTACTTAATACAAAGATTCAAAAAATTCTTGGTCCTGGAATAATTTTTGCAGGTGCGGCAATCGGCGGCTCTCATCTGATGTCTTCCACCACAGCAGGTGCAAGGTTTGGATTTTCTTTGGTAGGTCTGATCCTTATTACAAATTTATTAAAATATCCATTTTTGCTTGTTGGAACTCGTTTTACAGCTTCAACAGGAAAATCCTTACTTGAGGGTTTTAAAGAAAGAAATTCATCATACCTTCCCGTATTTCTTATAGTTAGTTTAATTACAGGGACTCTAACAATAGCTGCAGTTAGCTTTGTATCAGGCATTCTCTTAACAAATATTCCCTTATTCAATAATTTTCCAGCAATGGATTTATCAATATTAGTATTGATTATTTGTGGATTAGTATTATTAATTGGTAAATATAGAGCATTAGATAAACTATCTAAAATATTAGTGTCTATGCTGACAATTTTAACTTTATTTGCAGTTTTATCACTTATCTCAGGTAATAATTTAAACAATGAACTAATTTCAACAATTTATAAATCAGATATAACCCCATGGAAACTTTCTAATTTATCTTTTCTCATTCCATTAATGGGTTGGATGCCTTGTCCTGTAGAATTATGTGTTTGGCCATCATTATGGATGTTTTCAAAAAGTAAAGATACAGAATATAAAGTATCAGTTAAAGAAGCAGAGTTTGACTTTAATTTTGGATATTTACTAACTGTTATAACAGCTATTTTCTTTGTTACTTTAGGAGCCATTACAATGTACGGAACTGGGGATGGGATGTTATCTGGTAATGGAGTATCTTTTGCACAGAATTTGATTAAACTTTACACTGCATCAATAGGTGAATGGTCAAAATGGATTATTATTCCTGCTTCATTTGCTGCAATGTTCAGTACTACATTAACTTGCCTAGATGCCTATCCAAGAAGTATTTCCTCAATACAAGGACTCATTAGAGGGACAGATTTAGGAAGAATGGAAACCTCTTTAGAGCAAAGAAGATTTCAGAACTGGATGATAGTACATATATTTGCCTCATTAATAGCACTATTGTTAGCTAAGACAGGAGGAATTAGTGTTAAAGATTTTGTTTTTGGGGCTATGACAGGAAGTTTTTTATCTGCTCCTGTATTTGCTTGGATGGCTATGGATACAATAAATAGTAATTTAATTCCTCAACGTTACAAGTATGGTTATTTTTTAAAAGGTCTTTCATGGATTGGGTTTGGTTTTCTTATACTTTTTAGTTTTTTATTTATATCCAATTCATTTTTAGGCTTAGGTGTCTCCTAAATACTTAAATTTCTCATAATAAAATTTTAAAGTTTCAAGAATTTTATTTTTATTTTGAAAATTATTAATAATATTAGGTAAAAATCAACTCTCTTAACTTTTAGTATAAGTTATTAATTCTTTTACTTAAGATTTTTTCACTCAATTTTATGCCTATCAAAAAACTTAATATCTTTATTCTAATAAAATTTCTTTTACAAATTGGGATACTAATTTTATTTATGGGAGGTTTTATTAAATTATTTTTTACTATTCCTAATAATTTAATTTTAAAGTTAATTTTTTTATTAACTTATCTTTGGTTTACAATTGGAATGAATGTTAATTTTATGATGCCTTTAATTAGTATTATTGACAAAAAGATTAATCAAATAAAAAGTTAATTTAATAGATATATATTTTAGTTTTTTGCTTCTATTAATTTTATTAATATAATTAAAAATATATTCAAAATCTATTTATAAAAATTTAATGAAATATTCAATTGGTGCCTTAATCTTATTTTTTGCGATTTATTCTTTAACAGATTTAGCAATTAAAACTAGGTATACAAGAAAAAGATTAACCAGTAACAAGCATAAAAGGAAATTAAAAATTTAGTCAAACCAGATTTTTTTTGATAATGTTAAATCTCTTTTAAAATTGAATTTCTAAACATTTGCTGTTGCCTGGACAAGCAGATGTGTAAAAAGTGCTTGATAAAATTATATTTATATTTTAATGTAACTTCCTGATTAAAAAATTGAAATGTTTTCTACAAGTAAAAGTAAAGAACCAATAACAGATGATTCAACAAATCAAAAAATGATTGATGCTTATACAATTTGGCTAATAAGAATTGCTTGTCTGTTAATTATTGTATTTTTTAGCGGTATCCTTTTTGGAATCCCTATTTTAATATCATTTGGAAAATCTCAATTAAATAATTCGCTCTTAAATTTTAAAGAAGCAATAAAAACATTATTAGATATTTTATAGAAGGATTTTAAAATGCATTAATATGATCTTCATCTATTTTGGAATATCAATTTTGTCATGATAACCAAGAAAATTTAATAGAGCCGGTATTAAAAGTAAAACAGTTATTAACCTAACAGCATGAAGAGCTGCTACAGCAGCACCTAAACCATATTCTGCTCCAATTAAACTCATCCCAATAGTTCCTCCAGGAGCAGATCCAAGTATTGCTACAATTGGATCTATCCCAAGGATTTTGCTAATTGTAAATGCTACTAGTAGGCCAGTTAATAGAAGAGAAAAAGTTATCAGCAAAGCTGGCTTCCATAATATTTGCAATTCTCCTAGCGTATCTTTATTAATACCCGTACCAATTACTGTCCCTATTCCAATTCCTAAAATTGTTTTAGTTCCCATAGGCCAAATAGCTACATCAATCTTTCCACTAATGCTTAACAACCCAGCACCTACTATAGCTCCAAGAAGAGGAGCGGCTGGTATACCTGTCAAGATCATCAAACATCCAAGAGCAGAACCAGCTGTAATATACAAAATAAGATTTATGTAAAAGGGCATTTTCTTTTGATATCACTATAAATAAGTTTTACGTTTATAAGAACAATTAACAAGTCTAGGAAATATTTATGTATCTAAAAGTCTTTTATAAATCTTTTCCTGAATATTGAATTTTTTCAGAAATAATTTAAAGTCAAAATATATAAAAAACTATATGAACATTAAAAGTATAAATATTTTTAATCTCATACTTTCAATATTTATGATTATTTTGATAGTAATTTTTAGTATAATTGCTATTAATTTAAGCTCGCTAAAACGTTGGGCTGACTATCAAAACATATGTATCAACCAAGAAAGTATAGATAAAACAGTCCCATGGGCTGTAAGAAAATGTAATGGTCGCTCAAAAGTGTATCAAGTAAAATGATATTTTAATTTCTTATTTTTTAAAAAAATTCTTTAGTTTTTGAAAAAAAGAATTTTCCTGCTCTTTACTTTCATTTTTCTTTTTCTCAGCACTTTTTTTATACCAACTACCATATTGAGATTTCTTGTAGTCCTGACTACTCTTTTCGAGATTTTTATCAGTTGTCATAGAAATAAAGAATTTATTTTGATTATATAATAAGTTAAAATAATAAAGCTGAATATTAATAAAATTTAGATTAATTATAAATGAACTATTCTTCTATATCAATATTTGTTTTGGCTTTTATAATTTATGCGATTATTGCGCCTCCCATAATTAAAATTTTGATAAGTAACCTTAATAAAAAAAATAAATGAGAATATAACAAATAAATTATTTATAACTTTTAGCCTAGATAATTGAATGAAATATCTTCTTTTAAATGTTTTTATTAATTTTAAGGTTTAAAGAATTTAGATATTTCTTTAATAATTGATCAATTAAATTCATTACTAAGAAATATCACTGATTAAACTAAAAATATAAATTCCTAAAAATAAAAATTTTATTTAATGTTTATTATATTAATTATTAACTTTATCTAATTATTAACTCTATCAAATATGATTACGATATTTAATTTAGAAAATTTTAAACACATAAAAAATTGGTTTATTAGTTTAGTAATTTTAACTTTTATAGTTTTATATACTAATACGCCTTCTTATTCAGAAAATATTAGCTCTGTAGATAATTTAGCTTTAAAATACTGTGATTCACTAGAGAGAAAATTATTTGAGGGGCTAGATAATGAAAAAACATTAAAATATTCATATTTTTTTAATTCGTTAAACAAGGAAGGGTTAAAAAATAAACCCAAATTTTCAAATCTATTTGAGGTTGAAGTTGAAAAAAAGTGTAAACACAAACTGACAAAACAAGAAATAAAAGAGTTTAACCAATTCTTTAATATGTACTACAAAAGTCAAAAACGATAAAATTTAATTATTGATTAAAATCTTGAATAATAAATAATTATTTATTATTTGTTATCTTTTCCATGACCATGAGCAATACCTAATTCGTGCATTCTTGCATGTTCTTTTATAGGATCTCTTAACTCTTTAGATTTCGGACCTGCTGTTGTGTAAATTCCGTAACCTATAGCTCCAAATAAGAGTACGCCTATACTTCCAAGTACAATTAGTAAAGTAGGATCACTAGATGTTGTAACCATTGTAAATTATCAATAATGATATTACTTTAAGATAATTTCAAATACAGAAGACTACTGATGTATCAAATTTACAAAATAAAGTAAAATTATTTACTACATTTAATATGTCAATTTGAAAATTTCAAATTTTAATTACTATAATTCTTTGCTAATTGTTTTGATAGAAGGAATAATCAATCTAACTTAAATCAAAATTTACGATTGATAAAACATTAAATTACATTTTGATTAATTTCAATTAAATAAAGTATTTATCCGCATTGGCAAAAGACATTTAGATATTAAATTAATGATGAATAAATATAAAAATTATGGAAGAACAAATTAACTCTGCTAAACAAACTCTATCTTGGAGTGGTTTAGCTTGTAAGATTTTATCGATTATAGGTATTACAGGAACTCTTATTTATGCAGTTGGATTAATCTCTAAGGACGTTGATAAGAACATTTATTTTTGGAGCATTCTAGGAACTTCTTTAGGCTCAAGTGCCTCTATTGGAGCTCTTGGTAGTATTGCAGATAGTTCAAAGAAAAATAAGGCTTTAACTGCTTTGCTGGTTGAATCCACTAATAGTGCATCACAGTTACCACTTACAAAGGAGATTGAATATTCTGATCTTAATGAAGATAATTAAATAGTTTCTAATTAACAATCAAATTTTTTCTTTAAATTCAACAATAAAATTACTAAATAAAAAATAAGTATTTATTGAATTTATTTACTAATTGATTAAAAAAATTATTTTTAATTACTAATAATTTGAAGAAATATAAAGGAATATATTTAAGAGAAGTTGAAAATCATAGGACTTTTAGCTATTTATTAAATAACCACAATAATAATTATGGATCTTAAAAGTTTTTACTCTTTAAATTTTCTAGGTAGGTTATTCTTAAGTGCAATTTTTATTAATGCGATTCCTAGCAAAATATTAGATTTTAGTGGGAAAACAGAATATATAGCAGCACAAGGATTTCCAGAGTTCTTATCTGCAATATTTCTCTTTGCAGCTATCTTGGTTTTAATAGCTGGCTCATTTCTTTTAATATTTACAAAAAAAATTAAGCTTGGTAGTTCACTATTGTTGATTTTCTTAATACCCACAACTGTAATTTTTCATCTAGTAAGTTTTGATCCTATGCATCTAATAATGAATATTTCGTTAATTGGAGGCCTACTCTTAGCAATAGATAAGTCAAGTAGTTAATTCTATTAGTCACAAAAACAATTTTGATTATTAAATACAATTAAATAATTAATAAATTAATAAAATTAATTAATTGACTTATATAGTAATCGCAATTGAATAAAACATATAATTTGAAATTATGAGCAAGTTTGATTTTGATGATACAAATAGTACTGGTATATGGTGGTCAACAAATGTAGCTATTAAAGATGAATGTATTGGATTAAAAAATGACACTAATTGTGATGATTCAGAAATTGTCGAGTTATTGAGATCAATAGCTCAGAATATTGAAGATCATGGTCTTTAAATATTCTTTAAGTGAAAATTTAATATGCAATTAAAAAGTTAATAATGTAAAAATAAATTATGCAGCAGTTTTATACTCTGCAATTGACTTTAATTTAGCAGCTTTTTTTAACAAACTAACAACTTCTTTTCTACCCTTAGCCTTATTTGCAAGATTCATTAAATCATTATATTTTTTATAAATCTTTTTCATTTTTTTTTACATAACTTATTTAAAATTACAATACTCAACATTCATGTCAACTTCATTTGTTATAGATTTGCCTAAGAATAAATTATCCTAAGAAGAGCATGAATAATGTGAAATTCCACCTGCATTAAAGTATTTATTAGGCCTAAGACAGTCAAACTTCTTATCTTGATTAGTAGATTTCATTCCATAAGGATCATCAAAAATATTTTGTAATTCTTTGACCAAGCTATAGTCTCCTTTTTCTGCTTTCTCATAAGCTGGAGCAATTAGCCATTCCCGCCAAGTATATTTTGGATTTGTTAATAATAATGATTTAGAAATATCTTTAAAGTTTTTATTTTTAACTAATGAATTCCTCCATGAATTTATCCATTCATTCCATCTTATTTCAAGAGAAGAATAGCAGGGCTTATAAAAACTTTCTTTTAAAGGGGTAACATTATTTGGAATTTCAGATAAAATACGGAAAAATTTTGTATAGTCTACATTCGTAATAATCATTAGATTGAAAAGGTTATTAACAAGATTCTCATCATACGAATCAAGACCTAATTTCTTACTCCACATTAATTGCATTTCTTCTTCCATACACTTTGAGAATTCATTCATAATCCTCTCAAGACTTTCTAATGAATTTTTATCTTTTTCTATAAGTGGTTTTAATGAAAGACAAAACATTTTAAAATTATATTCTGCAGCTACTGGCTGATTAAAAAATGAGAAGTGGTCTCCACCTCCTGTCCAAGGTTGAAATCTAGGATCAAATAGCTCACAAAAACCAAAGGGTCCGTAATCTAGCGTATAGCCTCCAATAGCACAATTGTCACTATTAAAATTACCCTGGCAATAACCAACACGGATCCAATTAGCAACAAGAGAGGTTAATCTTTTTCTGTATATGCGAGCAACCTCAATAACTTTCTCTGAGAAATTTATATTATTATTGATTTCACTTTGATAATTACGATCAATTAAATGTTTTACAATCATTTGCAGTTCACAAAATGCATCATTGTGTGAATTATTTTTCACACGTCTTGCAAATAATTCAATTTGACCAACTCGCAAAAACGAAGGGGCGACACGAGTTGTTATTGCAATTAGATTCTCAACCATTACTTCAGGTTCAAAAGATTTTGACTCTTTTTTATACCAAGGTCTACAAACAGTATCTTCTTGTGAAACAAATAGTGTTAATGATCTTGTTGTAGGTACTCCCAATGCATGCATAAATTCCTGTACAAGAAATTCTCTAATACTTGATCGAAGAACTGCTCTTCCGTCGGCTCCACGGCAATAGGGAGTTGGACCAGATCCCTTTAATTGCATCTCCCAACGTTGTCCTTTAAATATACCTTCAAATATAGATAGTGCTCTCCCATCTCCATACCCGTTTCCAGTTCGAAAAGGACATTGGTGTGTATACTCTTTGCCATAAATCGATAAGGCATAGCCGGTCGCCCACCCAAAATTTTTCATTTGATTTGTTTTAACTTTATAATCACCTGAAAAAAATTTGCAGAAATCTCTATCATTTATTAACTTGTAACTTAAACCTAATTCATTAAATAATTTCTCACTATGTGAGACATATTCTGGAGAGGAAATAGCTTTTGGAATTACAGGTACATAATGGCCGGAGTAAACTTCTCGAGGTTTATGATCAATTCCATCTATCGTTGATTGAGGATCAGATTTAAGAGTATTAATAAATGAATAATCTGCTTTAAGTGCAAAATCTTTAAAAGTTTCAATATGCGAAAATTTCAAAGAACTTGAGTCATCCTTCATACATCAGATAAGTATATAAATGATAAATATAATTGTAATCAATTAAGAGTTAATATTAAACTAAATTTTCTAATGAGAGACACATATCTTTAATAGTTTTATCAAAAGGTATAGGATTCCAATCATAAATTAAAGTTGTTTCAGATAAATCTAATGAATAAGACCCTCTTTTTATCATTGAGAATGATGTCTTCATATCTTTATTAAATATTGAAAGTATTTTTATAAGTTGATCAGGAACTAACTTCAAAGTTGATTTATAATAACCAAGTTTTCTTAATATCTTAGAAATCTCTATAAAAGGTATTGCTTTGGATGAAGCAGCAATTATTCTTTTGTGATCACTATTATCGTTAGTTAAAGAATCAACATGCAATTTAGCTATATCCCTTACGTCAACGACTGAAAAATAAATATTTGGTAGAGCAGGAAATCTACCATTAATCATTTTCAAAATTAGACTTGCCGAAGTTGAATTAATTTGATTACTTAAAATTGGCCCAAACACCATTCCAGGATTTATAGAAGTCATAGAGAGCTTAGATCTTTTTAATTTATCAAGATAATCCCAAGCAGCTTTTTCTGCTAATGTTTTGCTTTTAATATAAGCACCTACTGAAAAGGAAACATCAGTCCAATCCTTCGAATCACAGATATTTTTATTATGTCCATAAATAATTGAACCTATTGAAGAGGTTATGACTATTTTTTTAACATTGGCTTTATGAGCAGCCTTTATAGCTCTTAATGTTCCATTTACTGCTGGATCAATTATCTCATTTTCATGCTTAGGTTCTTTAATGACACATGGGGAAGCGATGTGAAGTAAATAATCACAATTAGAAGTTGCCTCAGCCCAACCTTGATCTTCAAGCAGATTCAATTTACATATTTCAAAGTTTTCTCTATTTAATTTAGTTCCTAAAGCATCTCTTACTAAACTTTCTTTTTTTAAATCTTTTAATGATCCTTTTACCTTAAAGCCATTATCTAAAAGTTTAGAAATACAATGTAGTGCTATAAAACCATTTGCACCTGTTACTAAAACTTGTTTTTTAGTTCCCATTGATAAGATTCAGAATTTTCTAAATATCAATAATAAATTAAATTTTTCTCAAAATCTAGCAAATAAATACAATAATAAGAAAAAGAAGAAGATCTTTAAAATAAATTTGAAGATAAAACTTGTTGAATAGATTTCTTCTCACTTTGAGAAATTGATGAACATTCAAATTGCCACTCTACCCAAGTTATACATTCATCCAATGTTGGATTTTCACCATAAGTTTTTCTCCAATTTTTAATCCACCTTGTAAGTGCAATAACTTTTTCTGTTGTAAGCATTAGATTAAACTTTTCTTATATTCTAAGCTTTTAAAAATATTTCTTCTTATTTCAAGCCAAAAAAACCAGCACAATAATAATTTGAAATTGTACGCGCATCATAATTACTTACTTTCGATAACTTTAACTTTTTCAAAGCTTGTTCACCAGTAATTTGATAATTAGAGTTTAATCTGCCACATGTATCTTTAACTTTAAAATCGTTAGCTGATGGCATTCTCACATATAATCCAAATAATGCTAAGAAAATTGCCAAAGTAACAATTCTTCTATGATTTCGCCACCATTCATAAGAATTTAGATTCAGAAATTTTTTCAGATTTAATCCCATAATAAAATTAAATAACTCAAACTAGTTTTAACATTAAAAGAATAAAAATAAAGAACTTATAATATATTTAAAGATTCAAAAGAATAAAATTAATTGTATACATTCTTAGAAATTTAATTAGCTTTTATTAGAGTAGAAATTTAGGTTAATAATTCTTTTTCAAAAACTTTTAAATCAGCGATTCACAAAATTATCAACAAAATTCTTAAATTTATAAGATGGCTTTTCGAAAAAAAAATAATTATAGTTAAATTATGAAAAAAAATTTATTTCCAGCATTAGAACCTTATGAGAAAGGCTTTTTGAAGGTCAGTGATATTCATAAGATTTATTGGGAAAGATCTGGAAACATAAATGGTAAAAAAATTTTAGTAATACACGGCGGCCCTGGAGGTGGAAGTCAACCTAGATATAGAAGATATTTTGACCCAAAAAAATTTGATATTATCCAATTTGATCAAAGAGGATGCGGCCTATCGGAACCCTTTTCAGAATTAAAAGAAAATACTACTAAAGATTTAGTTAATGATATTGAAAAACTAAGAGTAAAATTAAAGATAGAAAAATGGCATTTATTTGGAGGTTCTTGGGGGTCCACTTTATCACTCGTTTATGCAATAAAAAACCCCTCAAGGGTCTCTAGTCTCATTCTTAGAGGAATATTTTTATGTAGAAAATTTGAACTTTTATGGTTTTATCAATATGGAGCAAGTGAGATTTTCCCTGATGAATATGAAAAATATATTTCTGTTATTCCTATTAGTTTTAGAGAAAATTTAATTAAAGCTTTCTATCAATATTTAACCTCTTCAGATATTTCCTTGAGAAAAAAAGCAGCTAATGCATGGACAAATTGGGAATTATCAACCAGTCATTTATTAAAAAAAGAAGCTGAATTGAATATTAATTCATATAATTCTTTTTCAGATGCCTTCGCTAGAATTGAATGCCATTATTTCATTAATAATATATTTCTTGAGGAAAACTTTATTTTAAATAATATTAAATATATAAAGTCTTTGCCAACAACAATCATTCAAGGTAGATATGACATAGTTTGTCCTGTGAGAAGTGCTTGGGATTTACATAAAAACTTAGAAAATTCTAAGTTAATAATTGTACCTGACTCAGGGCATTCCATGAGTGAAAAAGGAATAACAACTGAATTACTAAATACTTTAGAGAAATTATGAAAAACTAGAACTTAGATATTTATAAATAGATAAAATACTTATTTACTAGAAAATAGAGATGAAGTTAAATGTGTAAAATTGATTTTAATCTATGAACTACAAAGAAGATCTAACATTAAAACTTCAAAATGTAAAGTTAGCTATAGCAGAAGTCAATGAATGTAATTATGAATCTGAAAAACAACGCAATCTCAAGATTTTGGCTCTAAAAAAAATTGAGAGTGCGATAATAAATAAAGGTAAAATGTTAGAAATTGACCTCAAAGTAGCCTAAATTTCTCTTGAGATTTATAAAAAGATTTTTTATATTTCTCTTTATCATTATTAATATTGAAGAATTTAGTCAAAAGACTTGTATCTAATATTATTAGAAATTAAATTCTAAACAATTCCAGGAATGATCTGTCCTGTAGTGATATAAGCTCCAACTAAAGCAATTACTCCTAAAAGGGCAAATCTACCATTGATTTTTTCAGCTTTTATTTTTTGTGGATCAATGTTTCTATTTGTGTTGTTACTCATTTAAAACCAACCTGGAATTAGTTGACCAGTTAAGAGATATGTTCCAAGTAAGAACATAAAACCCATCATTGCAGGACGTCCTATAGCTCTATCAAGAATGTCTTTGTTTGAATCCATTAATTTGTTTAATAGTTATTAAGAAATATAACTTATTTATTAACATTTGTAAAATAAAATCCCTTTTTTTAGGAAAAACTGACATTTTATAATTTAAATGTATCGTAAATGCAACAATTATGTATATATATCTCTAAAAAATAATGAAAGTACTCATTTAAAAAATGAAATAATTTTGATCATTATTAAAAGTTTTTCGAAAAAAGAAAATCAAATTAATTCTTAATCTTTTTTAGTCTCCAATGTTCCTTTAGTGCAAGCCTAGGTGCCGTCCATAAAGTAGAAATTATAAGAGGTGTAACAGGTACGGCCGTTATAACGATAAATGATTGAAGAGCATTAATACTTGTCTGATCGCCAACTCCTGAGCCTATTCTTAAAAGTGCAATAGTAAGAAACCCAATTATTAACGCCCAAAAAAGTCTTATCTTTTTTGGAGGTATTTCTTTTCCACTTACAACTATTGCAGCTGCGTAACTTATAGAGTCTGCACTAGTGCACATAAACAAAATTATCAGTAATATCGAAATTGGTATTAATAATAAGGATAAAGGCAATTGACTTAAAATTGAGAATAAGACACCTGCAGCACCTCCATTAGAAAGCTCATTTGATATCAATCCAGCATTATTTAATTCAAGGAAAATACCATTACCGCCAAGGATAGTAAACCAGAGATTAGTTACTAAAGGACATATAATACAAACTACTAAAATCAGTTCTCTGAAAGTTCTACCTTTGCTTACTCCAGCAGTAAATAATCCCATAAGAGGAGCATAGCCAAGAAACCATGCCCAGTAGAAAACAGTCCAACCCTTTACCCATGAATCATTAAAACTTGGTAAAGCCATTTCTCTTAACTTACTCAGATACAATAAATTGCTGCTTAAGAAATGCTGAGAAAGCCAGATACTTGGTCCTATGATAAAGAGAATGATGCCTAGTAAAATTGTTAACCAAATATTGATTTCTGACAAAAATTTAATTCCCTTTTGAATCCCGCTTAAAGTTGAAATAGTAAAAATTAAAGTTAAAACTATAACTATGAAAGTCTGCAGTATGGGATTATCATTAAGGAAAGATAATTTTCCTGCAGCATTACTTAGTTGCAGTGAAAGGAAACCGAGAGGACCAACAGTCCCAGCAATTGCAGCTACGACAGATAAGCCATCGGCAAAATCGCCAAGAAGACCATCAACTAATGATTTAGGAACAATTGGTATTAGAAGACTTCGAGGCCTTAAAGGAAAACCATTTTGTGATAATAAAGAAAAAGTTATTGTCACAGTAGTAGCTACTAATGCCCATGCAAGAAAACCCCAATGTAAGAAGCTTACAGCCAAGGATGGATCAACTGCTTCTGGAGTACCTCCTATAGAATCTGAAAAATAACTAGCTGGACTTAAGAAATGTATTAGGGGTTCAGCAGCCGACCAAAAAACTCCTCCTCCTGCTAATAAAGTACAAATTAATACTGCACACCAATCAAAAAATTTTAATGAGGGTTTAGAATTAGGTCCTCCAATTTTTATTGAGCCTAAAGGAGAAAACCCTAAAAAGAATGAAACTATTGCTATAGCTAAAACTAATAATAACCAAATTGAACCAAAATTTGATATTGCAAATTCCTTGCCAAATTCTGTTAATTTTCTAGCCAATTCAATATTTAATGCACATGTTACTAGAAAAATAATTAGAGGTAATCCACCAATTAGCAATGAATTACTTTTTAAAGAATCATCCTTAAGAAATTCTGTTGTTATTTTATTAATCTTGTTCATAAATTAATCTAATTCTCATTATTCTAAATAAATTTAATTAAAAAAACTATAAATAAAGATCATCCTGTTTTTATTAATTAAAAAAGTTGTAAATGTACCATTACATATTCCAGCAGATAGAGACTCTTCTGTAAAATATCAAAGTCTTTAAAATTATGCTCATTAACTCTAATGGAGTTAATTATCTCATAGAAAGATTAATTATTTAAATACTTTTTGGATGATTTGTAAGATTAAAAAATTATGAAATAAACAATGAGAAAGTTGACGTAATAATTCTATACTTAAATATACCAGTACCTTTAAGCAGACTCTTTTAAATTTTTAATATAGTCCTGTGAATTGATTAGATTTTAAATATTATTTTTATAAATTCTTAAAAGCATAATTAATTATTTATTTTTTAAGCATTCTTTTTTATAAATAAGATAGCGATAAAGAATATTGTTATTATTCTAAAATGCCTACAAAATGTTAGATCAATAAAACAATTCTTTTAAATAAATTTCTCAGATTAAAATAATGATTTTCACATTATCTAATAAATTTGGATTTTCCTGAATAAGGAGAAATTAAGATTGATGCTAAATGAAAAGAATTTAGAATTTCTAAGACTTTATAAATTAATGCTTTAAAACTCATAATTAAACTTATATTCATTTTGGGTAATAGATATATATATAAATCCTCATCCTTCTACCAAATTTTATTAATAAATCAATTATTTTTCTATTTGCTTTTACATATTAAATACTTAGGGTTTTCATAAGGGAGTAAAAAAAATTAAAAATCAACTCTTGAAAAGATTAATTTTAGTAAGCTTTAAATTTATTTTCACCAAATTTAAGTTTATATTTATATTTATAAATTATTTTGAACTACAACGAAAACTAAAAAATTGTTTGTTAAAAAGAGTAGATTTTAAAAATAAAAAAAGTAAAATATTAATGGATTTATGAACACCATGGAGAAAATCGTAGAAATTTTAACAATATTTGGATTTATACTTTCTATTGGTCTTTTTGGTTACGGCTTAAAAAAAATATTTTTAAAAGTTGAAATAGATAAATCAAACGAGAAGTAAAACAAATAATAAAAAGAATTTAATATAATGATAATATTTATTTTTTATTAAATATGGGTGAAGCAAAGAGAAGAAAAAGTTTAGGTTTACCTCCTAGAAAAATAGACGAAGAAAAAAGAAGAAAAGAGTTAGGATTGCCGCCAAAAAAAATCGATAAAGAAAAATTAAAAAAAAGTATAAAATCAACATTTAACAAATTTCCCTACATACCCATTTTTTTTTATGGAGCATCTTTAGCATTTCTAATTTTTGGAATTATAAAAATTTTCAATTATTACAGATAAGATTTAAGTATTAATAATCCTTATCTGAGAAAAACTAAAATATTTATCATTCAATTTTTTTTATTTTTATTAAATCTTGTGATTATAGTTTCATAGAAAAATAATATCATTGCAAAAAAGCCAATTAATGTTACTCCACCACAGAATGCGTATATCGCGAATCTTATAAAAAAACCTAGAGGAGGAAAAATTGAACCCAGTCTCAAAATAAGGATTGTTAAGGATGGAACAGCTAATAAAATAAATATGGCGCATATCCAATAAAAGAATTTTTCAAGTTTTTTATTTCTTAAAATTTTATTCATAACTTTATTTTTGAATATATGATTTTTTAAATTGATTATCGTTCTTAATAAATTTAATATTTTTTTCTGAAAAAATTAAACTTATAAATTTAATTGAGAAAATAAATACAAATAAGATCAATAAAAAAATATGAACTTTATTTAGTTGAAAATTATTATTATTTTTTAAAATCTTTTTAAATTCATCTTTAACTTCATCACTATTCAATTTTTCTAATATTTTCTTGTTAAAAAGTTGATTCTCTTTTATTTTAGATATTCTATATTTCTCAAAATCAGAATGATCTAAAGCCCACCTACTCCATTCTTTCCAATCATTAATCTCCCTATCTTTAGTTTCAATTCGTTCGTAATATAAATCTTCATCTAATAAAAATTTATTAAAATCTTTTTGATTAACTTTATAAAAATTCTTTTCGATTTCATTAATAGGTTTTACAATAACATCAAATTTTTTCAGAAAATCAACAATTAAATCATCTAAAGTGGGGATTCTTTGAAACCTCAAGTCAGGTCTTTTATTTTGTATAAACTTTATTTGACTTTGGGTATATACCATAAATTTAAAAATAATTATTATCAATTATTAATTATGAATTATACCTTTAAAGCTAAAGTATAATTTTCTAATAGCATGTAATTATTTAAGATCTTTATAAAATAATTTATATTTATTTTCTTTCTAAAGATTCTGTCATATCTTTTAACGTTTTTTGTAGAGGTATTGGATCCCAATTAAATAATGATGTTGTTTGTGAAATATCTACGCTATAGCATCCTCTTTTAATCATTGAGGCAGTGCTTCGCATTTCTTTATTAAAAGGAGCCAATGAATTTATAACTTTATTAGGAATAAGATTTGTAGGAGCCTTACTATAACCAAGTTCAAATAAAATTTTAGATATCTCTAAAAAAGCAATTCCATTTTGGGAAGTAGCAATAATTCTTTTGTTATCACTGCCTTTATTGCATAAAGCTTCAACGTGTAATCTTGCAACATCTCTTACATCAACAACTGTAAAATATAAATCAGGTAAGGCTGGGAATTTACCTTTTATTAAATTATTAATCAAGCTTGCTGAAGCACCTTCAAAGTCATCAGTTAATAATGGGCCAAATACCATCCCTGGATGAATGGTAGTTAGTACAAATGAATTGTCTGAATGATTATGAATAAAATCCCAAGCAGACTTTTCTGCTAATGTTTTACTTTTTATATATGTGCCAACGTTTTTTGATAGATCCGTCCAATCTTCATGATTGCATCTCTCCTTATTATGTCCATATGCAATTGATGCCATAGAGGATGTTAAGACAACTTTTTTAATACTACTTTTTTTTGCCGCCCTTAATGCTCTTAAAGTCCCTTCTAAAGCAGGTTCAATAATTACTTTTTCATTTTTAGGTTCTTGTATTATAAATGGAGATGCAATATGAAATAGAAAATCACAATCGGAGGTAGCATCTTCCCATCCTTCATCATTCAATAGATCCAAATAACAGAATTCAAGATTTTCATCTCCAAGCTTTTTATCAAAAGAATTTCTAACTTCGATTTCTCTACTTGGATCCCTTAACGATCCTTTTACTTTATATCCAGATTGGAGTAGTTCAGATATACAATGAAGTGCTATGAATCCAGACGCACCAGTAACTAGTACCTTTTCTTTTTTATAGTTCATTTTTATATTTTATCAATAGAAAATAATCTTTATCAAAGCAGAATGAAAAATTTAACGAAATTTTCTTTAAATGATAAAAATACTATCTTATGTATTGAAAATTTTGATGATTTATTAATCTTTCCATTAATATTAATAGAAAGAGTTTTAATTATTTAAAATTCAATAATTTTACGAAAGATTTTTTAATGTAAACTTTATGAATAAATTATTTTCTGGTATTGCTTTTATACTTCTATTAACTTCTAGCTGTGCTGTTCCAAAACAAACTAAAATCTCACGATTAGATCTTATAAAAAAGCGTGGTGAATTAATATGTGGTGTAAGTGGAAAAATACCTGGTTTTAGTTTCCTTTCTATTGAAGGGAATTATCAAGGACTTGATGTAGATATATGTAAGTCATTTGCTGCAGGTATTTTAGGAGATCATAAGAAAGTACAATTTAGACCTTTAACAGCTGCTGAAAGATTCACAGCTCTAAAAACTGGAGAAATTGA
>TARA_B100000963_G_scaffold149829_1_pt1 | contig 23784 bp, 19 predicted proteins | sample TARA_B100000963 | Tara Oceans TARA_B100000963 (sample SAMEA2622097) | marine metagenome | biome: marine biome (ENVO:00000447); feature: surface water layer (ENVO:00002042); material: "saline water (ENVO:00002010), including plankton (ENVO:xxxxxxxx)" | depth 5 m | reverse complement strand
GGTAAGCTTAAAGACTGAATTAACATCTTTTGCGGAACGCGCGCCTCGCCTTCCCGATGAAGAGGTTGTTTCCTGATATACGTTAAGTTGATCGTACCAAGTGTCCTTAACGTCGGCTTCGGAAAGGATTTGTTGCAGACTATTGACCAAACTTGTAATTCTCCAGCAGGAACTTTGCTGTCGGACATAGGGCTCGCTTAAGGTGAAAACCTCAGAGGAAAGTTTGTCGATGAATTGGTAATGCTTGTGCTTTTCGGAAATCTCATCCAGCCGGCTTCCTTCCTGTCTGACGACTTGAGTTTGTCGTTTCAGGGTTTCATCAAGGGCCGAAAGTTCCTTTGAGTTCGACAGGTAAGCTGGCAGCGGCAAAAGCGAGAGAACAAATGCAGAGGCAGCGACCAAAGGTAGCTTCTTTTGCAGCCCCAAGCTCGAAAGCTTGGAAGAAGGTAGCAGGTTTAATGATTTTGCGAAATCCTTATCCTCCGCGGAGAAAAGATTAGACGCCAAACCTATGGGTTCGCTGAACATGAATGGAAGAAGTCCTTGCATTTCCGTTGAAATTTCTTCCCCCAAGCTAAGCGCTTTTATGGGGTCGAAGTAATCAATGTCCAATTGCTGCGTTTGGCTTATGTACTCAGGCAAATTACTCAATAGAGACCCGCGTCCGGTAAGGAAGATTTTTTGGGGAGACCTCCCTTTTTTGACTCTTTTGTAGGTCACGATTGAGCGAGTAATTTCCTGACTTGCTCGAGCTAGAAATTGCTTGGAGCAGGATTCCAAAACTTGAACGTTTGGATCCTCTTGTGAAAAGGTAACCTGACCGGTAAAGTAACCTTTTTTCAATTCTTCCGCTTTTTCAAAATTAATACCGAGATTATCGGATAGATTTTGAGTTAGGGAATTACCCCCTATGGCTATATTTCTAATTAAAAATCCCGTAGGGTTGAGGAAAAGCAAATTGGTGGATTTTGCCCCAATGTTAACAATGAGCGTTTCAGGGGTTGTTTCCTCCATTCTTTGCATGGTTGCCTTCAGGGCATTGAAATCCAGTACGGGAGCGGGAGTGATTTGGATTGGGTTAAGACCAATTTCCACAACCCTTTCGCAAAAGGATTCGGCGACTTCCGGTTTTACGGCAAAAGCTAATATTTCCTGCTCCACTCCATCATCATCAATGACCTGATAATCCCAAATTAACTCGGACAGCGGAAACGGCATTTTTTGGGACAATTCGAAGGCAACGATCTTGGTTTGCTTTTCCTCCTCTACCTTTGGCACCCGAATAGTTTTCGTAAGCAAAAGGCTGCCTGGAAAAATGATTCTGGCATCTCCCTTGAGCTTCATCTTTTCGCTAAGTCTCTCAATGCCTTCGGCAACCGAATTCAACCACTGGGTATCATTCGATAAATCGTGACTCAGGGTTTCCATGTCGGCATGTTCGAGAATCGTGGTTTCGCCATCCGTATTGAAAATACCCCCGGATACGTGAGAGTTTCCGCAATTTATAATTATTTCTTTTCGTTTAGCCACGAATTAACTTTTGTTGATTGAGAGAAGTGCCTCGGTGGAAGGTCGATGGTGACAAAACCTAGTTATCGCCCATTTTGATGGGGCCCGTGGCATCTAAGTAGTTCATGCTAACCGTATGAGCTGGCACCAGAATACCCCTGTTTTTCTCGCTATTGGATTTTGCCTGCTCTTTGAACTTTTCAAGGATCGCCTCGTCCCTGTATTTTTCGAAAAATATGGAGTTACTCATTTCGAATGAGTTGCCTTCCGATGAAATTTCCACGGCATATCCGATCATATTCACGTACCCTGTCAGGAAACCGTCTCTTTCGGCAACCAAAGTGGGGAGCAAAAAGTATGCGTTTTTGGTCGCTCTGTCTATCTCTACGGTAGCAAATTCAACTTCGGCACTGTAATACTGATAAAATTGGGCATCCGTAAGATTTTGCGAACGCAGTAATTTCTTTTTGAACTCATTGCTAAAGCAAAGGTAAACCTTTACTTTAAGATTATCCAAATATTCTGGATTATAGGCACTGGCAACGGAAGTGGGACGGTCACCAGAGCCTCCCAAAAGTTTGGGGTGGTTCAGCACGTTGAAGGGGACGGTTACTCGTAACCACATATCGGAATCCTTAACTACGGTAACCTTATTCGCCATCTTAACAATTTGATCTTCTTCGGCCTTCGTAGAAGTGAATGCAAAAAGGATGGCAATGCATAGAAGTAAGTGATAGATAGTTTTTTTCATGGGTATTGGCGAGTTTGGGTTTTGTGAACTTCTATCCTTCCTTTACTTAGAAGATGAAAACAAGCTTAAATTCAATGTCTCTAAAGTTATCTTGCCTATTATTCATAAAACGCTTGGACGGCAAAATTCTTTTGTTAAAGCGCAACAAATCACCAAATAGAGGTTTATGGAGTCCTCCGGGCGGCAAGTTTGATCTTTCTTTGGGTGAATCCCCTTTCGAATGCGCAAAGAGAGAAGCCTTGGAAGAAACCGGTTTGGTTCTGGATGACGAAGATCTGAACGTCTTTGGCTACGTCTCCGAAAAAGATTACCAAAATTCCGGTCACTGGCTGATGTTTCTATTTGAATGTAAAAGGCCCATTGAAAGCACGCCAAAGTCTTTTTCGGAGGGATCTTTTTCGTTTTTTACTCGCAACGAAATAGATTCTCTTTCAATTCCTCCAACGGATCATCAATTGGTTTGGCCACTCTATGACAAGAGAAAACATGGTTTTTGGGGCTTGCGAGCGGATTGTTCTGGAATGGAACCTAAAATAAAGATTGAAGCTTCGCCTTCATAAAAGGATAATAGTCGTTCGTTTTTATTGATATGGAAGGTTTACATCACGACACTATGCTAGAGGACGGTAAGGATACTCCTCCCAAAGACCCAATTCCGCCCCTAGCGGAAGAAAAGCCTGATGTGGCGGAAGATAAGCCTGATGTGGCGGAAGATAAACTCGAAACGGAAGAGATTATCGATGGCAATAGAGATTTTTCCGCTTCTTCCATGAACGCTACACTGAGCCCTGAAGATAAAATTGAGCTTTTCAATCAGATGGTTCGAATTAGGAGATTCGAAGAGAGGTCACTGAGGGCTTATCAACAGGGTCACATTGGTGGTTTTTTGCATCTTTACATCGGTCAGGAAGCCGTTGCCGTTGGCGCTGTATCGGTCATGGCCGAGCACGATCACGTAATTACCGCCTATCGAGATCATGGACACGCCCTTGCGGTTGGCATGGATATGGATGAATGCATGGCCGAACTTTTCGGTAAAAAGACCGGTTGCTCCAAAGGAAAGGGTGGTTCCATGCATTTCTTCGCTCCCGATAAAAATTATTGGGGCGGGCATGGCATCGTTGGAGGACAAACTCCTTTGGGCCTTGGTATTGCCTACGCCCTTAAGTACAAGGGTCTCCAAGGATCATGCCTGTGTTTTATGGGTGATGGGGCAACCAACCAGGGTCCCTTTTATGAATCTTTGAATTTGGCATCTTTGTGGAATTTGCCCGTTATCTACGTAATCGAAAACAATGGATATTCCATGGGTACCGCCGAAGCGAGACATTCCGCCGGCGAACCTCTAGCCCGTCGGGGTGAACCCTTCGACGTGGATTGGTCCGTCTCCTACGGACATGATCTTTACGAAGTCCGTCAAACCATGGGTGACGCCATCAGAAAAGCCCATGAAAATTCCAAGCCCTCCGTACTCGAAATCATTACCTACAGGTATCGTGGTCACTCCGTTGCGGATCCCGATCAAACTTATCGAAGCAAAGAAGAGATCGAGGAATACAAAAAGAGCAAGGATCCGATTACTCTTTTTAGGAAAAAACTTTTGGATGAAGGAGTTCTTAGCGAAGAAAAGGCTAAGGACATAGACAACAAAGCCAAAGAAGAAGCCGATGCCTCCGCGGATTTTGCCAACGCCAGTCCCTACCCCGAAGTTTCGGAACTTATGGACGATGTTTATTGGGAAACCGACAATCCATCGCAAAGGACATCCGGGGGAACTATGTTCTTCGAAACCGTGTAATTAAATTTCGTCGATTTAAGAAATGCCTGAAATCACATACAGAGAAGCCCTCAATCAAGCCCTTGCCGAAGAAATCGAACGCGATGATAACGTTGTTCTTCTGGGAGAAGAAGTGGCTCAATTCAAGGGGTCATATAAAGTTTCCGAAGGTCTGTTGGAAAAGTTCGGTTCCGAAAAGATCATCGATACTCCAATCAGCGAGGCGGCTTTTTCCGGACTTGCGGTCGGCGCCGCCATGCTAGGCATGCGTCCCGTTGTGGAATTTATGTTCTGGAGTTTTTGTTACGTCGCCTTTGACCAAATATTCAACAATGCGGCAAACGTGCGTTATATGTCGGGAGGTTTGATTAACGTGCCCATTGTCTTTCGCGGACCCGCAAATGGTGGCACAAACGTGGGGGCCACCCACTCACATACCCCCGAAAATTTTGCCGCCAACACCCCTGGGATCAAGGTAATCTGCCCCTCCACCCCAGCTGATGCGAAGGGTATGCTGAAAGCTGCCATTCGAGACAACGATCCGGTCTGTGTGATGGAAAATACCATCCTATACAACCTGAAGGGTGAAGTTCCTGACGATAAGGACTTTCTGGTTCCTCTTGGTAAGGCCAACCTTCTCAAAGAGGGGTCGGATTTGTCCATTATTGCTCACGGTAAAGCCGTTCACACTTCTTTGGAGGTTGCGCAAAGTTTGGAAGAAAAACATGGGGTTTCTGTCGAAGTTCTTGATCTTCGTTCCATTCGACCTCTTGACACCGAGGCCATTCTTTCCACGGTCCGAAAAACTAACCGAGTTCTGCTGGTAGAGGAAAATAAGCCTTTTTGCGGAGTTGGCGCGCAAATTTCCTTTATTATACAAGATCAGGCTTTTGATCATTTGGATGCTCCCATAAAGAGAGTTTCAGCCATTGATGTTCCCCAGGCCTACAGTAAGCCATTGGAGAGCATACAAATTCCCGAACACAATCGTGTTTTAGAAAAAGCCTTGGAACTCATTTGAGGAAACGGTAATGGCAACAATCATTGAAATGCCCAAATTGAGTGACACGATGTCCGTCGGGACATTGGTCAAGTGGCACAAGGTTGTGGGGGATGCCGTGGCAAATGGTGATACTCTCGCTGAAATCGAGACAGACAAAGCCACCATGGAGTTGGAAAATTTTGACGATGGGGTTCTGTTGAAGATTTTTGTCTCGGAGGGTAGTGAGGCACCCATTGGTAGTCCGCTTGCTGTTATTGGTGAAGAGGGTGAGAAAATTCCAGAAGTTTCAGCCCCCCCCTCTGATCAACCATCCGAAAATTCGCAAGAGGGTGGCGAGGATTCGCAAGATGAACCCACACCGGAAACCACCCCGGCATCATCGCAGGATGATGCGGGCATAATCGCTTCACCAAGCCCTTCGCCTACAACAACCAAAAGTGATGGAGAGCGAATTATAGCCTCACCGTTGGCAAAAAAAATAGCCTCCGAAAAAAACATTGATCTCTCGAAGGTAACGGGAACGGGTCCAAGCGGGAGGATCGTCAAAAGGGATTTGGTGGATTATGACGAAAGCCAAAGTTCATCGATCTCACAGGAGGATGTTGCTCGCTCATCCGCCTTTTCAGGTAAACCTGGGAGGATTGAAGAGAAAAGCATTCCTCTATCAAAAATGAGATCTGTCATTGCGCAAAGGCTGACGGAATCGAAGAGTTCCATACCCCACTTTTATCTTCAAAAGGAAATCAACGCACTACCCCTAAAGTCAGCGCGCTTTAGTATCAACCAAAGGCTGGCGGAACACAACGATGAGCCTTCAAAGATAAGTATAAACGATCTGATACTCTTTGCCTGCGCTGATGCAATCAAGTGGTTTCCGGGCATAAATACGAGTTGGAATGAGAATGAAATCAAATTTCATGGGAGCGTTAACCTATCGTTTGGGGTAGCCGTTGATGACGGATTGGTAACTCCGGTTATTAAAAATGCCGACACCTTGAATCTGGAGTCCCTATCCATCGAGGCCAAAACTCTTATTACAAAAGCTCGATCTAAAAAGCTTATGCCTGATCAAATGACCGGATCCACCTTTACGGTTACAAATTTGGGAATGTTTGGCATAGATTTCTTTAGCGGTATCATTAATCCGCCCAACGCCGCCATATTATCCGTTGGGGCAAGTATACCGAAACCCGTTGTGGACCAAACTGGTGCAATCGTTGCCGGAGAAACGCTAATGCTGGGACTAAGTTGTGACCACAGATTGATTGATGGTGCGGTTGCTGCCGGCTTTCTAAAGCTTTTGGCTGAAAATTTGGAAAACCCCGCCAGCCTTTTGGTGTGAGTTCTTAGCCCTTATCAACTCGCTTGTGGGCATCTTCCGCAAGCCAAGACGCTATCCTTTCAACTTCGTCATCAACTCTTTTCTTGGATGACTCCAAGTCGCCAACCATCGGTTCTCCGCACCCAAATAAATAATATTTAATTTTGGGTTCGGTTCCACTTGGCCGAATGGCTATGGAAAAGCCATTTTCCAGGTGCAACTTAATGAAATTTTCCTGGGGGAGGGGGTCCTCATCTTCATCAATAAATCCAGGACTTAAAAAGTCTTTCGTTTGGAGAATTTTTACGCCGGCAACCTCTGTGAGCGGATTTTCACGGTATGAGGACGTAAGTTTCGAGATTGTGGCATTTCCCTCTGCACCCTCAAAATATATGTTTTCAGTGTGTTCCCGATGATATCCGTATTTCCTGTAAAGACTGTCTAGATAATCAAAAGCATTGGTATCCGTGGAGGCAAGGAAGGCAAATAGTTCGGCAATTGCAAGAGCGGATGCATTCCCATCCTTGTCTCTCACCAGATCCAGAGGCAAATAACCATAACTTTCTTCGGCAGCCAAAGCAACTTGAGTTGAGTAGCGGGATAATATTTCGATCCGGGCAAAGAGATCAGTGCCATCGAAGTCTAGAGACAACCCCTCGTTTTCCTTTATCTCGATAGAGGCGGTATCTTCATATTTTGCCATTTTTTGGGCCATCCACTTGAAGCCGGTAGGGGTGTTAACGCACCGCGCTCCGTAATGGGAGGCGATTTTATCCAACAAAGGCGTTGTTACGAAGGTTTTTAGAATCGCGAAATTAGAAGCGTTTCCCCCCTTGAGCAATTGTTTCCTTTTAAATGCGGAGAGACGATATTCTCCAAGCATGCTTGCGACTTGGTTTCCGGTTAGACACACAAAATCTCCCTTAACCGTTTTCACCGCTACTCCAATTCGGTCACAATCCGGGTCACTACCCAAAACTAGAGACGATTTGGTTTTACGTGCAACGGAAATTCCCGCTTTAAGGGCTTCGGGGTTTTCCGGATTGGGTGACTTTACTGTCGAAAAATTAGGGTCATGCTTATTTTGTTCATCAACCACCGCCACATCGACCCCATGGTCCCAGAGTGCCGGTATTGCTGAAATTGCCCCGGTACCGTGAATAGGGGTAAAGACCAGTTTGGGGGCATGCTTTTTTAACATCTCAGGATCCAAAACCGAATCCTCCAAAGCAGCGCGATAGGCAAGATCATCACCAGCTTGCAGTATTGTCCAATTCTTGGGCCGCTTCTCATTACTGAGCATAGGCAAAAGTTCGCCGATTGAAATCTCATTGTATATTTCAACCACTTTTCCCGCATGAGGAGGAACAAGTTGCCCTCCGTCATCAAAATATGCCTTGAATCCATTATCGTGATACGGGTTGTGGCTCGCCGTTATTACCACCCCTGCATGAGCGTAGCGGTTCCGAACCGTAAAACTTAACTGGGGGGTGGACCTTGGACCGTCAAAGGTCATTGCATAACCTCCCATTTCCACCCAAGCGCAGGCTACCAATTCCGAAAACTTTTGGGAAAAATGCCGAACGTCATGAGCAACCACCAAGCGTGGTTGTTCCATGATCCCCTGCTCGGCCATCCATTGCTTCAGGTAGACAAATAGTGCTTTGGTTGCCCTTATCAGGGTTATTTCGTTGAGCGTATTACTTCCAACGGCTGCGTATTTTGGGGTTTGCTTGATAGCGTTACCCCCCCTTTCCGCTTCGGTAACAACTCGACCAATTGTCCGGCCTCTCATGCCCCCTGTGCCAAAAGAAAGGTTTTTGTAGAACCTATCGTTTAGCTCATCCCATTTTGACTCCTCTATTAGCTCCGAAAGAGACGCGCCAACCCATTCCGGCATTCCTTCGTATTCGGCGAACCCGATGATGTTTTTAAGGGCGCTTTCCAGCAAATCACCTTTTTGGACTGCCTCTTCAAGAGCATTTGTTTTGTTGGGTTCCATTTAAATCATTAAGTAGTGTTAGTAACAGACCGCTGGGGCTGTTTATGGTTTATCGCCAATTTCTGGGTTTAATTCGATGCTTACATTGGTTTTGGGAAAGCGATACAGTCTTTCCTTGGGTTTCCCGTACCCCAACTCTTTGCGGGCAACCGCATCTTGATAATCGGGATCTCGCCTCAGGCGGTCGAGAAATTCTCTATGGTGTTTCGCCTCTTTTCTCAATTGTTCGATTTCTTTTTCCAAAACAGCTTCCCTTGATTTCCAATGAGAGTACTCTTCGAAAGCTATCTTTCCTTGTAAGAAAAGATAGGCGGAAGCAATCACGCCTAATACTGTGACAACTGCCATCAATGCTTTTTTAGAGTCCATGTATTCCCGTTTGAACAAGATACTAGACTACTTGTTTCTTTGTACAAGTTTCTTAATTGCTTTGCGTGGTAAAAATGTCATGTAGCCTAATTAGCCCCATAATCCTTTTTTCTTTATCATCAATTACCGGTACTACGGATATCGGAGATTTTCCTCCCTCCATAATTTCCAGGGCTTCTCCCAAGGATGTGTTAGGTTGAACCGTTTGTGGAGATTTGCACATTATTTCTTCGGCTATTAGGTCATTAAGGTCGTCAACCTCCTTCAGAGAGCGTCTCAGGTCTCCATCCGTAATTATGCCAACCAATTTGGAGTTCTTGATCACACAAGAAGCTCCCAGGGGGTTTTCCGTCATTTGTATGACAATGTCTTTCAGGGGGGTTGATGGTTCGACAAAGGCGACTTTTTCCGGTTTGTGCATGACGTTGGCGACACTAAGGATTAGGTTTCTGCCCAACTGTCCCGCGGGATGAGTCATTGCATAATCTTTTTCGGAAAAGTTTCTTCTTCTCATTAAAGCCGATGAAAGCGCGTCACCCAAAGAAGCGGCTACGGTAAAGCTTGCGGTTGGGACAATATTCAGGGGGTCTGCCTCATGAGAAACAGAAGCATCCAAGAACACGTCGACCTTTTCTCGTAACGGTGACTCCTCCTTACCCAATATTCCCAATATGCGAGCTGTTCTTTGACGGAAAACGGGTTCAAGCGCCAACAGTTCGGGCGTTGCTCCGCTGTTTGATAAAAAGATGACCGGATCACCTTTTTGATGAATTCCCAAATCTCCGTGTACCGCTTCGGAGGGGTGAAGAAAGGCGGCCGGAGAGCCGGTACTACAAAAGGTGGCAGCTAGTTTTTTCCCTAAATGACCTGATTTGCCAATACCCGTAACGATAATCTTACCCCTATCCTTGAAAAGAAGGTCGACCGCTTCAGAAAAGTTTTTTCCAAGTCTGTTTGATGCTCTTAGTATTGAATTGGCTTCAACTTCGAGAACTTTTCTCGCATCGTTTCTCTCTTTTGGGTTTGTGGCATTTGGCTCCATGAGGTAAAGACATCAGATTGAATTATTCCACACTTCTGTTCGTATGCGCGGATTTCGTTTGTTGTTGTTGACTAAGTTTTAACAGGTTAAGGTTTGTTTGTTCTTCTTATCCTATAACATACCTTATGTTTCAAGTAACATTTTCAGAACAAAGCCTCGGAGTACTTAGCTCCCTACCCCAAGTCGAACAACTTGATTTGATCGAACGCTTAAGCTCTTTGTCGAACAGCATCCTTTCCGGCTCCGCAGACGATATAGGTAGATTCCAAAGAAAAGGTAAATTATTTTACAGGCTGAGGATAGACGATTTGAGGGTTTATTTCGAAAAGATCGATATTTCTCTTCACTGCCACTTTATGCTTCCCAAAAACTCCCTTAATGATTTTCTCTTTAGGTGTAAATTGCCTGCCTCGAAACAGGCTTCCCTTGAAGAACATCAAGGGTTTTGGGATTATTTGGAGTCGCTCACCAAAAAGTAGTACAGATATAAACATAATTTACGTTAACACTTTGGGATTTGGGCTTTGTTTCTCACAACTTTCTTTCTCTTTCTCTTCTCTCACTATGATTCCTCACAATAATAAATATCTCAATGTGCTGTTATTTAACGACTTGCATAGGTCTTGGACTTCTTAACAAATATAATAAGATTAAGTTTTCTTTAATGTATATACTCATCTAATATTTATAAGTTGTGAAAAGATTCAAATTCATTCAGAAAGATTTTCAAAATGAAATTCAAAATTAATCGAGACCATTTCAGCTCTGGCTTACAGTTTGTTACAAGTGTTGTTGGGGCCAGAAAAACAATGCCCATTCTGCAAAATGTCTTGATTGAGGCGAGCGGTTCAAAAATTCATCTAACCACAACCAACTTGGACTTAGGCGCCAAATGTTCCATTAAGGCGAATGTTGAAGAAGGCGGATCGGTAACCCTACCAGTCAAGGAGTTGGGGCGAATCGTTAGAGAACTGGCCGATATGGAGGTAAATGTTGAAACTGCAGATACTCCGAAGGCAACCATAAGCACGCGAGGTTCGGTTTTTAACGTTATTGGCATGGATAGCAAAGAGTTTCCCCCGTTACCCGAGCTGGAAGAACGTAAAACATTTACCATCAAGAGAGATGAGGTGATCTCTATGCTCAAAAGCGTTTCATACGCTCAATCCGTAAATGAAGAAAGATATATGTTGAAAGGTGTGTTCTTTCAGTTTGAAAAAGAAAGAATGTCGCTGGTAGCAACAGATGGTAGAAGGCTTGCGGTAACCCAAAAGTCAATAAGCGCGACCGAACAGGAACAGGGAGAATTTATTCTACCATCACTAACGGTTTCAGAAATAGAGAAATTGCCAGATATTGGAGATTCGGTTAGTTTGGCTTTTACGGATAGACAAGTTGCCTTCCAATTGGATGTGGGTGAAGAACAGGACGACAGCCATGGGTTTACGGAAAGCATTTATCTGGTGTCAAAGGTAGTGGAGGGAAAATACCCGAACTATAAGCAGGTAATACCCAAGGACGACTTTAACGTTGCGGAGGTGGAGCGAGAGCTAATGCAAGAATGCGTTCATCGGGCAGCTCTTGTTTCCGATGAGAAAATAACGCTAAGAATCAAACCGAAAGAAATGGAGATCACTGGCCAGAGCACCCTGGGAGATGCCTGCGAATCTATGAATATATCGTATGAAGGCGAACAGACAACCGTTTCATTTAACCCACGATTCATATTGGACCCTCTTCGTTACATATCTCAAGATAAACTCAAATTGGAATTTAGAGATGATATGAGCCCGGGAGTGTTTAGGGTTTCCGAGACGGATGAATCCAAGGTATCAATCCTATGCGTGGTTATGCCAATACGTACAGATTGATTCAACGGATTGTTCATGCGAGCAGGAATCCAAAGGATATAACGTCAGCCACAGGTTCACTGTAAGAAAGACGAAACACCAATCAACTTAGCGCCGGGGTATGGTAAGGATGTTGTTGGTGATAAAGAAAACCATACCATTGCTGCCGCATATATTTCTGTATTCCGCAACGGTGGGTCAACCAACGTTGCCCACCTTTAAGCTACAAGGAATAGACGATAATTTTTATGAGAATAAGGATTTTAATAAAAATGGTAATTTAGGTATCGTATTCTTATCGAATCATTGCCGAATATCACAGAAATTTCAAGATCATCTCATTGAGATTAAGCAAAAGGTGCAAAACACGGAAAATGACTTTTTTGCAGTGTCTCCGAACCTCGAAACGGCCATTGCTCCAGACGAACAAAGTTACTCTGAAGTCGGCGATAGTTTTGAAGAGATGAAACTACGCTCTCGCTTTAAAAATTATAATTTTCACTTTCTATATGATGGGAAAAAACAAAAACTGACGAACGGACTTAACGTCAATGTTACTCCCATGGCCTTTGTTTTTAACAGCGACAGAAAAATGGTCTATAGAGGACGAATTGGTCGGCACGATGGAAAACAAAGAACCAACGATATGGATTTTTACAAAGCCCTAACAAATGATAATACAAACAAAAATTTGATACAAACACCCACATATGGGTCTGCAATAAAGAGCGTAAATGACATAGGGGAGACGGAGGCAAAAATAAAAAGATATTCCAAAGAGACAATAAAACTTTCAATTCTCGAAAAGAGAAACGTTGATTTTATAAAAAATATTGAAATAGGAAAGTTAAAGTTGATCTATATTTGGACAAAAGATGATGCTGATAACAGGGATAACCTTCTATCCATCTCCAACATACATAAAATATACAGAAAGCGAGGATTGGCGGTAATCACAATCTGCATTGATCAAAAAGAAAACTGCGATCTCATAAAGAGGGAACTGGAAAACTCTCAAATGAGTGCAATTAATTACCTAATAGAGGGAAAGGACTTCTCACCACTATCAACCCTTCTATCGCAGAGCATGAAAGCATTAACCCCTTTCTGCGTGCTAATGAAACAAAATACAGTAATTTATCAAAAAGACGAAAAAATAGACAAATTGCAATTAAGAAGAAAGATAGTTAGCTTACTCGAATAATAAGATACTAATAGTTCTAATTCATAAAATTGATCAAAATAGAAATAAAAAGCACAAGACAGCAAAATAACGGTAGAAATAAAAGCCTGAATAATAGAGTTTTAGATTTATGATAAAAAAATAATATACCAAAGAAGAAAAAAAGGTGCACACAATTATTTATCTCAACATCACATTTAATCACAGAGTAATATTGATTGGATGAAAAATCCAAGAAACCATGAATTGATCTGTAAATAAAGTTAATAATTATACATGAATAATTACTACCAATTAAAAATAAAAGAACTATATATAATACTAACGTGAAAAATAAAACTCCGATGAACGGAACTAGTATTATATTAACCAACAGTGAATACGGTGTTATTATATTAAAATTATCTAGAATCAATAAAAAACTTCCCCAAAACGATGCATAACCAACGAGAACTAGGTTTTCTGTATATAATTTAAATTTTGACTTTTCCCCGTTATACTCTCTTCGAGAGAACAACCAAAGTATTGTTAAAACAACCGTAAATGAAAGTTGAAAAGCCAATGAATGTAAAAGTTTTGAATCCACGGTTATAGACAAAACGCATACCAAAATAAAAATATTCAAATTTTCTGTTCTTTTATCGCATACCTTTGCAACACACCACAGAGATATCATCAGAAATGACCTTACTGATGAAACACTGTAACCTATAATATCAATGTATACCCAAAGTATGAACAAGGGCATACTTACCTGAGTTTTCTTATTATTTATCAATAGTCCAAATAATATATAAATGGTAGAATACACACAACCAATGTGTAATCCACTTACAGCAAAGAGATGCATCGTTCCGGAACCCCTAAATATATCTAATTGTTTTTGCGATAACCTTTCCTTGTCTCCAAGTAAAAGAGCTAAAATAAAGGCTCTGCATTGCTCTGAAGAATTTGAAGATTTTATTATTTCAACGATTTGATCTTTTCTGTTTTTCCGCTTTTCTATTTTTCTTATTCTACTAATACTATCAATAATTAATGGATACCGGCTTTTTAACACCGAATTATTATTAATTACGCCTACTATATCATAAATGTCATTACGCCTACTTTTTTTATATCGATCAATTTTCATTAAAGAATAATTATCAAATTTCTTATCAATCAGCATGCTAGACTTAAGAATTCTGACTTTATGAAAGTTTCCATTTTGATTATTAATAAAGAATGGTTTAACAATTTTAATTCTCATTTTCTGTTCAGTTAAAAACCCAGAGTTTGAATGTTTAACTATTTCATTATCAAAACTGTCATTCATTATCGAATAAACCATAACGCAAGATAATATAATTCCAGTGAATGCATGTCTTTTCGTTCTTAATTCCCTAAAGAATGCACATTCCAGAGACCATAAGCCAAGAATTCCTATAATGCTAAATATTGTTACGCTATACTCATGATTTATAAGATTCAGCAGTACCATGACTGCAAGGAACGCAGAAATTTTTTCTTTCGAACGCATTATCATAATCAATGTTTGCCTAAAGCCGGATTTCACTTAAGGATTTATTCAATGCTTTATGACCGTTCATACATGAAAGGGAGTGGTAATCTTGGAGTTTCCACACTTACTGACTTCATCAAATATCTTCTCGTTGGTTCCTTTATTCTTTTTTTCCTGATTGGTCTTATTATGCCGTCTAGCGGTAAAGGAGGCATACCGGACTATGTTAGGTTTATCGCCTTTTCCCATGACGGTGCCACAAGCCTTTATTTATGGACAATACTTAGCTACGGATTGATGCACGATGGCATCTTGCACCTTTTTGCGAACTTACTTGGCTTACATTTCATAACTAGACAAGTCGAATCTGATATGGATAAGAATGATTTTCGATGGTTGGTTGTTTTAACCTTGATTTTCGGAGCCGTAATTTGGTTGATATTCAATCAACAGGGAGGCTCTTTGGTGGGAGCATCGGCTCTTGTTCTCGGTAGTCTTTCTTACTTTTGCCTTCGAAAGCCCGATCAACCCATAACGTTCCTGCTTTTCTTTGTTTTACCCGTAACCCTTAGGCCTAAAATAATCTTGCTAGCCGTACTTGGTTATGAAGTTTACTATTTTATTTCATCAGAGCTTATCCATTCTCAAATCAGTAACGTAGCCCATTCTGCTCATCTCGGAGGTATGTTGGCGGGTGCATTTTGCTTTTACAAAGTTAAAAGGGGCAATGGGTTTCCCAGTTTTAGATTCGTGTCTCCCCCTCGGGTGCAAAACAATATTCAAAAAAGAAGATTGAAACCAAACGAATTCACGGTGGACTTTGCCAATCAGGAAAAGTTGCAAAAGGCAGTGGATGAAATTCTAGACAAGATAAACGAAAGAGGCTTTGGGTCGCTTACTGCTAAAGAAAAAAAAATATTGGACAAAGCAAAAGGTTTGCTACGCAAGTGAATTTGCATTCAAAGTAATATTATGACCACCCACCCCATTCATAAGAAAAGTTTGTTCGATATTGCATTTTTGACACTCATCTTTGTTGCATGCTCGCCCAATCTTCAGTCGAAAAACGAGTTACAGCCAACCGCCCTGATGAAACATGAGACAAAATGGCTTGTTGAGGCCCTCGAGAAAGCTCATTACAGCAAAGTTTCCATAAAAAACCTTGATAGGGACGGTTTCATCGATCACTACCTAAAAAAACTGGATAACCAAAAACTTTATTTCATTAACAGTGAGGTGGAAGGCTTCAAAAAATCTTATGAACCCACTCTCGTAACCTATTTTGAGCAAGGAAATTTATTTCCAGGCTTTGAGATTTATAACTCCTATAAAACTAACTCGCTGAAGAGGATCAAGTGGGCAATTGAATTTCTTACTGAATATCCGAAATTGGACTCCAACCGTACCTATGCTCCTGACAGAACTGAGCTTAATTGGGCTTCTTCCGTTGATGAACTGGATGAAACCTGGAAGAATCTGATAACTTTTGAATTCCTTAATGAGACGCTCGCAAAACTAGACACCAATGAAACTTTGGATGATATTTCAGATTCCAACCTAACGTCAGCAAAGCAAGAATCCCAAAAGGTATTGTTAAAAAGGTATTCACGGTGGCAGAAAAATCTCGAGGAATTTGAGGCCGGAGACGTCCAGGAATTGTATCTTACCGCTTTAACTCAAATGTTTGACCCACACACGACATTTATGAACCTGAAGGAGAAAGAGAAATTCGATCAACAGATGAACAATGAGTTTGTTGGAATCGGGGCAAGACTCTCGGATGAGGATGGATATTGCACAATAATGGGTTTGTTGCCGGGAGGACCCGCCGAAGCTTCTCGTGAACTTGAGACTAATGACATCATCCTCAAGGTTGCACAATCAGATGGTGATTTCGTCGATGTTGTTGATATGAAATTACCAAAAATCGTAGAATTGATTAAAGGTCCTAAAGATACGGTTGTACGACTAGAAATCAGGCCTGTAAATAACCCGAGCACTTCAAAAGTAGTAAGTATAATAAGAGATAAAATCAAACTTACGGAAAATTTAGCATCTGGTAAAATTCACCAAGTTCAAAATGGCAAAAAAATAAAAAGAATAGGAGTGGTTGAACTTCCATCGTTTTACGGGTCTTCGGGAAATGGTCCTAAGGCAACGGATGATGTAGAGGAGATAATATCAAAATTCAAAAATAGTGGAATAGAAGGTATAATTTTAGATTTGAGAAGAAATGGCGGCGGATACTTGAGCGAAGCTGTTAATCTGGCCGGTCTTTTCATATCGAGAGGACCTGTTGTACAGGTGAAAAACACAGACGGTAGTATCCGTAAGAAATTTGATTTCAATCCAAAACTCGCCTGGAATGGACCCCTGGCAATCTTGGTTTCCAGATTTTCCGCATCCGCATCCGAAATTGTTGCTGGTGCACTTAAAAACCATAGCAGAGCTATTATTATAGGAGACCCGACCACCCATGGCAAAGGTACTGTTCAATCTCTCATACAAATGAACCTGCCCTTTAACTTCAACCATGCAAACATAAAAAAGAGTGCAGCAAAAATAACCATTCAAAAATATTATCTACCATCTGGAAGTAGTACACAAATTTATGGTGTTGAGAGTGATATAGTTATGCCCACAATCAACACTTTCCGACCAATTGGTGAGTCCGATTTGGACTACGCTTTAAAATCGGATACGATACCACCCGTAAACTCCAGAAGACCGCAAAATGAGTTTGTTTACGACATTCATAATTTAAAGAAATTAAAGGAATTCAGTCAAAAAAGACAGAATACCTATGAGGAGTTTGATTATCTCAACGACAGCGTGGAATGGTTTAAGCAAAAACAAAAGGAGAAAGTAATGTCCCTCAATTTGTCCGAAAGATTAATTAAAAGAAAGTCGGACGAGTTAAAAAACGATGAATTGAATGATATATATGATTCGTTTTCCGAAAAGTCCTTCCCAGAGCAAGAAATCGTCCTAAATATAGTTCAACAACAAAAGGAAAAGTCTTTGATAGCAAGGGGTGAAAGCCTTGAAGGTGACGTTGACAACAATGAATCGTTTCAGAAACCGGAAAACTTAGACATTCGCCTTACAGAATCATTAAGAATCGTGTGGGACTGGATAGACATCAGGGATGGCATGAATTTATCAAAAAAGCCTAATCCCACGGAAATTTAGAATCCTTGCTTGCCCAGAGGAACCTTCGTACACCATGCAGGTCTTTGCTGAACTCAAATCTACTGTAAAATAATTTTACCTGATCTTCTATTTTCTTAGCCTGCCCTTTTCCAATTTCCATGACGAAAAGCCCTTCCTTAACCAGCAAGATAGAACTTATCTCGATGACCTTAAAAATATCGGCCAAACCGTTCTCTTCTGCCACAAGAGCGGACTTTGGGTCATGCTCCCATACTTCGGGCATGGAATCGCTCCATTCATGCTCGGTTAGGTAGGGAGGGTTCGAAACAACCAAATGGATGGAATCTCCTAGAGTTTTGGGAGTCAAATCATTCCAATCCAATAATTGAAAACATACCCGCTTTTCGCATATTTTGCCCCTTAGGTTTTCCCTGGCTAATTCTATGGCATTTTGGGACTTATCGAACCCTGTGCCAATGGAACGTTCGAGAGCATTGCATAGAGAAAGCAAAATGGCGCCAGTACCTGTACCAAGATCAACCACATGCCCATCAAACGATTCGTTAAATCTATCTAGAATTTGACCAACCATTTGCTCTGTTTCCATCCTTGGCACAAGAGCCCGCCCGTCACACGCTATTGATGTCCCGCAAAACATAGTATTTCCAAGGATATGCTGCAGGGGGATTCTTTTACCCCTCTTCATTACCATATTTCTTATGGAATCCACCTTGTCCTCAGGTACCAAATTCTCATGGTTTAAATAAATTTCAAACTTGGAGGTTTCTAAAACGCTTGTTAAAATCCATTCCACTTCGGACTTGGAATTTTCAACACCCTTGGAGGTTAGAAAATCAGTTGATTTATTGATAATCTCAATAATTGTTAATCTATCCTTAGATTTCACCTGAGGTTAATTCCCTTAGTTTTGAATGTCTGTCTTCGGTAGCTAAAATATCTATTAGGTGGTCCATATCCCCCATGAGCGTTTCCCCCAAAGAGTGAGCGGAATAATTAATCCTGTGGTCAGTTATTCTACTTTGCGGAAAATTGTATGTCCTAATTCTTTCGCTACGGTCCCCGGTCCCAACCTGATCCTTTCTCTCCTTTGCATATTTTTCCTTTTCTTCAGTTTGCTTTTTTTTGAGCAGTCGAGACCTAAGTACCATCATAGCTTTATTTTTATTTTTCAACTGCGAACGTTCGTCAGCGCAATAAACAGTTATACCGCTAGGCTTATGTAATAATTGAACAGCGGAATCTGTGGTGTTTACTCCTTGTCCTCCGGGGCCGCTGGCCCTGCAAACGCTTATTTCCAAATCATTGTTATCAATTTCAATCTCAATTTCCTTTGCTTCGGGTAAGACCGCAACAGTAGCCGTTGATGTGTGAATTCTACCACTTGCTTCAGTGACCGGAATGCGTTGTACGCGATGAACACCACTTTCAAACTTTAGCCTTGTCCAAACATCTTGCCCTTTGACGATAAAAATAACTTCCTTGAACCCTCCTGAATCTGACATGTTTTGGCTTAGGCACTCGGTCGTCCAACCGTTGCTCTCAGCATAACGACAATACATTCTAAATAGATCTCCAGCGAAAAGCGAAGCTTCGTCTCCGCCAGCGCCTGCCCTGATCTCTACTATAGTGTTTCTCCCCTCGTCCGGATCAATGGGAAGCATTGCCAGCAGCAAATCCTTTTTATCGGAGCTAATTTGTTCATTCAGTCTATCGACTTCCGCCTTTGCCGTATCGGCAAATTCCTCATCATCAATCAAATCACCCGCTTCAATTAATTGTGATTGTTTTTGGGATATCAAATCGTGCAAATCGAGAATGGAGCGAAGGCGATTGTGCTCCCTCGACAGCCCTGAGGCCAAATTTGAGTCCTTAAAGACGGATGGGTCCGAAAGTTTACTTTCAATTTCATTGTATCGTTGCCGAAATGGTTCAATGTTTGGTATATCTTCCATCAGTCATCTTATATCAGAAGCGCCAACCTTTAAAAACCGCAATTTGAATCATCAAAATACCCATAGACAAATTCACGGGCAAAATATAGTGGCTTGTGTTTGGGATTTCGACAAAACCCTGATTCCCGGGTATATGCAAACTCCCCTATTCGAGCATTATGGAATAGACGAAGCATTGTTTTGGAGAGAGGTAAACCAGCTACCTGGTTTGTATTTGGAAAGAGGCTTGAGGGTTTCTTCAGATACCATCTACCTCAACCACCTCCTCAGTTATGTAAAGAATGGCCCGATGAGAGGACTTACCAATCAAAAGCTCATGGAGCTAGGCTCGGAACTAGAGCTATATCCCGGTCTCCCAAATTTCTTTGCCGAACTTTCGGAAATAGCCCACCACGAAGAGTTTAAAAACCACGATTTTAAAATAGAGCACTACATTATAAGCACGGGCTTGGCACCCATGATAAAAGGCAGTCAAATCTTTCCGTTTATTGAAGATGTTTTTGCATGCGAATTCATAGAGTCTCCAGTTTCTCCAAACTTTATGAGCCAAACGGAATTGTCCCTACCCGTCGACTTGGAAATTTCTCAAGTGGGCATGTCCGTAGATAACACGATAAAAACGAGATTTCTTTTTGAGATAAACAAAGGGGCAAACAAGAGTCACTCCATAGACGTTAATACCTCCATGCCTCACGATGATCGACGGGTACCTTTCGATCAGATGATTTATGTTGCGGACGGGCCTAGTGACGTTCCGGTCTTTGCTGTGATCAAGCAAATGGGCGGCAAAGCCTATGCGGTTTACAATCCTAGGAGCGAAAGAGAATTTGAGCAGAGTTGCGAGTTGGTCGAGCGAGGAAGAGTTCATAACAATGGTCCGGCAGATTATAGAAAAGAATCTCCCACATCCGTCTGGATGAAACAAAAGGTAAGCGAAGTTTTTAGGCGAATGATTAAGAAGAAATTGGATCATCTGGACGAAAGAACAGGCTCACCCCCCAAACATTTTAGCGATCAGTCAAACGACAACCCATTAAGCGAATTAAAGCAGGATACTTTTTGGAAATGAAGAGTTGGTCTCGAAAGTCTTTACTTGGCCTCGAGGATATGAATCGGGAAGAAATCATTTGCTTGCTGGATAAGGCAAAAGAATTTCAAAAAGTGCTATCTCAAAAAGGAAGTGTCTTGGATCTGCTGAAGGGAAAGCGAATCATCAATTTGTTCATGGAACCAAGCACAAGAACAAGGGTGGCTTTTGAGGTAGCCGCAAAAACCTTGAGCGCTGACATCATATCGATAGCCGAAAGTTCAAGTAGTTTGACCAAGGGAGAAACCCTAAGGGATACCGCATTGAATATTCAAGCGTTGGGGGCTGATGCAATTGTCATAAGGCACTCTTCGCCTGGCTCTGCATTGTTTTTATCTAAAACCATAGATGTACCTATTATTAATGCAGGAGATGGAGCTCATGAGCATCCAAGCCAAGCCCTATTGGACATTTTTACGCTGAGAGAAAATCTTGGGGCTCTAGACGGAAAGAAAATAACCATCTTGGGTGATATATTATTTAGTAGAGTGGCAAGATCCAATCTTTGGGGTTTAAAAAAATTGGGAGCGAGCGTAACTTTTGCAGGTCCTTCCACATTAGTTCCCGAGGGTTTCGAAAAATTAGGTGCGAAAGTTACGCACAACTTGCACCGTGCGCTGGAAAATGCGGATGCGGTAATGCTATTGAGGATTCAACACGAGAGGCAAAGTTCATCTCACTTTCCATCACTTTCCGAATATACTAAAATTTTTGGCCTAAGCTCCAATCAGGAAAAAATTCTTGCCAACAAGACCCTCATCTTACACCCAGGTCCCATCAATCGAGGTGTAGAAATTGATTCGACTTTAGCTGACTGTTCCAGATCCCTAATTTTGGAGCAGGTGTCGAACGGTGTGGCCGTACGGATGGCGATTCTATATTTATGCTGTATGTCTTTTGACAAAAAATGACAACTAATTTTCATATACGGGGAGGAAAGCTTCTAGACGGCCAAAGCATTATCAGCGAGAATACTGACCTTTGGATAATTGATGGAAAAATTACATTCCAATCACCATCTAAAACAAAGAGAGATCTCGCACTCCATGAAATTAGCGCCCACAATAAATTCGTTTTGCCCGGATTGGTGGACATGCGATGCCACGTTGGAAGTACGGCAGCCGAAAATGTCAGAATGATCAGTCGCTCAGCAGCGCGGGGTGGCTATACAACCCTACTGGCAATGCCGGACTTTACCGTCATGGCAGATGACCCGGGGGCAGTTTCGCTCATACGCGATAGCGCTTCCAAACACTCGGATGTAAAAATCTACGCAACCGGTTGTATTACTGAAAACGCGGAAGGAAAGAGACTGGCCCCCTTGGGATCATTGAAAGAAGCTGGAATCGTAGGTGTGACCGATTGTCCGAATAGTCCTCAAAACTGCGAAATATTTGCCAAAGGTATCGAATATGCAAAAATGTTTGATCTTCCGGTTATTGAATTACCCAGAGAAAACTCTCTTTCGAAGGACGGTGCTGCCCATGATGGTTCGGTTGCATTGAAAATGGGTCTGAAACCATTTCCGAGAGCTGCTGAAGAAATCTTTGTGCAACGGGCGATAACGCTCTCGAAACACATAAACGCAAGCATTCACTTAACCTCTCTGAGCTCAAGGGGGTCGGTGGAACTTGTAAGAATTGCGAAGCAAAATGAAGTAAAGATTTCCGCCGACGTTACGCCCCACCATCTTCTTCTAACCGAGGAATCAATTTTGGGCTATGATACCAATGCAAAGACTTCGCCGCCCCTAAGGCAGGAAGAAGACCGAATTGCCCTTATCGAAGGTTTAAGAGATGGTACGATTGATGCAATATGCTCAAGCCATCAACCAATACCTAACCATGAAAAAAACATCGAGTTTGATTTGTCTCCAGCAGGCGTGCTAGGTTTAAGTACTGCTCTTTCCTCTGTTTATAAGGCTTTGTCAAACTATTGTGATGAGAAAGAAACTTTGAGTGTGATTACAGGAACCATGTGTACGGCACCTTCTAATATTATAGGACTTGAAAAAGGTGGTATCGAAGAAGGCAAGAAAGCTGACTTAACCATATACGATCCTCAAAAAAACTGGATTTACACACCGTCGGAGGATTGTAGCGAAATAATAAATTCTCCGTTTGAAGGAAAAACCATAACGGGAAGAGTAGAAACTACTTTCGCCAACGGTAAGCTCATACACACCATTTAATATAATAAAATCATGCAAAATGCCCTTACGGCAATAATGGGCGCATTAAGCATTGCATCTTGGATTAGAATGCGAAAAATAAATTTTGCGTTCAGTAATACCAAGATCAAGCAAACGGAATCTCTTATGGTAATATTACTAATAGGATCCCTATTTATTGTTATGTATTCGCAGGTTATTATTCTTATTTTGATGCTGTTCGTTTATAGAAAAGAATTAGTGTTATCGAGCAATTGGAAGTATAGTAAAAATAGTGCTGAACATATCACACGGCTGATAATTCGTGCAGGCTATTATTTATTATTAATATGGCCACTTGTATATTGTATGGGGATAATAAGTAAATGGGTAATACAAGATGCTTCAGAACAGAGCATAGTATCATTGCTAAGGTCAGGTAATACGCAGGAAAAACTGCTGATTATGCTCAATGCAATCATTATTGCACCTGTTTTGGAAGAACTATATTTTAGAAAAATGCTTTATGGAAAAGCAAAGCTTTACCTAGGAATAATGCCATCAGTAATTCTAATATCGGCAATTTTTGCCTTGATTCATAAAAGCATTTACGCATTCATGACACTCTTCACCCTAAGTATATTATTATTCATAATAAGGGAGTATACGAACCGGATAATTTACCCAATTTGTGTTCATTCAGGATTTAATTGCATCATGGTAATTCAAATTACAGCATGAACAGCACCACTACAACTGATGTGAACTCGATGGGGGATACATACCGCTATTGTGAACAATTATTTAAAGTTATAAAAGTGCCTGCCATAGTTACTCTAAGTGGAGATCTCGGTTCCGGAAAAACAACAATCTGCAAAGAAATAGCCAAAAGATTTGGGCATGATCAGATAAACAGTTCATCCTATCAAACCGTCTCTTTTTATTCAGGAGTCACAAATCTGATTCATTGCGACTTTTTTCGAGCGGATCTTAATGAAAGATTTTTTGACGAGGAAATTGATCCTCTTTTGGTTGGTGATTGGATTATTCTTGCAGAATGGTGCGATTCAATGCCAATGAATCGCCATGTCCAAAATATCACAATTAGAAT
>TARA_B100000963_G_scaffold144100_1_pt1 | contig 23817 bp, 22 predicted proteins | sample TARA_B100000963 | Tara Oceans TARA_B100000963 (sample SAMEA2622097) | marine metagenome | biome: marine biome (ENVO:00000447); feature: surface water layer (ENVO:00002042); material: "saline water (ENVO:00002010), including plankton (ENVO:xxxxxxxx)" | depth 5 m | reverse complement strand
AGGCGGTTTATTTTCTGTGGCACTATCCCTAGGGTTTCCCCTGCCAGAAGTTATCTGGCACTGTGTCCTTGCAAAGCCCGGACTTTCCTCTTTATATATATTTTATAAAGCGATAAGTCATTTATCTGGCATCTATAAATTATATTAAATTAATTTGCTTATCAATATCAATAAAAGCCAGATTTAACTAAATTTTTTGCTATTTCTAAACATTCAACATCTATTTTTCCATTAATGATTTCCGGCCTAAATCTTCTTTGAAAAGCCTTAACTACAGAAAAAATTGAATTAATTTTATTTTTTTTAAAGAAATAACCAATTCTCAATAAATAATTTAAAAACAACCTTTTTTCAAAGTTATTTAAATTTTTAAGTCTGTTTTTTTTTAGTATCTTCTTATCAATAGAATGCCAAACACCAATTTTATATTTTGATAACAACTTCCAAGGAAATTTCTCACCTGGGTCTTTTTTTCTATCAGGTGCAATATCTGAATGTGCTAAATAGTGTTTTTTTTTTAAATTATATTTTTTAGCTAATTTTAATGACAAATATTTAATAGCGGTTATTTGGTTTTTATTAAAGGCCTTATATCCGTGTTGATGACCAGGATTATGGATTTCAATACCAATTGAATATTTGTTTAATTTTTTTAAATTTTTCCAAAATGAAATACCTGCATGCCAAGATACATAACGATCTGGTACTAAATTAATTATAGATCCATTTTTTTTTATAAAGTAATGACTACTAACTTTAGAATTTCTATCAGTTAATCTTTTAAGTGCAGATTTTTCATTTTTCATTCCAGTGTAATGAAAAACTAAATACTTTATTTTTTCTTTTTTTCTTTTATTTATGTCAAAATTTAGTGAGTAAAGTTGTTTAATTTTCATCATTTTAAAGGTTTTTCAACACATTATGTTATTTAAATTATCAATTTACTTTGTTAAAATATAGACTATAGAAGCATTTATGCTTAAGAGATTAAAAATTATTATATCTATTCTTGTAATACAATTTATGGTTGTATCATTTTCTTATGGTGAGGAAAAAGAAGTTAAGGACTGTTTCGAAAAGATCAATCGAGCAACTTTTGCCTTTAACATGGCTTTAGATAAAGTTTTATTCAGACCAGTAGCTTCGGGGTACAGAAAATTACCATCTCCGCTTAGAGTTGGAACTAGTAACGCATTAAATAACTTATCAAATTTAGTTACAATTCCGAATAACATATTACAAGGTGATCTAAGAGCAGCAGGGAATAATTCAATTAGATTTATAATTAATTCAACAGTTGGGATAGTTGGAATATTCGATCCAGCTAACGCTTTAGGATTTGAAAAGTTAGAAAAAGAGGATTTTGGCCAAACTTTTGGTACAATGGGCATAGGTGATGGTTGCTATTTAGTTTTACCTGTTCTTGGACCATCAACTGTACGTGATGCTATTGGGTCATTAGTATCAATGTCAGGAGGAGATGCATGGTATAATATAACTGTTAAAAATGACACTCAATACTTAAAAGAATCTGATTACTATTTTTCAAAACTAAGTAAAGGTATAGACTTTAGAGCAAAAAATTTAGAGTCTTTCGATAGCTTAGAGAAAACCTCCGTAGATTTTTACGCAACTGTAAGAAGTTTATATCTTCAAGACCGGGAAAGAAAAATAAAAAATCTCAAAGTTAAGACCGATAGTTTAGACGATAGCGATTGGGATTCCTTAGAAAAATAATTATAAAAAATGAATAAATCAAGAATTGGTATAGTTATTCTAAAAATATTATTTCTTCTAAATTTCAATTCAATATCTAATGCAAGTATATCGTCTAATTTTATTGGTGATATAACTAAAAAGGCGTCGGGTATTCTATCAAGTCAAGATACAAAAGAAGTCAAAATGCAAGAGCTTATAAAAATTGGAGAAAGTTCAATAGATATAGATGGCATTGGTTTTTATACCTTGGGTAAACACAGAAAAAGTTTAAATGACCAGCAAAAAAATGAATTTCAAAAGATATTTAGAGCATATTTCCTTAAAAGTTTTTCAACAAGATTAGTAGAATATAAAGAGGCAAAAATAGTCGTTATTTCTGAGGATATCAAAAGTGAGAAATATACAATTGTAAAAAGTAAATTGTTAGCAACCTCCAACAGGCCAGAAGTAAATATTGACTGGAGAGTTTATACAAAAGACCCTTTAAAACCATTAATAAGGGATTTAATAATTGAGGGGCTTAGTTTAGCAAGAACCCAAAGAGAAGAATTTAATTCTATTATTTTAAACAATGATGGAAATATCAAAGCACTTATCTCAAGTTTGAGTGAATTTAATAGTAAGTAGATAGATGGTGGGCCCGCCAGGACTCGAACCTGGGACCAATACATTATGAGTGTACTGCTCTAACCAACTGAGCTACAGGCCCTAAAAATATTTATCATTGTTTTACTTGGTTTTTTTATGTGATTCAAGTTAAGAAAATTTGCTTGTGTTTTTGAATTATGGAATGGTGGGCCGTGTTGGTTACGCTCCAACTACCCCTGCAATGTCAATGCAGTACTCTACTATTGAGCTAACGGCCCATAAGATTAGTATATAGATACTATCTTAATTTTTGTTTTCCACAAAAAAAATGTTAGTTTTTTTGTTTAAAGCGTACATTATAGAAAAATTAATAAAAAAAAGTGTAATATTAAAATCACTAAAAAATGATCCGCTTGGTAATAATGGAATAAAATTAATCAACAAATTAATAAAACAACCTAGTTGAATATAGTTTTTTGATAAAATAATTATTTTTAAATTTTTAAAAATTAAGAAAAAAAATGTTGATAACAAAATTAAAGAACCAATAATTCCATGTTCAGCTAGAAGTTCAATATATATTTGATGTGGATGTGTGGTACACTGATAATCATATCTTACTATATCTTTTTTGTCTTTGCATGATTCTATTCTATAATTTTTATTACCTACACCGAAAAATGGATAATTTTTGAAAACATTAAATCCTGAATTATATAGTTTAAAATAAATATTTTCCTGGAAAACATTAGTATCATTTCCTTTGATAACTTCAGAGTATATTTGACCAATGTATCTATTTTTAAGATAATTAGAGCTTGATATAACAGAAATTATTATCCCAAGAAAAAAAATAATAGCAAGTATCTTATATCTAGATTTAAGAAAGTCTATTATCCCAAAGAATAAGATTATACCAAATGTAGCTTTTATTGAATTTGATCTTTCTCCAGTAACGACCACAGATAAATATAAAAAAGCTATTAATATAATTGATAAGAAAATTTTTAATCTTTTATTTTTTATTTTTGAAATTAAATATCCTGAAATTAAAAATATAAAACCGTTTAAGTATGCTCCCGCAATTGGTTCATCTTTAAAAAAACTAACTACTCTTGAACCATTTGGTTGTGGTATACCATTAATTTCTTGAGCTCCCCATCCGAATATATTGGTTCCTGTTAATCTTTCTATATAAACATCAATAACAAACACTATTATTACAAAAGACCAAAAACTAAAAATTTTTGAATTTTTTTGATTAAGGGAAAAAATATAATTAATTGTTATAAAAAGCAAAATTAGCCTTATAAAACCTAGATTTCTTGTTAAACTAATTTCATAATTAATTGAGAGAATTGAATTAAAAATTAAGTATAAATATATAAATAATAACAATTTTAGCACATTACTATTTTTTAAAATCCTGAAATGATTTTCATAAAAGAAAATACAAAGATACATTAATATTAATATTAAAATATTTAATAAAGAAATTGATGGTCCAATAACTATTGATAAAGGCAGAATAGAAAAAAAAATGAAAAAAAGTTTATTAAAATCATTTATAGTTTTCATTTCTGTTTACTTTTATTCATTTATTGATTTATTAATGATATAGATATCATCATTATCAAAAAAATGAAAAGTAAAATTATACTATTTATGCCTAGTATTGAAGGAGGTGGGGTAGAAAAAAATTTTTTTTTAATATCAAACTTTTTAATAAAGAGAAAAAAGAACGTAACAATAATCACTATATCTAAAAAATTCAGAAGTAGGTTTAATAAAAAAATTAAATTTGTTAGCCCTAAATTTAATTTCTGGGATAAACTTAGCAGAAGAACTAAATTTATTTTAGGATTGATATTCTTAACAAAAGAAATTTTAGTAAATAAAGATCCAGTAGTATTAAGTTTTCAAGCAAATATATATTGTGGAATTTTATCAAGATTTTTGCCTTTTAAATTAATTATTCGATCTAATTCTGCGCCTGACGGATGGTCAAAAAATTTTATAAAACAAAAGATTTATAAATTTGGACTGAGTAATGCTCAAAATATTATTGTAAATAGTCAAGAATTTAAAAAGAAAATTAAGAATAAATTTAGATTAAACTCTACATGCATTTATAACCCTCTTAATAAAATAGAAATAATTAAATTATCAAAAAGAGGGATTAACTTTAGTTTTTTTAAAAAGGATTATTTAAATATAATCAATGTTGGTAGATTAGAAGAGCAAAAAGATCATCAAACTCTTATAAAAGCAATAAATTTTGTTAAAAATAAAGTTAAAATAAAACTTTTAATCATTGGGAATGGAAAACTTCAAAAGAAGTTAGATCAACTTATTAAAATTAATAAACTAGAAAAAAATGTAAAAATTTTAAATAATATCTCTAATCCATACCCATATATTTTAAAATCGGATTTATTTATTTTATCATCATTATATGAGGGTTTGCCTAATGTATTGCTAGAAGCTATTACACTAAATAAATTTGTAATATCTACTAATTGTCCAACGGGACCCAAAGAAATTTTGTCTTATGGAAAAGGAGGTACATTAGTACCAATAAAGAATTATCAAATTTTAGGTAACGAAATAATTAGGTTCAAAAATAACAAAAAAAAATTAACAAAAAAATTGAGATTTGCAAGAGGTAAAATATACAGATTTGATCAAAAAAAAAATTTAGAAAAATATTTAGAATGTATAAATAACGTAACCTAGTTATTTTGAATAATTTGGCTTAAACCTAGATAATGCCTGAACATAGTAAAATTTTTTGAGTTTTTTTTTGCAAGTAATCTTTTTTTTGATATTTCTTCTTTTTCAAGTTTTTTAAATTCTACCAATTTTTTAAATAATTCATCTTTTCTATTATTCTCAAAAATTAGACCGGCTTTTCCATTTAATAAAAACTCCTTAGGGCCATTCATACAATTACTTGAAATTATTGCAGTGTTACAAAATGCAGCCTCAACAATTACAAATCCGATTTCCTCCCATAAAGATGAAAGGACAAACGCTTTTGATTTTTTCATATAAGAATAAACATTGTCGGTATAATCGTATAAAGTAATATTTTCTGACAAATTTTTTTTTGTAATTGTATTTTCTATTTTTTTTTTCAACTCACCTTCTCCAATTATAATCAATTTTTCATTTGGATATTTTTTTAATAATTTTTCAAATTCATTTATGAGATAAATATAATTTTTTTGTTTTGTAAGTCTTCCAATTGCTAAAAAAAAACTTTTGTCCAGTTTATCATTTAAATTTAAGTATTTTTTTTTGTTTATAAAATCTTTGATATTCAAAATCGCATCATATAATAAAGCAAGTTTTTTATCTTTGAAAATTTTATTTTCAATCAAGCTTTTTTTAAGATCTAAAGAAGGACAAGTAATATGAAACAACTTTTTTTCAGAAAATACCCACAATTTTTTTCTTAAAAAGTTTAATCTAGGATAGCCTGAAATTCTTAAAATCATATTAGTTTTTAAATTAAATAAATTTATCAATATTAATGGTAATGATGTTAATAAATGTATTATAAAAAAATCTGGTTTTCTTTTCTTAAAAAAAAACATTAATGGAATGAAAGATATTAAGATGATTAAAGTATATGAAATTCTACTACTTATAAAACCATTTTTTGGCAAAAAGTTATAATAATTAAATGTAAGGTCTTCTACCACTACATCATTTTCCTTCAAAATTTTTTTATAGTTGTTCCATTCACCAAAAACATTTAAAATTTTTACATTATATAATTTTGAATATTTTGCTAAAGATATTGCGGAGTTTAAAGTTGATTTAACCGTTCCAACTTTTGTTAAGCAAGGAGACCAATAATAAACACTTTTTTTCATTTGTATGTTGTATTTTTATAATAAATAAATATCTTGTCTAGCAACTATTATCACGATGATATTAATAACAGGTTGTACAGGATACGTAGGGTCGCAAATTGCATATGCATTATATAAGAATAAAAAAAAGTTTATTGGTATTGATAATTTAAAATGTTCTTATGAAAAAAACCTAATATTTAAAAAAAATTTTCATAAAATAGATATTTCTGACAAAAAAGTTTTAAAAATTATAAAAAATTCAAATATCAAGACTGTTGTACACTGTGCGGCTTATGCCTATGTCAATGAGGGAGAACATTTTAAAAAAAGATATCTTTTGAACAACGTGAAAAATACAAAAAAATTTATAAATATTTGTGAAAAAAATCACATCGATAACTTCATTTTTTTATCTTCGTCTAATGTTTATAAAGAAAAAATAAATAATTCATTGAAAGATTCTGAAATTAATCCAAAAAATATATACGGAAAAAATAAAATTGAAATAGAAAATTTTTTAAATAAAAAAAAATTTAAATCTAAAATTATTTTAAGGCTTTTTAATATCATAGGTATGCAGAGTAAATTTTATGTATATAGGCCTAAGATTAAGTACCAGAGAATATTTTTTAAGCTTTTATATAAAAAATTTAGACCAAGATTGAATTATTATATGAAAAATAATTTAAAAAAATATCCGTCTCGAGACTTTATAGATATTAAAGATTTTACAAATTTGATGATTAAGATTTTGAATAAATTAAAAAAAAGTAAAGTAAATGGAACATTTAATGTCGGAAGTGGAAACTCTATATCGATACTAGATTTATATAATAAATTCAAAAAACTTAAAAAGGGAATATCTAAACCATCTTTTGCCCTATTAAAAAAAGAAGAACTGATCGGAACAAAGGCAAAAATAAATAAAACAAAGAAATATTTTAATTGGAAACCAAATAAAAGTTTAAATCATTCAATTAAATCATTAGTTAGACTCTGTAAAACCTAGTGCTTCACTTTAAAAATTCCAAAATATTTTTTTGTTTGAAATTATTATACCATTTTACTGTATTCTTGATCCCAACATTAATATCTGTAAATTTTTTAAATTTTACATATTTTTTCAATAAACTATTATCGCCAAAAGTTTTTTTCATCTCTCCCCTTCTGAATGGCTTATTTATTACTTTTGCTTTTTTAAAATTATAAAAATCTATAATTGGTAGAATTTTTTTGATTTTAACTGGCTTAGAAGAGCAAATATTAATAATATTGTCATTAATTTTTTTAATTTTTATAAATCTTCTAAGAATTTCACATAAATCTTCAACATATGTAAAGTCTCTAATATAATCTCCATTATTATAAAGATAAAACTCTTGATTATTAGATGTTTTTTTTAGATATGTTAGGAATATCATATCAGGTCTTGCATAAGTTCCATAAACAGTAAAAGGTCTAAATATCTTTAAATCTACATCAGTTTTTTTGAAAAAATCTTTCAAAATTTTTTCACATTTTTTTTTTGTTTTTGCGTAAGTATTTAATGGCTTTAAGCTAGAAGACTCTTTAATTGGAAATTTTTTTTTATTGCCATAAACAGAGCTTGAAGAGGTAAAATAAAATTTTTTAATAGAGTGTTTATGAGCAGTTCGCATAAGATTTATTGTTCCATTAATATTATTTGTAATATAACTTTTTGGGTTTTTAAAAGAATACATTATGCCTGGCTGAGAGGCTAAGTGGAAAATAACATCCGGCTTATATTGTTGAAATAATTTATCAATAGCAGATTTGTTTTTTAGGTCAATTTTTTTAAAATAAAAATTTTTTCTTTTCAATAATTTTGAAACTCTTAACTTTTTAAATTTAACAGAATAGTATGAATTAAAATCGTCCAATCCAATTACCTTATGCCTAAATTTTAAAAGTTTTCTAACTAAATGAAAACCAATAAATCCAGCTGTTCCTGTGACTAAAACTTTCATTATATATCTTTTAACATTTGATATGCTCTATTTTTCCAAGTAAATTTTTTTGCAGTGCGAAGAGCATTCAACCTTATATTTAAATATTTATATTTACTTAAATTAATTTGATCAATTTGTTTTTTCCAAGAGTCTAAGTTTTTATATTTTTTGATTATGATAGAATTATAGTTATTTATTAATATCTCCTTTAAAACTTTAATATTTGAGGTAATTAATATTTTGCCTGAGCCAAGATAATCAAACATTTTCATAGGAGACATAAAATTAATTATATTACTTACGTCTCCTGCAGTTGTAACTTTTTCAGTATAAGGCATTAAAAGTATATCCATTTGGGATATTTTTTTTTTTACTTTTTTATAAGAAATTTGTGAGTTTATTTTTAAATTTTTTGATTTAAATTTTTGAAGTTTGTTTTTATCATATTTTGTGCCGCCATAAATGTAGTACTTGTTTTTTTTATCTAGTTTAGCTAATTTAATTATAAGTTCTATTCCTCTAGATTTGTAAATGCTTCCAAAATATCCAATTTTAAATTTAGATTTATTCGATTTTACAGGTAATTTTTTTGTAACGATACTGGTCGCATCCGGCAAAATTTTAAAGTTTTTACTATTATAATTATAATTTTTTGAAACAAATTTTTTAAGATTATTTGTAATGAATACTAATTTTAAAATTGATTTAGAATTAAGTAATCTTAAAATTTTAAATATTTTAGACAAAATATTTCCTGAAATTTTTAAATCATCATGTAACTCGAGAATATGTTTAATTCTAAAGATAATAAAAATTAAGCTAATTACAAGATTTCGAGTAATGATTAAATCTTTTTTAATAAATAAATTTTTTAAAACTAATTGTAATGGTAATAATATGTTATCAATTCTCGTTAAGTTATCTTTTTTTTTACCTATTCTAATTAAATTTATTTTAGATGATACATCGTAATATGATGTTACTGATTGTTTTAAGCTTTTAAAATTTGGGATAATTAAATTAACTTTATGACCATTTTTTACTATCGCATCACTCATTTGTATTATTTGAAGAGCATTGGCGTGTCTTGAGGGTATATCTGTAATCGCAAGGTAATTAACAACCATATAAACAAAGATTTTTCTTAACTATAATTTTTTCTTATTTATCTATAAAACATTGATTTACTAAACAACAAAAATCACTATTTTAAGTCAAAAATATGAAGATTAAAAAACTAATTATATTTTTTCCAATATTTAATAGGGGTGGTCTAGAGCAAGTAGCTAATTATTTATTGGAAAATTTAGAATTTTCCAAAATATCAGTATTATTTATTACATACCGTAAAAATAAGTATTTAAATGAAAATAATAAGAAAATAAAAATTATCGCGCCTACTCAAACAAACAAAAATTTTTCAAACTTTAAAAAATTAATTTTTTGTACTTACGAATTAATCAAATTACTCAAGAAAAACTCTAGCAAAGATACGGTTATTTTATCATTACAAAACAATAGTATTTCAATTTTAATAGCAAAAATTTTTAATTATAAGATTATAATTAAAAATGCGACACCAATTGAAGCTTTATTATATTTGAATAATATTTTTAAAACCATATTAGTTTTTTTTGCAAAAATAATAACTTATAATTTAGCAAATAAAATAATAGTAAATTCAAAATCTAATATGATATCTTTGTCAAAATTTATTTACAACAAAAAGAAGATTAAGTTAATATATAATCCAGTTAATTTGAAAAACAGAAAATTTTTTAATAAAAAAAATAAAAAATATATCCTTACTGTAAGCCGTTTAGTTTATGAAAAAGGTATTCATATCTTGATTAAAGCTTTTAAAAAAATTAAGAAACAAGACTATAAACTTATTATAGTAGGGGATGGTGTTTATAAAAAAAAATTAATAAAACTTGTAAAATCTTTGAAATTACAAAAAAAAGTGGTTTTTACAGGATGGATAAATAATCCAGAAAAATTTTACTTAAACTCAAAATTATTTATTCTGCCATCTTTTTTTGAAGGATTCGGTAATGTTTTAATAGAAGCAATGAATTTAAAAGTTCCTTGTATATCAACCTTGGGCTCAGGAAGTCCTAAAGAAATTTTAGGAAATGGCAAATACGGTTACCTGGTTCAAAAACAAAATGTAGACGAATTAACTAAAAAAATAAATTATTGCTTAGAAAATCCGAGGAAAATTAAAAAAAAGGCGGGATTAGCTAAAAAGAGTTTAGCAAGATTCCAGCCAGCCAAATCAATTAATAAATATATATTGGAAATTAACTCTATATTATAATTTTTTATTTTTTTTAAAAAAATCTACATACCACTTAATGTAACTTTTATAACCTTTATCTATAGAAAATTTAGATCTGTGATTTAATAATCTTCTAATTTTTAAATTGCTCAAAGTACCTCTTATCGGAGTTAACTTGTCTCTATTTACGTATTCTATCTTTAAGTCGGGGAATTTTTTTTTCAAAATCTTCAACAAATCATTAATTTTTCTTGCTGATCCATATGTTAAATTAAATATTTGGTTAATTGAATTTTTATTATTAATAGTTTTTTTAATTCCAGATATAAAATCTTTAATATAAGTGAAATCGAGCTTTTCTTCACCGTTGCCATTTATTTTAACAGTCTTATTCATTAAAGCATTTTCGATAAAAATTTGACCTACTCTTCTACTTACGCATCTTTCTCCATAAAGAGCGGATGGTCTTATGATTGTGTACTTTATATTAAAAACCTGATTATAAGATTGAATCATTTTTTCACAAATATGCTTAAAATTACCATAAATACCTAATGGGTTGCACTGAGTTAGCTCATTTACCTTTTTGCCCTTAAAATTACCATAAACCATGCTTGAAGAGAGATAAATTAATTGACAATTTAAAACTTTAACAATTTCAAGAGTATTCATCAGAGTTTCCACGCTATTATCAAATGTATATTTTGGATCAATATTAGATATATTTGCGTGTGACACGGCGGCAAAATGAAAGATATAATCTGGTTTAAAAAAATTCATTTTTTTTTTAAATGAACTAAAATTTTGAATATCTAAGTTTTGTATTTTAAGTTTTTTTTTTTTTAATAAATTCAAACGATTTTTTAATATTTTTGAAAGTAATTTTTTATTTTTTTTAGGTGTATGTTTTTTAGCTTTTATATTATTAACTTTTAAATTATCTATAATTAATAATTCATATTTTTTGTTCCCTGATAATTCTAATGCTAAATTATGTCCAATAAAGCCTGCCCCACCTAATATTGCTATTTTTGTTTTTTTTATCATGCATTATCTTTTATAATTTTTGAAATATATTCTATCATTTTACCTTTTAAATTTGAGTGTACAGGCAATGAAATACTTTTGTCAGCATATGCCCTGGCATTTGGGAAGCTATTATTTAGAATTTTGTATTTTTTTTTATAATATGACATATGAGGTACAGGTGTAGCATAGTGTATGCTTGCGCCTATATTGTTGTATTTAAATTTTTTTAAGATGTTATTTCTAATTTTTTTTGATTTTAAAAAAATTTGAAAAATAAAGTAAGAATTATTACTGTTAAATTCTTGTAATTTAATATTTTTTATATCTTTCAAATTCGTTATATATTTTTTTGCATTTAATTTTCTCTTTTGAAGATTTTTCTTATATCTAATTATTTGTCCAACACCTAATGCAGCTTGAATATCGGTCATTCTGTAATTTAAGCCTAGATTGGTAACATCATAAATACCTTGTTTTTTTCTTAACTCAGGGGGGGTGTTTACTCCTAAAGCTTTTAATACCTTAATTTTATCAATTAGTTTCTTACTATTAGTTATTAACATTCCTCCCTCTCCAGTTGTAATTTGTTTAGTGGGATAGAAAGAGAAAACACCACAAATTCCAAAATTACCAGCATGTCTTTTTTTATAAGTCGTTCCAAGAGAGTGGGCACAATCTTCAATTAATTTAATATTCTTTTTTTTACAAATTTTAAGAATGTTTGTTATATCACAAGGATATCCTGCCATATGAACTATTATTATACATCGTGTTCTTTTTGTAATTTTTTTTTTTATCTCTGAAAATAAAATATTTCCATTCAAAGGATCAACGTCTGCAAATATTACTTTTGCCCCAGTGAGTTCAGCTGCATGAGCGGTAGCTGCATGTGTTTGAGCTGGAACTATTACTTCATCTCCTTTTTTTAAACCTAATGCAATACAAGCTAAATGCAGGCCAGAAGTACAATTAGCAACTGTTGTAGAAAATTTTGAATTTGTGAAATCGCGAAATATTTTTTCAAATTTTTTTGTGTTTGGTCCGTGTGTTAACCATCCGCTTTTAATACATTTTTCAACTCTTTTTAAATCAATTCTATTTATATCTGGTTTAGAAAAAGGTATCATATAGTTTAAATTAAAATTATTATGATCTATATATCAATTATTTTAAGTGTAAATTAAAAAAAAGACTTATGAAAAAAAAGGGAATTTTATTTTGGATTACGGGCCTATCTGGATCTGGTAAAACTACACTGGCTAAAAAAATTTTTCCATTCATTAAAAAAAAATATGGTCCTTCAATTCATTTAGATGGCGATAAATTAAGAAATATTTTAAATTTACATGGCTATTCTTTTAAAGACAGACTTTCTAATGCAGATAAATATACAAGAATTTCAAAATATTTAACTGATCAGGGAATTAACGTGGTTTTTTCTTTAGTTGGCCTAATGCATAAACCTAGAATTTGGAACAAAAAGAATATAAAAAAATATATCGAAATTTATATAAAATCAGATGTAGGTAAGATTATTGATAAAAATAAAAAAAAAACATATACAATAAAAAAAAACGTAGTTGGGGTTAACATTAAACCTCAATTTCCAAAAAAACCAGATATAATTATAGAAAACTCATTTAATAGAAGCTTTACAAATTTGAATCATGAATTAAAGACTAAAATTAAAAAAATAACAAAAAAGAAAAAGTATGGAATTAGATAACAAAAATTTCAGAAAAAAATATTCAATAGATGGCTATTTTGTATGTGAAAGTTTTTTTTCAAAGGGGTTTATATCTGAGTTGATTTATGAAATCGAAAATTCAAAAGATACAATTAAATATTATGATAAAAATAAAAATTTAAGAAGAATTGAAAAACTTTATGATAAGGGTATTAATTTAAATAAGCTAAATACTGAAATTTTAAAATTATTAAGAAAAATTTTTCAAAAAGATTTTTTAATTTTTAAAGATAAATTTAACGCAAAACCACCAGGTGGTGAAGGTTTTTTTGCTCATTACGACGGAATCTTTCATTTCAAAGATCATAAAAATGTAAAAAGAAATGGATGGTATGAGTATGGTGATTGTTTCGTAAATGTACTAATTGCATTAGATAGATGCAATGAAGAAAATGGTGCATTACAACTTGCAAAAGCTCACAAAGGAAACTTTAATGAACTACTCAAGAATACAAAAAATGATGGTACTCCCGCGCTAACTAAAGAAGTTGAGAATAATACAATTTTTAATTTAATAAATTTAAATGTTGGAGATGTTGTTGTTTTTTCAAATACTTGTCCACATAGATCAAAAAAAAATGATACAAAATATAATAGGAGAGTTCTTTATTATACGTATTCGTTGAGTAGCCTGGGATCTAAGTATCTCGAATATTTTAAAGATAAAGAAAAAAGCAAAAATCCCTCTAAAGCATTGGTCGATAGATAATGATAGAGCTTTAAAGGATATTAAAAACAGATAATATTGATTATAAAAATTTTATTTTATATACAGTCATTATCTTAATTATTTACTAATGAAAAATAAAAAAGTATACGTAGGTCTTTCTGTAGATATTATTCACGAAGGCCATATAAATATTTTAAAAATTGCAAATAAACTTGGAGACGTGATAGTTGGCCTTTTAACAGATGAGGCAATAGCGTCGTATAAAAATATTCCTCATTTAGATTATAAAAGGCGAAAGATTATAATTCAAAATATAAAATATGTGAAAAAAGTTATACCTCAATACACTTTGAGTTACGTTCCAAACTTAAATTTGGTTAAACCTGACTATGTTGTTCACGGAGATGACTGGAAATCTGGTATACAAAAAAAAACTAGAAGCGAAGTGATTAAAACTTTAAAAAAATGGTCAGGTAAATTAATTGAGCCTAAATATACAAAGAATATTTCTTCAACAATAATTAAAAACAAAATTTTAGAAATTGGATCTATGCCGCAAAGTAGGATATCGAGGCTAAAAAGATTAATAATGTCGAAAAAGATTGTTAGAATTTTAGAGTCGCATAATTCATTGACTGGATTAATTATTGAAAATTTAAAAGTTAAAAAGCGAAATTTAGAAATAGAGTTTGATGGTATGTGGTCATCTAGCTTGACAGACTCTGCAACAAAAGGAAAGCCGGATAATTCTTCTTTAGATTTTTCAGCTCGTATTTCATCACTAAATGATATGATGGATACAACTACAAAACCCTTAATATTTGATGCTGATAATGGAGGTCAAATTGAACATTTGCCATTTCTAATAAGATCTTTAGAAAGGTCTGGAGCTTCTGCTATAATTATTGAAGACAAGATTGGTTTAAAAAAAAATTCATTATTTAAAAATCAAGAGGGGACAAAACAAGATAGACCTGGAATTTTTTCAAAAAAAATTAAAAAAATTTTGAATTCAAGACAATCAAAAGATTTTTTAGTTATTGCTAGAATTGAAAGTTTTATTGTAGGCAAAGGTTTGAAAGATGCTTTGATGAGAGCTGAAACCTACTCTAAAGCAGGTGCTGATGCAATACTTATTCATAGCAAAGAAAAAACTCCAGAAGAAATATTTACTTTTGCCAAAAAGTTTAAAAGGAGTAAATATTTTATTCCTTTAGTTTCAGTACCATCAACATATTCAAAAGTTTATGAAAAAGATTTAATTAAAAATGGTTTCAAAATAGTCATATATGCAAATCAACTCTTGAGAGCAGCATATCCAGCAATGAAAAATGCTGCAAAATTAATTTTACAAAAAGGCCGTGCTTTTGAAATAGATAAAAAAATTATTCCAATAAAAGAAATAATAAACCTTATCAAAAATGATTGAAGCTATTAATTTGATTAATATGTTGAAAAAGAATAATGTTAATTTCTTTACTGGTGTACCAGACAGTGTGCTTAAAGAATTTTCCTCTAAATTAAAAAATGATAAAAATCATATAATAGCAACAAATGAGGGTGCAGCTGTCTCTATTGGCATAGGTCATTATCTATCTACGCAAAAAATTCCATGTGTATATATGCAAAATTCTGGTTTATCAAATGCCATGAACCCCATTACCTCTATTGCTCACAAAAAAGTTTATTCTGTACCAATTATTTTAATAATCGGCTGGAGAGGTTCTCCCAAATTACAAGATGAGCCTCAACATAATGTAAAAGGAAGAATAACAGAAAGAATACTCAAAATATTAAAAATTAAATATACTATTTTAAGATCAAATAAAGATATAATTAAATTTAACAAGCAAATTAAAGAAGCTAAGAAAAGAAAATCGATAGTCGCTTGTTTAATTGAAAAAGGGGTATTAAAAAAAAATAAAAAAACTGGTTATAAAAAAGACTTTTATAAACTAAATAAAGAATTTTTTTTAAAATCACTACTTGAAAATCTGCCAAGCAAATCAAAAGTCATTTCTAGCACTGGTTATAATTCTAGAGAACTAATATATCTAAGAAAAAAATATAAATTCAAAAAGGGTAGAGATTTTTATATGGTTGGTGGGATGGGCCATACATCATCTGTTGCTTTAGGGTGCTCTATTTCAAATAGTAATAAAACTTTTTGTATTGATGGTGATGGATCACTTTTGATGCATTTAGGATCAATCAAAACTGTTGGGACATTTGCATCTAAAAATTTTAAATATATTTTGCTTAATAACAATTCTCATGACTCTGTTGGAGGACAAAATACATATTCACAAAATATAAATTTCAAAATTTTATCAAAAAGTATAGGTTTCAGAAAATATTATCTAATAAAAAACGAAAAAAATATAAAAAAAAAAATTGTCAATTTTATAAATAGTAATGGTTTAAGTTTTTTAGAAGTTCAGGTAGCCAATAATAAAATTAAAGACTTGCCTAGGCCCGAGGATTTAATTGCAATAAAGAATAGATTTTTAAAGAAATGATAAATTCTACTGAAGATATTAAAAAATATATATTTTCTAATAAATTTAAAAAAATTTTTGTTTTATGCGGGAAAAAATCTTTTCTTAAATCTGGGGCTGATAAATTATTTAAGAAAATCCTAAATAAACAAGAAATATATTACTATGCTAAATATTCTGATATACCAATCCTTCAAGAATTAATAGATATAATAAAACTGGTAAAAAAATTTAAACCAGATTTAATTTTAGCTGTAGGTGGTGGCTCTATAATAGACTATGCAAAAATTGCAAATGTAGTAGATATAAAACCAAACCTATCAGAGTTAATCGTTAATTACTCCTATCCATTTAAAAAAAAATATACCCAACTTGCTGTTATACCTACAACCGCTGGATCAGGAGCAGAAGTAACTTCTAATGCAGTTATATATGTCGATGGAATTAAATATTCTTTTGAAAGCGAATTATTATTACCTGATAAGCATTTTCTTATTCCTGAATTTTTAATTGCTGCACCAATAAAAGTTAAGTCTTCAGCAGGGTTTGATGCGATAGCACAAGCTTTGGAGTCTCTAATTTCAAAAAAATCAAATGATGAAAGTGTGGGTTATGCTTCAAGATCTCTTATAATATCAATTAAAAATTATACAGACTTTCTAAAAAATCCAAACTTGAAAAATGCTACTGAAATGAGTATCGCCTCAAATTTGGCGGGAAAAGCGATTAGTATATCTAAAACAACAGTGCCTCATGCAGTATCTTACCCTTTCACTTTTTTGTTTAATATTAGTCATGGCCATGCGGTTAGTTTATTTTTTGAAAAATTTTTTCGATTCAATTTTGAAAATATTGATCAAGCAAAAACCTCTTTTAATTTAAGTAAGAGATATGAATTAATATTTGATTTGTTTAGTGTCAATAATTTTGATGATTTCAGCTCAAAATTGTCGTCTATAAAAAAACAAGCAAATTTGGAGGATGATTTAAATAAATTAAATATTGATTTTGAAAAAAACTCTAAAAATATAATATCTGGTATTAATTTGTTAAGATTAGGAAATAACCCTATCACAATTAATGGTAAAGATATTTATAAAATTATTTCTAAAGTAAATTAAAAGTAAATTTTTTAACTTAATTAAAAAATTACTTTAAGAACTCTTTCGACACCTTTATTATCAATTAGTTTAGAACTTTTTTTAGTCATCTTGTTCATGTGACTCAAATTTTTATTAATATTCAAAATTAAACTCTCTATTCTTTTTTTACTCAATTTTTTTATATTTCCTAATGAGAAAATGAGTTTTTCGCTATTGAAATATTTTATAATTTCTTTTTGATGATTAAATGTTTCTATGACAAATGTTGGCTTAGAAAAGAAAATACTTTCAATCATCATTGAGCCTCCAGATGAAATTACTAAGTCAGCCTTTTTAAATTCATTATTCAAATTAAATTTATTAATTACTAATTTTAAATTTGAATATATTTTAGATAACTTGAAAATTTTATCTTTCTTTTTTACACTTGGTCCCACGATACAAGATATTTTTAAATTTTTAAATTTAGCAAGCATAGAAGATACCTTCGACAATAATTTTTTATAATCCGCACCACCAGAACACACCAAAATTTTATATTTTTTTTTGGGTACAAGTTTATGATACTTGTTTTTCTTATTAAATCTTAAAATTGTATATTTGATTCCACTGTATATCTTAACGTTTTTTATTTTTTTTTTATGATTATATAATTTAACTTTAGAATTTATAATTACATCATTATATTTATTATATAAAAACTTATCCTCTAAGCTAATAATTCTATTGCTATCATTTACTGATTTTAAATATTTTTTTAAATTTTTGTCTCTCCCAAGTGTGTCAAATATAAATATATTCTTATTTCTTGTTTTATAAGTTTCAGTAAAAGTATTAAAATCATATTTGATTATTTTCTTTGGAGGTTTAATTAAGTTTTTTTTAATTAATTTGATAAAGAAGTTTGGATCATTAACTAAAAAAATACAATTTTTTTTATTTATTTTTCTATAAAGTTGAACACTTCTAACAAAGTGCCCAATACCGTGATCTATACCTTTGTCTATATCTAATCTAAAATATATTTTAGTCATATTTAAATCTTATGCAAAAACTAAAAAAATGAGTAACTATTTATAAAAAATAAACGTAAATTTATTAGTTTTATTTTAATCGAATTGAGTATATAGAATGTGGTTTTTAAATGTCAAAATATATTCTTGCAAAAATTAGAAATAAAAAAATTAAAGTTGGAATTATTGGACTCGGGTATGTAGGTTTACCCTTAGCTATAAGATTTCTTAATAAAAAAATTAGTGTTCAAGGTATAGAAAATGACACACAGAAAATAAATTTAATAAAAAGGGGTATTTGCTACATTGAGAATAAAAAATTCGGTAAAAATCATTTTTTCAAAAATTTTTTTAAGTATGTATCATCAGATTATTCAGTTTTAAAAAATGTAGACATCATCATAATTTGTTTGCCAACACCGTTAGATAAATTTAACAAGCCAGATATCACAATTTTAAAAAAATGTGCCTTAAAACTTCGTAAATACTTGAAAAATAATCAAGCTTTCATCTTGGAGAGCACTGTGTATCCTGGTGCAACTTTTGAAATATTCAAAATATTAAATAAATACAAAAATTTAAAAATAGGTAAAAATTTTAATTTAATTTTTTCTCCTGAGAGAGAGAATCCGGGAGACAAAAAATTTTCGTATAAATCTACTCCAAAAGTAGTATCAGGATATTCCACTGTTTGTTCTAAAGTTGCATTAAATTTGTACAAATTAATTGCCAATAAAGTATTTTTAGCCAAATCCATAATTGTTGCAGAAATGTCAAAACTTCTAGAAAATACTTATAGATCAGTAAACATTGGATTAGTTAATGAATTTAAAATTATTTCAAATAAATTAGGATTGAATGTTTGGGATGTAATAGAAGCCGCAAAAACAAAAAATTTTGGATACAGGTCTTTTAACCCAGGTCCTGGTGTTGGTGGTCATTGTATACCAATAGATCCAATTTATCTATCCTGGTTAATGGGAAAACAAAAATATAAAACAAAAATAATTGAAATTTCATCTAAATTAAATTCTTCAATGCCAAATTGGGTTTTTAACCAAATATGCAAGCATTTAAGAAGAAAAAATTTAAATCTAAAAAAATTGATATTTATTGGTGTCGCATATAAAAAAAATACATCTGATACGAGAGGCTCTCCATCAATAGACATTATAAAAAAATTTTTAAAGAAAAAATTTTCAATTAAATATTACGATCCATATGTAAAAGAAATTCCTTTAAAAGATAAATTTTTTAATAATAGTTCTTTAAGTTTTGCTTCCACAAAAAAACTTTCATCAAATTCTATAGTCATAATAGGAACCGACCATTTAAATGTTAATTATAAATCAATCCTTAAATCTGCGAAAATAGTATTCGATACTAGAGGTGTGCTAAAAAATCACAAAAGTAAAAAAATTATTTTTGTTTAACTAAAATTTTTTTTAAATAATTTCCTAAATAAATATCACTTTTATAATGTATGTCTAAAAGTCCTTCATAAGAATTATAAGGTATTATAGAGATGGGATTACAATAAAGTTTATTTTTTTTTATTAAAACGTTTTTTCTGGAAGCTAGCGCGATTCCACAATCTTCTCTATAAATAATTTTTCTTTTTTGCCGAGGAATAATAGTCTCTGACAGTGGCGTAATAAGTTTATACCTAGAAAGTTTTTTAATCCAAAAATTTTTTTTAAAAACATAACCCGCAAAAGCTGAGTTTATTTTTTTTTTATTTTTCAGTTTGTCTATACATTTGTCCAAAATTCCTTTGGGTCTCAAAGGTTCTGTTATCTGTAGAAAACTAAAAATTTCGAAATCATATCCCTTATCAAGAACATATCTTGCTGCATGTCTTAAGGCCTCTAATGTGATTGAATTATCTTTAGAAAGTTTTTTAGGACGAGGATAAATTAAAATACATTTATTTTTTTTTGCAATTGGTACTACTTTAGGATCATCTGTTGATATAACAATATGTGTCACATTCTTTGATTTTTTTGCGAAATCTATAGTATGTTGTATTAGTGGTTTATTAAGAAAATAGTATGTATTTTTGTTTTTTAGACCTTTCGAATCTTTTCTTGAAAGAATAAAACAAGGTAAGATTTTTTTTTTCATAATATTATCAATTTTTTGATCTCTTTTTTTATAAATTTCTTCCCATAAAACATTGCATATTTATTTTTTTTAAGATTAGCATATTCAACAATATTTTTGGGAGCTTTTTTCCAATTAAATCTTTCATAAAATTTTATCAATTTTTTATGACACACTAAAACTGAAATTTTTTTTTTTTGATTAATTATATGATTGCTTTTAATCATAATTTTTTTGGACAACCCCTTATTTCTATATCTACTGTTTAATAGCAAAGTGTCGAATATAAGTATCGAACTTAAAACTTCATTTTTCTTAAATTTAATTTTACATCTTTTTTTGCGTAATAAATTATAACCAATTACCTTTTTATTCACTGTTAATATTAGGTGTATATCGTCATCATTAACATTTTTATTAAACCATATTTTTTGACTTTTTAATGAGTATTTATAATGACTTTTTTTTAAATTTAATATTTGTTTAATTAAAGCATTATTTAAATCTTTAGTTCTAGAATTGAACAAATTTAAACAATTTTTTTTCATTTACTCAGTTCTAAATTTCCATCTTTCAATTCGTAGATTTTATCAAAATCTAAATTTAATATAGGATTATGGCTTATAACGATTACAGTTAAATTACCTTTGAATTTCTTTATTATTTGAAAGATCTTTTCCTCATTTGCTTTATCTAGAGCATTCGTAGCTTCGTCTAAAATTAAAATATCTGGATTTGCATAAAGAGCTCTAGCAATACTTAATCTTTGAGCTTGACCACCTGAAATTTTAGCCCCTCTTTCTCCGATTTTACTATCGATACCATTATTTAAATTATGAACAAACTTGTCTAGTTCTACTTTTTTAATTAAACTTTCAACTCTATCCACATCTATATCAATATCGTTTTTACCAATTGCTACATTATTTTTTATCTTATCATCAAATAAAAAGGTATCTTGTGTTACATACCCTAAATTTTTTATAGGTGAAATTTCTTGATCTTTTATGATATTTCCGTCTAACTCATAAATGCCACTACTTGGTTTGTAAATCCCGCTAATAATATTTATTAAAGATGTCTTCCCAGATCCACTTTTACCTTTTATTAAAATAATTTCATTTTTATTAATTTCCATATTCACTTGTTTTAATAAAATTTCTTTGCTTTTCTCAAACTTCAGACTAACATCTTTCAATATTAGTTTATTTTTAAATAAATTATTTTGAATTCCAGATTTAAGCGGAGATATGAGCGCAAGGTCTTTCTCAATTTTATCAATCGATGCAGATGTGTATTTTAAAGCTTGGTAAGAATTTGAAATTCTCATTACTGAGGGTATTATTCTAATTAGTGCAAATGAAATAAATCCAAGGTAAGTGATTATAAAATCTTTATCATAATTTGCTTTATCCAAAGATAATAAAGCAAAACAAATACCTAAAATTGCAAATACTTCAACCCACACTCTTGGTATAAGCGAAAAGATTGATACGTGTAAATTATTATTTAAATAATTTTTTAAGTTTAGCTCTAGTTTGTCAATAAAAAATTTTTGTTTATAAAATAATCTAATTAATTTTGATGCTGATATACTCTCAAGGATATTTTTAATTACTTTTTTGTTTGATTCAACATTAACATATCCAAGATTAATTATTATTTTTTTAAATATCAAGAAATATACAATTATTACTAAAGTTATATAAAGAAAAACAGTTGTTGCAGATTTTGGATCAAAAGCGAATATTAAAACTAATATTGACGTAAAAACAAAAAATTCAGAAAATAAAATAATTATGTATCTTATCCCATTTCTAATTTTTGCGGTTTCAGATTGTATATTTCTTAATAGTTCGGCTGAATTTTTTTTTACAAAATCTATATAAGGAATTTGAAAGTATGTATTCATAAGTTTTAAACTTAAATTTAATTGTATTTTATTCGATATTTTAAATAGATAGAAATTATAGAATATAAAATATAAATTTTTAAAAAAGTAAATTAAAGTTAAAAGAATAATTAATTTTGTAATATCTAAATTTCCAAATAATAAAGTTAAAATTTTCTTAACTTTAATTATTTCTGGCTGTTGATAATCTCCTAGAACATTTGAAATAATTGGAATAAATAGAGATATGCTTAAAGTCTCAAATATAACTAGTAATAATGTCAAAGGAACAAATGCAAAGATTATTTTTTTTTGCTCAGATTTTAATAGTCGTAAAATTTTTTTAATATTATCCATTGTTTTAACTAGATTTTAATTTTAGAAATAAATCATTAAAAACTTTTTATAGAGAATTAATATTTTTACATTAAGTTACGAAAATATTTTTACTTCAAATTTTTTCAATTTGAAATACTTCTCTAGTTACCTCCTTAATTTTGATTGAGTGTTTACCATTTTTGATTAAATTAATTTTATCACTAAGTTCAGTATAAGAAATAAATTTGTTAATTTTTTGATCTTTTAATTGCTTAGTATCTAATAAAAAAAACTTTATCTTAAGTCTTATATTTCCAATTAAAGGTATGAGGTAATTTTTAAAATTCTGAAAAATCGTAAATTTTATAGGATCTTCTTTTGTTATATTGTAATCTTTTATTGATTTAAGAATTTTTGTGCTTGTAGTTTCATTTCCAAAATAAATTTCATTATTAATCAAATTATTATTTTTAGAATTTTTAACTTGTTTAAATTTTATTATTTCATCAAAATTTTTTATTTTTTTTGATATCTTATAAATTAAATTTTTTTCTGAACTATGTAATTTTCTTTTCGGTTTTAAAAAGTATACTGGTTTTTTTAAAAAATAAGCATCTATGGCTGTACTACAACCTCTATGTATTAATCCCTTTGAAGAAATTATCCATGGCACAATATCATATTTATAAATTACTTTAACGTTATGAAATTTTTCAAATATTTTCCAATCCTCGTGCATCTGATCTGCGGGGTGTGGTCTAATAATTAATTTAAATTTTGGGTTTTTTTTTAAAAATTCAAAAAGTTTAAATTTCAAAAATTTAAAATCATCAATCGATTTCTGAAAAGTAAAATAATCATTTTTGTTTATTTTTGATATTTTCATACGTAATTTTAAACCTCTGTGGGTTAATGCACCATAATTTGAGGAAAACAAATAATATTCACCAAAATTTTTTTTTATCTGATTTATCTCATCATTGAATATATTAATATTTTTTTTTTTGTATATATCGTATCTAAG
>TARA_B100000963_G_scaffold85536_1_pt1 | contig 23820 bp, 21 predicted proteins | sample TARA_B100000963 | Tara Oceans TARA_B100000963 (sample SAMEA2622097) | marine metagenome | biome: marine biome (ENVO:00000447); feature: surface water layer (ENVO:00002042); material: "saline water (ENVO:00002010), including plankton (ENVO:xxxxxxxx)" | depth 5 m | reverse complement strand
AAGTTCATCGAGTTCTACAATAATGGCGACTTAGTCGCCCCAGAGGTCGTCGCAAATGCACTATTTGAGTTAATCACTAAGCACAACTTTGAGCAATCCGGAAAGCGATTTGACGTTCGTGATTTGTAAATATGTAACAGGCTTTAGTGGTAATGGTCATAAGCCAACACCAATCCAGTGACATGAGGCAGACCCATGGTAGGAACTGATAGAGTTGAGATTAGAACATTGAAAGTAGGCAGATTTTGTGTCGTAGATGATGAGGCATACAAAATCCTGAGTATCTCAAAATCCAAGCCGGGAAAGCACGGTTCAGCAAAAGCAAGACTTGAACTTGTTTCATTGTTTTCGGCAAAAAAGATTTCACATGTTGGCACTGTAACTGATAACATTCAGGTTCCGATGATTGAGAAGGGAACTGCTATGGTGACCCACATCGACGGTGATGAGGTTCACGCCATGAACATGAGAGATCACAGCATGATGATTTTACCAATGGAGCCCGAGATGACTATAGAAGCTGGTAAGGAAATCATGTGGATGGAAGCACTTGGCAGGTACAAAATCATTAGAGACCACTGAGATTCAATACCCTGGTGGCAAACTAATACAAATCCTGCTATTGCAGGTATCTAATTCATAAGCCTTGATTAGCCCCTGTCATATATGGCTGGGGGAGCAGTTGCTGAGGCTAATAGTTCGGCAAAAGAAATGATAGATGCAATGAGTGATGATGAAAAATCCGCATTGAAAGGCTGGTATTGGTATGACTGGGGCAACCAAGCATATGCGTTAACGGTAATGACTGTAATTGTTCCTGCTTTGATGGCAAACCTATACAATAAGGCAACGGGAACACAGGGTGGGGCAGGATTTTTCGCTCTAGTTTACGGTCTAGCTATGCTTGTTGTTGCAGTTACAGCACCAGCCCTAGGAGTTATTGCAGATCGAATGCCAGTAAAGAAGAAACTATTGTTCTGGTATACTGTTGTCGGTATAATATTCTGTGCTGCGATGGGTGCCGCACCTTACTTCGGCTCGCAAGCATACCTTATTTTGGCGTTTATGTTCGTGATTGGTTCAATTGGATTTTCTGGCGGTAACACAATTTATTATGCATTTATGCCATATTTAGCGCCTAAAAAAGCAATGGACCATGTGTCTTCATGGGGCTATGCATACGGCTTTTTGGGTGGTTCAATCATCTTGTTATTCCACCTTGTTGTCCTATTGGCAACACCGTGGGATACCAACTTTCAACTTGCAGTAATTTTCTCCACATCGGCTCTTTGGTGGTGGGGATTCGGCGCTCTTATGTTTTTCAAGACTCCAGAACCGCCGATATTAGATGAGATTGAATATCAAGGAGTTTGGCACTCAACAAAATTTGCTTACAGCGAGGTTTGGAAAACACTCAAGCAAATAAGAGTTGAATTTCCAGTCCTATTCCTGTTTATAGTTGCTTATTTGCTGTTCTATGATGGAGTTAACACAATCAATGGGATGGCATCTGCCTTTGGTGAGTCAGTCCTAAGAATCAACCCAACAATGAACATAGCATTATTGTTGACAGTAAATTTTGTAGCAGTACCAATGAGTATTGTATTTGGTAAGATTGCAGATAAGTCCGGAACCAAGTTTGCTTTAATGTTAGCATTAGCAATATACTGTATTGTTGCTGTTGCAGCAGTAGGATTCGCACCGTTAGAATTGGAGGACGATCATAAAAGATATGATTTTCAATACGATTATGATGAAACCACAGATGAGTATGTTTTGACCACCTTGTATGATCGTGGTGTGGACGGTTGGGTGTCCGCAGATAGCTCAGGTGATGCAGAGTTCCGAGATGCGTTTGGAACGTGGATGTCTTTTGAAACCGCAGAAGAAGAGTCTGTTGGAGGTTTCAAATGGGTAGATGGTTTTGGTGCAATAATTGTAATTGGAGTAGCAACCCTTGGTGTTGGTGTGGCAATGATTACCATCATGCGCAAAGGCATGGGATGGATTGGCTTAGTTTTGATATTATTACTATCTGGAGTTGTTATGGCAGGAGCATCGATGTTTAGTGAAGATGTTGCTGAAGAGGACAAAGAAACCTACAAACTTACCAGTTCAGAAGCAGCCCTAATGGTCGCTGCGTTTGATAATGCTAGTGATCACCGATTCTCAATACATTTTGAAGGTGGTCCACTTGATGGAAGTGCTGAAGTTGGGGACCGACATCCAACACAACTAGATCAAGGTGGATACATGGATTGGTGGCCTGAAACCATGCGAGACAAAGTTTGGGCGCCGTTAGGAATCACAGTTTCATTACAATGGATTATCCTAGGATTCTTTGTCGGATGTGTTATGGGCGCTGCAGGTGCTCAGGCACGTTCTATGTTTACCATGCTCATACCAAAAAGCCGTACAACCGAATTCTTCGGTTTCTTTGGATTTATTGGTAAAGCAGCAGCGATGGTCGGTCCATTCCTCTATGCAGCTGCCGCTGGATACTTCGATGATAGAATGGCAATTATGACAATTGTTGTTGTAATCATAAGTGGTTCGTATTTATGTGCTAAGGTTGACCTTGAAAAGGGTATGAAAATGGCTGATGATTACGATGCACAATTTTTAAATGACGATGCGTAAATGAGGGCCAGCGATGAAAAATTTTGGTTTAGTACAGACAATTGGCTCTGGTGTTTTACTTATCTACACAGTAATTTTGTGGGGTTTGCCGGTGGCGCCAGCCTATGCAGTATTTGATCAAATTTCGGCGCAGTTCTTGACCACCTCTACTTTTGCTAATTACATCATTTACGGTCTTAGCGCAGGTTTAGCATTCATGATCTACATTCTATCACTGCTGTTTTTTTCTGGGATGACTCAAAGGATAATTCATGTCAGAGTGCCTGAAGATAAAATCGTTGACAAACTTGAGTCATGGACTACCGTGCGATGGGCTGTCTGTGCTCATTTGCATCGCTGTACTCATCCAGTTCTAGTTCACACTATTCCTTCGCCGATTTGCAATGCCTATTACCGATTAGCGGGCGCTAAGATTGGCAAAGGTGTGCAGATTAATACGATTAACCTCAACGACCCGTCAACCGTCACCATCGGTGATAAAGTTGTCATAGGCGGAAGGTCCGTTATCAATGGTCACCTAGTAGAAAAAGGACAAATTGTCCTCGCTCGTGTCAAACTGGAGGCAGGTTGCTTGATTGGAGCTGGTTCTACAATTCAACCGGGGGTAAGAATTGGTAAAGGCGCAGTTATTGCAACTAATGGTTTGGTTGGGAAATGGAAGGATATCCCTGATGGCGAGGTTTGGGCAGGACTGCCGGTAAAAAAAATCAAAGAATCCTCTAAGCGCAAAGGTATCGAAGATTAGTAAATACTGACATTATTATGCGCAATAGTATTCAAGTGGGCGCGACCACAACAACCTGTGCGGAAGCACATCCGGGGGACGATTAAGTGACTGTTCAGAAGTCTGCGTATCGACAACCAATAACCGCCGAAGGTCTCAAGGCAATCGAGGAAGGGAAACTAACCTGGCTTGATGACGAGATGTATAACAACCTCAATACTGGTGTCCTTGAACAATATCTTGAGGAAAAAAACATTGAGGAATCATTCGAAGTTTCACATTGGAGTACTCCAAAAGTGATGTATGGCATTGCCATCGGTGCGATATTTTCTGGGGTAACTGCCTATATCGGTCTAAAATTGGGATTAGCGATCTCAGCGGCATGGTATATTGCATATCTGCTTGGAATGGCCCTAAAATGGTCGCCCTCAGAAGTAAATATCGCTACGTCGGCAACAACTGGTGCGACACATGCATCTACAGGATTTATTTTCACCTTCCCTGCAATATTCCTCCTGGCGAGTGATGCTAGATATGAATTAGCGAGTGGACCATTAATTGACATAACCTACGCTGATGCCTTTAATTTGGCTTTTATCGGTATCGTTGCGTCTATGTTTGCCGGATTTCTCGGCGTGATGTATTTCATTATCTTCAGACGGGTTTGGTTGGTTGAAGACCCACTTCCATTACCGGGCTTTGAAGCCACACTGAAAATGCTAGATATTGCCTCAGATGTTAATACAGGGGCGGTAGAGCACGCTAGAGAATCTCTGAAAACCATCGGAATTTGGACTGGGTTGACAATGATTGGGTTATTCTTAGTCGAATATCCTCTGATATGGATAGGAGACAAAAAACTCGCTTTGCTTGATTGGATTGCTCAGACTGCTCACATAGGTGATTTCGGATTGGCGACAATTTACTCCAAAGGAACCATACACCAACCATCAGGAACGGTCGATGGGGTTTCGCTTAACTATACGCAGTGGAGTCCTGAAACCGCCTGGAACCCTTTTGCCTACACATATGTTGGTGTCTATTTGACTCCTTCGATGTTCGCTATCGGCTGGTTCATGAAAACTAGAGTGGCGTTCTTGGTAAATTTGGGAACGATTGTAGGTTGGTTCTTTTTGGTTCCACTTGTTGTATTATTCAATGTCCCGATTTACGATGCAATATCGCAATCTAATATACCGATTAAAACCTATGCAGGAGATACAGGTGCGGCGCTACAGATGCTCGCTTTTAGTAAATCGGTGCGAACCATTGCAATTGGCGCCATAGTCGGTGGCGGTATGTTTGGACTTGCGAAGATGTACAAAACTTTCCTGAATATTTTCAGCGACATCGGTGGGGCCTTGAAAGGAGAAGGCAGCCAAGAATATATGGAAGGCAAGGGATGGTATGAATGGCCATTGAAGCATATCCCGATTTTTATGTTATTGACGTTCTTTTCCATGATTGTTATATTTTTCATCGGCGGGTTTTCAATTCTGGCTGCACTAATATTTGCCACGGTCTTGATATTGACCACATTCCTGTTGGGAGCCATCGCTGTAAGAGTTATGGGTGAGACAGGAATTGAACCTGTTTCTGGAACCTCTTTCATTGTATTGCTGATGTTATTGGGAGTGTTCTTAAACGCTCAAGATTTACTAAATCTAAGCACTCAAGATGCAATCTTACTAGGATTGGTTGGCACAACGGTGTTTGGTTCGGCGATCTCAATGTCTGGAACAGTAATTGGCGATTACAAAAACAGTCTTTACATCGGTAATCGGCCATATCACATCTCTAAAGGCAACATTATGGGAGTCATACCTGGTGCAATTATTGGAGCAGGTGTGGCTATCTTCCTCTCGATTCAACTCGCCGATGGAAACATAGAATTGCTAGCACCACAAGCTAATGCATTTGCTACATTTTCGGTAATCTTTGCAGAGCGCGAGGGTGACTTATGGTTGCTATTCTTGGGATTCCTGCTAGGCATGTTTGTTGAGTGGGCTACGGGTATGGGTACGTCATTCGGTCTAGGGATGTATCTAACGGTTCCATACACGTTGCCGATGTTGATTGGCGGATATGCGCGTGACCGTTGGGAACTCACGACACTTAAGCCAAGGATCGACCAAATCAAGTCAGAAAATGGCTCCAACGAGGCAGAGAAACAGCGTGCACTGATTCTGTTGGGCACTTTCATGATAGCGGCTGGGCTCTTGACAGGGGAAGCTTTCTTTGGCACAGAATCTAGTATCCTATCGTTCATCGATACTCTTGTGCCAAATCCAGACGCCGTCTCTTGGTATGTTGGAAGATTGCTTGGGTTTATCCTCCTGAATGTATCAATTGGGGCTCTCATATACTGGCTATTCAAGCGTGCAGGCGTCATTGGCAGCGGTCCAGAAAACGGAATCTTAGACGCTGAAACCGCCTGAGTGTGAACCAGATGAGCGCTGTAAACTCCACACCTAATTGGGTGTGGTTATTACTTGTTGCTGCGGTATTTGGTGTGTCAAGTGCTGGTGCGTTATTTCAACAAGTCGATGATGTTCCGCCATTATTGCGAGCGTCATGGCGGCTCCAACTCACTGCAATTGTTCTGGCACCTTTTGCTATAATTCAGTGGTTTAATCATGGCCATTTACTGAAGCATAGATTCACTGAGAAATCTACCATGTTATGGTTGGCTGGTGGAGGATTATTTCTTGCTCTACACTTTGGTGCGTGGGTTGCTAGTTTAGACCAGACATCACTAACTCACTCGCTATTATTTGTTACAGCACACCCCCTAATCATTGTATTTGGTATGATGTTGATAGCCAAATTTTTCGTAAACTATCGAAACCCATCAAGATTGGAGGTCATTGGTGCTTGTGTTGGGTTTGTCGGGGCCGCACTTGCACTGGTGGATCTTGGTGATGAGCAAGGTGGCAGAACCGTGACTATTTGGGGCGATTTTCTAGCCTTTCTCGGAGCCTTGTTTGTGGTGGGCTACATAGTTAGCGGTAGAGTATTACGGAAATGGATGCCGATTTTCCTTTATGCATTCCCCGTGACACTAATAGGGGCTTGTTTGTTAATACCAGCATCATTTTTATTTGAAAAAGAGTTTCTCGAGTTCGGCATGTTTGGTTGGATTGAGGCGGAATATATCTCTTGGTTTTTAGCATTAGCACTGATTGCTGGTTTGCTTGGTCATACCGGATTAAACACCTGTTTGAGGTATATGCCGCCATTAGTGGTATCAACTAGCGTGACTTTAGAACCGCTGATTGGGTCAATTATCGGCTACATCATATTTGATACCGGCTTACCGGGATTTTGGACTTGGCTTGGAGGTCCAGTTTTGATTACTGGTATCATCTTGGTGATTGTTGGTAGTTCCACGGAGTATACGAACACTCAAACGAGTGAAACCACCGAGGCTAAATGAGGCGACATCATGGTCATTCAAGAATCAGACAGTTGGTTATTACTTACTAACGATGATGGAATAGAAGCAATTGGTATGCAGTTACTTGTTGAGGCGCTTAATCAACGTGGTTACAAAGTGGTAGTGTTTGCACCCAGCAGCAACCAGTCTGCCACAGGAATGCGAATAAATTTGATGACACCGTTAAACTGGCGATATCGTAATGATTTGAAATTACAATGGGATGTTGAGGATCATAATCTGCACCTAATTGAATTGGATGGTACTCCCTGTGACACAATGATTGTGGCTCTAGATCGGGGTTTGCAACATATTCTTCCTGAGGTCACTGTGAAACTAGTGGTGTCGGGCGTCAACCTTGGGCCAAATATGTCGCAAGACTCCTATCATAGCGGTACTATGGGTGCTGCAAGGGAAGCAGGATTATACGGTATGCCAGCCATAGCATCGTCTTTGACAGCGTTTGATTCCGAAGGTATGCAAGCAGCTGTAGATGCAACAGTACAGGTCATCGAATATGCTTTTAAGATGCTGCCAGATAAACCAATTAACTTACGTAGACCAAAGGCTGACTTAACTAAATCTCATATTAGCAGATGGCCAAAAATTGACGGTCCACTCGCTTGGGTAGATAACCCACGTGAAGCATTGAGGACGGCTTTTAACCACGGCGATTTAATGATTAATATCAACACTCCCCCAGACTGGAATGGACAGTTTCAAACAACTAGATTGGGCATGCGTTGGTATCGTGATGCAATATCATTCGCAGAACACGATAACAATGAATCCACAGCAACCTTCACAATTGGGGCAGCAAGTATCGATCATACACCGGTCTTGAATAGTGACTGTGACGCAGTTATGGAGAGTACGTCAAGCATTTCCTGTCTACCGACTTGGCCGCAAACACATCCTCTAGCAGTCGACGATGGCCTGCTGAAATGGTGTCTAGAATCAAGTGCTGATAGTTATCCATCTTGGCTAAATATTTAGTTCAACACCCTCATCGATTAAGAAGTGACAAACACCTATGGCCATGTGCCCTTGAAGCCATGTATTGCCGAGAGAACGTCTAATTAGTGTATCGAACTTATCCACCCGAAGGGTTTTGTCGTCGCTTATGATGAATCCTAGGTCTAGTTCATCGTCACGGATAAAATCGGTTGAGTGTGGTTTTCCTTCTGTCGGAATCGGACTATTTTCACTCCACAGACGTGTTGCGTTAGCATCCAAGGCAATGATTGTTGATTGATGCCATTCTCTTATGGTATCCTCGATGCTGCCACCGCTGTCATAAATTCCACTATCTCGCTCAATCCACCGACCAATAGGCGGTGAAGGCTCGCGAATCACCTTTGCAATCTGTCCGGCGATTGAGCGTTCCTCAGCGTGAATTCCTGTAACCTCCCTGCCAACAAACTTCAATCTACGCTTAGGACCAGGGCCGCCCCATAGGTGTAGAATTACCTCTGAATCTCTTCGGAGGCCATGACTTGTCATCAAAGAAGCCATAAGAGCTCTGATTAAAACATCCATTCTACCTGCTCCACTGGCCAAGTCACTTAGTGGGAGTTTGCCAGAAGCCATCGCTCGGTGCCCGATGATAGCAAATCGACGCATTATATCACTTGATTCCTCGTTCAACAAGAGTATTAATCGCAATACACACATCGTTGATGGTTTGCAAGGTAAAATCTGCCCCGGTTTTATCAATCAAATACGCTCTAGGTTTTGCTTTATCTTCAATATCCTCGAGTCTGTTGGCAATTACAGCTGTCATTTCTGCATGTTCTAGTTGCGCTTCTGAACGTCTTACCAATTCCTTATGTTTTACGCCAGTTTCCAATTTGAAACCAATCCTGACTGTTCCACGGCATTTTTCTTTAAGTTCAATAATATGCTTTGGACTTTCAATCAAATTAATTGTAAGCGGTCCCTGTTGGCTTGCTAGTTTGCCTTCTGCTGGTTTATCAACTACATAATCCAGCACAGCAGCAGTATGAATCCAAGCGTCTATTTTGTCATTAGTCAAGGCTAATAATTCTCTCAGCATTTTATCGGGGGTTTTTGCTTTAATTATAAGTGGCAACCATGGTGGTGCGGTGAATGTTGTCAATCCGGCGACACAAGTTACATCATGCCCATTTCGATATAGGTGGTCTGCGATGGTAAACCCGGTTTTTCCACTACTGGTATTTTGAACGTGGCGGACATCATCAATCCTAGAAATTGTTGAACCAACGGTAATTACCACTGATTTCCTGTCTGGATTAAACTTATTGACATAGTTGGCAAATCTGGCTACTACTTCATCATGTGGGGGTGTTTTACGTTTCCCTTCTTGTTCCTTACCCCAGTGAACTGTTATGTTCAATTTTTCAATTTCTTCCACTAAATCAGATGTAACTGGATCATCAGCCAAGTCAGCATGCATACTAGGAATCATCATGACTGGGCAGTGTCGTGACCTTGCTGCACTCAGTGCCATCAATATTGGGCCATGTTGAAGCCCGTGCAAGTAACTAGCCATGAGATCGCGAGTTGCAGGTGCAATCAATATTCCGTCAACCTCATCCAGGGCAGTTAAATCGCTCTCCCATGTTGTTACAACCTCTGCTTGAGTTGCCCATTCTACTGCCAACGGGGTGATGATTTTTTGAGCAGAATAGGTCATCATAACGCTAACTTTCGCACCATGTCGGCGTAATTCTCTTGCTAGGCGTACTGTATCAACTGCTGCAATACCGCCACTAACGCCAAGAAGTATTTTTTTTCCAGCGAGGCTATCCCCACGAATTTCCACATCCGTATCGCGCATCGCCATATACAACGCAACGGTTTGGCCATTTTGACTTCTTCGTCGTATTTCTATTGATAATCAATGCAACAGTTCAAAATCGGCACCTAACATCCTTGTAACATGCAGCCGAATCGCGGTGACCAGTTAGTGGTGGCCGGGATGCGACCTGGTAGTCTTAATGCAACTACAAGTGTGTTTCAAAGAATACATCGTGGCACCTCATTCATTGTATTTATTGATGGGCTCATTGTAATGTATTTATTCTGGGCTATTACATCATTAATTTCCCCAGATATTGCTGGCGTGTCTCTAGGCTTGGTCTCAATCGTGTGCTTTCTAACTTGGAGAGCATATCGTTCAAGAGTTAGTTGGGCCTATTGGCCAGCATCGATGATGATTCTGATCGCCGGTCTATTTTTCGGTTTAAATGCCCTTGACTCGTTAGGGTTAGTCCTGTCAGGCAGCGTTGGTGCCTTGTTGTTTTTATTTTTGACAGGATGGGCAGCATTGGGGTCGTTTAGGAGGTTTATGTATCACTTTAATCCGGTGTATAAATCTGGGTATTACAGCGAAAGTCATGAAACACAAGAGTTTGAACTTGAGCAAGGAGAAATGCTTGCAGCTTGTCCAAGGTGCATGGCAGTATTAGCAATTAGGCCATCAATGCTCAGCGCAAGTGACAGATGTCCGCATTGTCAAGCGCCCCTTATTGACCCACAACTAGCAGCCAAGTATGGGTTGAGTGAAGAGCAGTAAATCAGCGTGATGCTAGTGTTAAATTCTTCCACATCTCTTCTGGAACTTCCATCGCTAGTCTTAGGCCACCCATGGCACCTAGTCTAACGGGGTCGTCAACGACATGAACGTTAACATCGCCAAGGTCGCTCAACCTGCGCTCAATCATTGCTCCGAGTCCAACAATTCCTGAGCCACCTCCGGCTAGAATCATATTCCTTCTAAACTGGTCGTGATATTCAGGGTTTGAACCGGCTATTAACTTCTTGATATTCTCAACAATTGGGTCGACAATTGATTCACAGGCATTTTGGATGCAATCGGTAATGTCTAGTGTCATTGCTTTTCCTTCGATTGAGAAATCGACCATAACCGGTGATTCTGGAGTGGATGTGCTGACGAAAGAATACTGTTCTTTCCATCTCCTTGCCATGTCTTTGGTTATCTGGGCGCCGCTGTATTTTGATTGCACTTCCTCGATAATTTTCCTGTCAATGTAATCACCAGCATATTCAGTGTGCATTTGATCTTCTGGGCTGGGGATAGTTCCGTAAACACGGCATAAATCAGTTGTTCCAGCACCGATATCAATCACCAGTGTGTGCTCTATCATATCAAGAGCGTAAGCCACTGCAAACGGCTCTGAAATAATCATTGCAGCATTGACGGTTCCGGCCGCAGCGTCGAATATTGCGGTTTTGTCGACATAGCTGGCTTCCGCAGGTGCACCGACTACAGCAACAACTCGGTCATATTCTTCAGGGTCTGATAGTGAAATGAGGTGAGTGATAAAATGTGCAATAAAGTCCCTGTCTTCTGATGTGTCTTTGATTACCCCATGCTCAAGTGGTCTGTAAAGGTTCAATGCGAGCCTGTTTTTGAGGGCTTCTTCGCCGAACAGGACATCTCTTTTCAAGAAATTTCTTGCAATCGGGTCCTTAGGTGTCCCAATAACGGTTAATTCTTCTTCTTCGTGACTATCCGAGGAAACCATTACAGAGCGAAAAGTTCCCAAATCTATCCCAATATACAATACATCTCCAGCCATATGACTCGCCTAACTAAGCCATTGCGACATACCTTATGAATAATCCCTATGTTTTGACTCTAATATTTGAGGGAAAACTGTCACTTTAATATTCTATAGAATGAATGTATGAAGAGTATTTTTCCGTTTAGCACCAAGATTCACAACTATGACAATACCAACTAGCATACTCAACGTATAATTCAGCCATGGCAGAACAGTTTGTACACTCTTTTAGAGTTTCATCGCCATACAAACTTAACACCATCTGCACATGATAAGCATCATCGATACCTAGTTCTTGTCTCAGTGACCATAGTAGCTGATCTTCACTCGGCGAAATTATACCATCCTCTAACACCATTTCAACGACTCTACGGTAGTCTTCGAAGTCTGCTGCGTTCCTTGCATCTAATATTATGCCATTCTTCTCTGCGACTATGTCAGTACCACCAGGGTCGTCAACGAACAATACTAGTGATTCAGGGCGTAAGTCTTCATTACGCAGTTCAAATGATATTCTTGCACCACTAACATTAGCAAAGACAAGACTGGATTTGTTGTTTATCACATTGGCAATTGAACGAGCAGTCTCTTCTGCGTTAGTTCCTCGACGCCAACCCATACCATCATTGACGTTGTAGGAGTAAAATTCTGTTCCGATACCGGGATACTCTAATCTTATTTCCTCCCCGCCATCAAAACCATTAGCAACTATTGTTATCGCAGCAACCTCCGTTGACACAATATTATCTTCATCATCAAACATAATCATTAGTGGCTTCCTTTCTTCGGTAGCAGTATTGAATCGCCCTTGCATTCCACTCATCCACTTATCTTCTAGTCTAGCCAGTGTAGCTTCTTGTTGGTCTGTAAGATTGTTGTTGACTCCCAAGACATTTGCGAGACTGCCAGATTCGACATCTTTTTTGAATTGTTCAATCAAATCAGCATCTCTTTGATACGTTGGTATTTCTGTTGCGACTTTTTGTTCTACGTAATCAGGATCAGGCCACTCATGTGAGCATGAAATGCACCGTAGGTATCCAGCCATTGTTGAATTGTCGGATTCTCCTCCACACCTTGGGCAGTCTCCGCCTTCGTTATAGGTTAGGTTGTCCGAGGCTTCACGCCGGCCTTTCCTAATGCGTCCAAATCCCGCCATGCACTGCCTATGTCGGTTTTTTCTATGAATGCTTTGCCGGTTGCTAGATTCAACGAATTATTGCTTTGGCACCGTAACGAATAGTCCCTTCCTGAGCATATAGTCTTCGAACAACGAGTTCTACTGATTTACCAATTTCAGGTGTTCTCTCTTCATCATCGGCGAGCAAAAATACACCGTTAGGGCCATCAGTAGTCGACACCATGACGGTTGAAACGCCGCCCAAAATAGGTGCCCGAATAGCAAATTCTGAAGGAGCACCAGCAGCACTAAGTTTTGTCCAGCTGGTAATTGTGCCAAATGGTTTGATGTAGGCTTTAGATTCGCCTATGTCTTGACCAGTGACATCCATTTGGCGTTGCGGCCAGATTAGTTTGTTATGCCGTTGTGCCAACAACGATAATCTTGATGCCAAACTTTCATTGTATTGCTGTTGGGAAATATAAGCACCTTGTGAAATATTTTTTTCATGCGACTCCTCAATCCATGCATTAACTATGCTATGGTGTATATCAGGATTAATTTCTTTCATATGATTCTCAAAACCTATTTTTGGTGCTGATTTATTTTGATACAAATCTAAGGATGCATCAGAATTACAGGAGACTGTCCAGCCTTCATTTACAGTTTCTATCCCTGTCGCAGCGTATACAATTTGTTCCACAATTTGGTTGTCAATGTTGCAAATCTGAGGCAAGGATAATTCTATAGAAAGGTACCTTATTAACGATATTGCCATGGTTGTGTAATCGCTGTCATAACCAAATACCGCTTTACCGTTTAACTGCCATGGTGAACTAATGGAATAGCAACCAGCGGATTCTTGGATAAGATATCCCTGCCATGAGTGGACTTTGCTCATTGTCTACTCCTCCCGTATAAGTGAACTGCACAAGTCGCACCAGACCCCCCAACATTGTGACTAAGTGCTAACTCAGCATCCCTAACTTGACGATTTTTCTCCACCTCATTACGCAGCTGCTTGAAGATTTCAACTGTTTGACCAGTTCCCGTAGCACCTAGTGGGTGGCCTTTTGACTTCAATCCGCCACTTGGATTGATGCATACCTCACCGGAATTTTTCATGCCCCTAGATTCTCTGGCAAATAATCCCCCCAGACCGCGTTCTACAAACCCTAAATCTTCAGTAGCGAATAACTCTGCAATAGTAAAGCAATCATGAACCTCTGCAATGTCTACCTTGTCGGCAGTAACTCCTGCCATCTCATAAGCTTTCTTTCCTGCTAATTGTGTTGCAAGCAGTTGAGTTATCGATGGTCTATCGTGAAGCGCAAGATAATCAGATGCTGCAGCAGACGCTTTTATCCATACCGGATCATCAGTAAACTGCTTGACCACATGGTCTGCGGCAAGGATAACGCAAGAGGCACCGTCGGAGGTAGGACAGCAATCATACAGGGTTAAAGGGTCTGCGACCATAAATCCGTTTTTAGCCTTGTCAAATGTTACCTGCTTGCGAATATGTGCGTGTTCGTTGTCGAAACCGTGAAGATGATTTTTGACACTTATGTGGACAAGATCATCATGAGTGGAGTCAAATTCATGAAAGTATCTTCTTGCCATTAATGCATAGGTTCCTGGAAAGGTAAGTCCAGCCAGCCTCTCCCACTCAGTATCACCAGATACTCCGAGCCAGAACCGCTTTCTTTCGGGAGTTAAATCGTTCATCTTTTCGATACCGCCGGCAATGACTACTTCCGCTTGCCCACTTTTAATGGCCATCCAAGCATCACGTAGGGCAAATCCAGACGAAGCGCACGCATTTTCAACTCTCCTAACAGGCTTTCCTTTCATTCCAGAATGCTCGGTTAACAGCGCGGCAGTATTACCTAATTGACTGCCACCAAATGCAACACTACCGATGTATGATTCATCGACTTGACTTGGCTGGAAATCCTTGTCCACGCTATTAAACGCATTTCTCGCAGCTTCAGCCCACATGCCTTTCATACTCAAAAGATGGTTGCCATATTTTGTTTGTCCAGCCCCGATAATACCGACATCAACCATGACCTACCCAAGTCGAAGTAGCATTTGATTGAAGCGGTAAAAAGTGAAGTAGTTGGTATTGGCATAAGTGTAGGGATATTTTCCGTAGATACTAAAAACAGGCTCATTCCGGTTGGAATCATGCTAAGACAATGTAGGGACAAAGGTTGTGAAACGAAATTTTTCATTGGCAATAATTGCAATGTGTGTAATGAAGAGGGTAAGTTCATCATGAGCGACCGAGAATCTCAATCACTCGGCAGAATACTTGCTTTAGTACTTCGCCACGCTCCAGAGAAGTTTGGTGTCGACATGGACATAAACGGCTGGGTGAATACACGGGAATTATCGGATGCTATTTCCAATCAACGAAGACACTATCACTGGTTACGAGGATGGCACTTTGAGGCTATTGCAAATTCTGACGAAAAAGGTAGATATCAAGTAGAGGGGGAAATGATTCGAGCAACCTATGGTCACTCCATAGAATTAGAACTCGACCTACCGACCAATGATATACCTGAAGCACTCTACTGGCCATGCGAACCTGAACAAGTTCCAACCATTCTAGAATTGGGAATAAGCGCCGGCGACCGACAGCACGTCCACCTCTCGAAAACCATCGGTCAAGCCATGGAAGCAGGCCATGTTAGGATAGATAGACCGGCAATTATCGAGGTTGATACAGCAAGAGCTATCGCTGACGGTAACACAATATATCGAGCAGGTAAATCCGTTTTCTTGACTACTGATATGCCATCAGATTATCTGTATAGAGTCGAAGAAGACGATCCGGTGATTGTGGAAATTGTCAACAGATGGGAAGCCGAGGAAGAGGAATAAATTATTTCTGAATTGTCCCGCAAGCAGGGCAAAAGTCAAGATCAGAATCGAGGTTAGCACCGCATTTTTCACACGAAGTCATCCCTAGGGTTAGTGCTTGGGATTTTGTTGCTGGAGGGGGGGCCCCTTGACCCTCCTTTTGGCTTACTAGCACTAGCGGGTCGATGCCATGGCTGACTAGTTCTTTATACCTATTTTTGAAAATAATTGCCTCTTGTATGGCGATTTCAAGTTGTAGGATTCTTTCGTGACGTTCTATTTTGTCTTCAATTTCCATGGCTTCATCCATACTTGCTTGAAGATGTCGCATGAATTCGTCAACTAAAGGACCCTCTGACATAGTAACACTGTATTCTTTCTTGTTCATGAATCCTTGTGAATAACAATACTATTGAGTAGTTATCTTTTGGGTTAAAGTATGGCTGAAGTTGTAGTGATAAAATTCGGGGGTGGTCTGATAACAAATAAGACCAAATTATGTACTCCTGAATTGGCAGTCATCAACGATTTAGTCGATGTAGTAGGTCAATGTCTCGACTCCGGAAAAAGAGTGATAGTTGTCCATGGAGCTGGTTCGTTTGGACATCTGAGAGCAAAATATTGGCGGTTAAATGAGGGCTTGGTTGCAGATGAAAATTTTGTTCCAGAGAAAGACTGTAGAAACCAAATTCAAGCGGTTAGTATAGTACGTAAAGATATGCTTACATTAAATTCAATTATCAAATCAGCGTTTGCTAGACGCGGTATTTCAACAACATCACTCCCACCCCACTTGTGGGCTAAGAATACTGGAAGTAACTTCGATGGTGATATCGCAACAACATTCGCATCAACCGAAAGTGTGCCAATTACTTTTGGTGACGTGGTGGATTGTGACATTGGTAGCTTTGGCATTTTGTCCGGCGATGATTTAGTTGTTCGAATATGTCGAGATGTCCCTAATGTTAAGCGACTTATTTTCGCTATCAAAGGCGTTGATGGGATAATGTCCAAACCACCCAGTGAAGCTCTCCCCAGTGACCTGATAGTCGAATGGTCGCCGTCGGTCAAATTTACCGGAATCCATCATACTGATATCGATGTAACTGGTGGTATAGGTCTAAAGGCGTCTAGAGGGGCGGAAGTTGCCGCAATGGGAGTTGACGTGTTTATTGTCAATGGTGGATATCCCCAACGGCTAATCGATGCTTGTTTAGGAAAACCAACACGAGGCACACAAATATTCTCCGAATAAGGGACGATATCAGACGAACTATTCATTTATCTAGTTCGACTGCAATGTATGGTGATGACTTGACTGCATACCAAATTGATGATGTTCCGTCGGTTGAGATCAACGCTGCACTAAAACAAATGTTGTTGGATAAATCAGCAGATAATGAACAGATATCTCTAATGTCTGAAGCTGTTATACTAGTCGACGAAGATGATAACCAAATTGGGCAAACATCCAAAGTTGCTGCCCATCATGGTGCAGGACTACTTCACCGGGCATTCAGTGTACTATTGTTTGACCGGAATAAACGTCTATTACTACAAAAAAGAGCAGAAGATAAGGTAACATTTCCTGGTGTTTGGGCTAACTCCTGCTGCTCACATCCGTTATCCTCACCTCAAGAATCAGAGCTTGAAAACTCATTAGGAGTGAAGCGCGCAGCTATCCGAAAATTGCATCAAGAGCTTGGCATAGATCCTAATAGCATTAACCTAGCCGATTTTCACTTCATCACCAAGATGATTTATTCTGCTAGGATGGATAAGAATTGGATTGAGAGAGAAATAGACCACATACTGGTAATACAAACAGATGTCGAATTGTCGGTTAACTCAAACGAGGTGGCAGAAGTCAAATGGGTCGACGAAGATGAATTAAATGCAATGCTAGTAGGTGAAACAGATTTTTCTGGAGAAATAGCCCCATGGTTCAGGTGCATAGCAGGGCGATTGATGACAGAAGACTGGTGGGATTGCATTGGTGATGAAGATAAATTAGGTAAGCTGTCGGATGATTTAATACATGACATGGGGGATGTGTCGCATATGTTGTCCTATGCTGGTGGCGCAGGCCTCAGCACATCAATAGATGAAGTTAAACCACTTATTGAACACAGAATATCAAATAGTCTGTGCGCCGCTGACCATTCTCGTCTATCAAATGCTATGATGCACTTGATTGAAGGCGGTGGTAAAAGACTGCGCGCAACAATACCGTGGCTTGTAGGCAAAGCAGTTGGTGATTCGCATTCAGGTTTGTTAGATGTTGGTGCGGCGATTGAAATTGTTCATAATTTCACACTTGTGCACGATGATATAATGGATGATGACGACACACGTCGTGGTTTAAATGCGGTTCACATCGAATATGGATTACCGACAGCAATTAACGCAGGTGATGCGATGCTTGCCATAGCTTTTGAAAGGTTAGTCAGTGCTAAGGGACTTGATCACAAGGATGTTGGTCCAATGGTGAATCGTCTGGCTTGGATGGTTAGGAGAGTTAGTGAAGGACAGCAGTTAGATATTGAATTTGAGGATAGAATTGCCGTCTCTGAGGATGATTATTTTGAGATGATTGAAGGAAAAACTGCAGTGATGTTTCTGACGTGTGCTGAAGTAGGTGCTAGAATGTCTGGTGCAGATGATGAAACAATACAATGCATGGCAGATTGGGGGCTAGCTGTTGGGTTATGTTTCCAGTTGATGGATGACCTAATAGATGTATTATCAGACTCCGAGACTTTGGGCAAACCGGCCGGTTCAGATTTGGCACAAGGCAAACGAACCTTGATGGTAATTCACGCCTTATCTCAACCAAGTTCACCAGACCAGAAGGATTTGTTGGCAGTTCTGGGCAAAGGGGAAACAGCAACCCAAATAGAAATTGATAGGGGATTGACAGCACTCAAGAATATTGGTTCGGTGGAGTATGCCAAAAATAAGGCTGAAATGTATCATCAGGCAGCCCACGCCTGCTTGAATCGATTGCCTTACAGTCCGGCACTGAAAGCATTGAGGGAACTTACTGATTACCAACTCAAACGCATTAGTTGATTACTTTTACAACATCATTAACAGAAATCGTTCCCTCTCGCAAAACCTTTGCGTACCAACGTGTTCTGTTCGGATATTTCTTGTGTGATATCAAATTAAAATTATTATCACTAAATGAACCTATAATGGTACGGCAGGGTGGTGCATCTTGAGTTATCGCCAACTCGACATCGGGAAATCTTAGGACTACCCCTGGGTTCAACTCATTTCTTGGGATACCACGAATTAGAACATTCTCACCTGTGGTTCCTGCTGCTATTGGGTGGCCTTCTAGCGCTAACTCTTCGATGATTTCTTCCAAGAACAAACATACTGCCTTATTTGGGCCTCCATGGTGTCTCCGGTCATTCTGTTTATCCCCGATACATCCATTTTTGGTTACAGCAAGAACTTCAACAGGTAACTTGGGCACTCCGCCACTTGAAGTATGAAGTGCTGTTACATTGGCAGTCATTATAATCAATCAGAATAATATGATTCTGGATTTGGTTCAGGTTTCAGTCCCTTCCGAGTTCTTATTTCTCCAACTACTTTGTCAAATAACTGAGGAGGTAGTGGTTCAAAACCTAAGTTCTCAGTATTCCATACCGCCCTGCCTTGTGAGGCGGCTCGAATGTCATTAGAGAAACCAAAAGTTTCAGCAATCGGTATGATTCCGACTACAGTAGTAACATCACCATCTGAAGGCATGTCTTCGATAATTCCTCTTCTGTTGGTCACTTCTCTAGTAACCTGTCCTAACCAGTCATTGGGTACTGAGACGAAGGCTTTCTGCATGGGCTCCATGATGATTGTTCGGGCGCGAATCATTGCACCTTTTATGCCATTTCTCACTGCTGGAATTGTTTGTGCAGGGCCTCTGTGGATTGCATCTTCATGCAACTTGGCATCAACTAATCGAACATACATTCCTTGAACAGGCTCATCAGCAATTGGCCCTTTGACGCATACTTCATTGAATGCTTCAATAATCAACTCCCTTGTTTCATGCAGATTTTGGATACCTTTGGTGTCATTGACTAGAACATTAGTGCCCTTTATTGCGTAAATTTTTCTCATCAAATCTTTGTCCATACCGTATTCACCGAATTTATTTCCGACTTCTTTGGCATCTTTACTCCTCACTGGTCCATCTCCCAACTCACCGGATTTCAGCGCTTCAATGACCTCAATTGGTAATTGTTCAATCTCAAAGTAGAACCTGTTGTGTCGATTAGGCGATTTTCCTTCAAAAGGTCTGCCGTGATTATTTCCTTCAACACCTTCTCGATATACAACAATTGGTGGGCTGACCTTGACTTTGATGTTCTGTTCTTCTTCGATTCGATATACGGTGATTTCTAGATGGAGTTCACCCATTCCAGCGAGTAGCGCCTCCCCAGTCTCTTGATTAGTTGTGACTTGAAGAGAAGCATCCGATTTTGCTAGGGCTCTTAGTGCGTCGATGAATTTTGGAAGATCCTTCATGCTCTTTGGCTCGACAGCAACAGTAACCACAGGTTCTGAGTAGTGTCTGATAGCTTCGAACGGGGTGAAGTCTTTGTCTCTGGATAGTGTAACTCCAGCGGCAGCAGACCTGATTCCAGTTATCGCTGCGATGTTGCCTGCAACAACTTTTGGGACAGTAATACGATCGCCACCAACCATCATACTGACTTGTTGAACACGCTCTGGCTTGGCTGCGCCGATTGCAAAAACGGATTCACCTTGACTGATTGCCCCAGAATAAATTCTGCCGACGGCAACTTCCCCAGCATGCGGGTCCATCCATATCTTCGTAATCATCATGGCAAGTTCTGCCTCAGGGTCACAACCAATCATTGACTTACCGACTGCCGAATCTAAATCTCCAGTCCAGATGTTTGGTATTCTGTATGGCTGTGCCTCAACTGGGCTGGGCAACTTGGATACCGACATGTCAAGGAGAACTTCGTGTACAGGTGCCTTCTGCGCCAATTCTTTCTGATTTTCATCGTTACAATACTGAAAAATATCCTTGAACGAAATTCCGGATTTTTGCATGTATGGTACTGTTATACCCCAGTTGTGGTATGCGGAACCAAATGCGACGGTCCCATCTCCTACACTAACCTGCCAACTCTTTTTGAATTCCTCAGGTGCAAATTGTTTAATCAATTTATTCACCTTCGTAATGGTGCCTTTAAACCGCTCCATCATGTCTTCTGGCGTGACTTGTAGTTCATTGATTAGTCTGTCGACTTTGTTGATGAATAGAACTGGCTTGACCTTCTCCTTGAGTGCTTGTCTTACAACAGTTTCAGTTTGCGGCATCGGACCTTCGACAGCACAAGCTAGGATAAAGCAACCATCTACTGCCCGCATTGCTCTGGTAACATCACCACCAAAGTCAACGTGACCTGGGGTATCGATTAGGTTGATTAGAAAATCTGTCCCATCTACTTGGTGCACCATCGATGCGGAGGCCGCATTGATAGTAATCCCTCGAGCAGATTCCTGTTCGTCAAAATCCAAGACACGAGCTGCTCCTGCTAAATCACTGGACATCATACCGGCGCCAGCGATTAGGTTATCTGACAAAGTTGTCTTTCCGTGGTCTATGTGCGCAGCGATACATAAGTTACGAATCTGCGGTAGTATATTCATTACTTCCGTTGCTTTCTTGATATTGTCTTCTTTTCGGCCCATGTATTCACCACTTCTCGTTGTAGTTGGCCACCAAAAAGGGGTTCTTAAGCAACTCGCATCCAAACAGCGCACAGCACTGACTGTAAACAGGAAACAATACGCCGTATCGTTGGTATTACGATGTAACTCAAATCAGTCAACATCCAGATTTTTCGGACAGCCGCACATACTCCCCACGGGCATCAACAAGCTCGTGAGCGCGCTTGAATGTAATATGGATAAAAATAGAATTATTTGACTATCAAATTTTGACCCGATTTAGTCAAAATTAGCGTGACTGGAGTGAACTGATCTGTCAGCGTCATCGAGCAGATGCAGCAATTCTTTCGAGTTCCTCTTTCTTAGAGACAGCAAACGATGTTACGTCTCCGGATGCTGCTTTAGTTAGTTCGTTGATTATACAACTGGTTAGAGTTCGTTTTGATTTGTGGGTCCCTTGCTGGGCACCTTTGGCGAGATTTCTAAGCGCCACATCAAGCCTTCTTGAGGGAGATGAATCTACGGCTTTTGGCTGAGAGACTGCACCGAACTTAATTCTGGTAATCTCTTCCATTGGTGCGCCGTTGCATATTGCATCAACAAACGTTTGGAGTGGATTCTCACCCGATTTTTCGGCGATCGTATCGAGGGCTGATTCAAAGGCTTTCATCGCACCTTGCTTCTTGCCAGTGTAAGGCCCGGTTCTCATTAGTTTGTTGATGTACCTTTCTACTACTGATAGCTTGGACTTGCCGAACCATGCGTTAGCATGTCGACCGCCAGTGTGCGGAACACCAACAGTTGTCAAATTGATGTATGGAGCGAGACCTGGGTCTTTACAAGTAACCACTGAAGCGTCCCATTTGCCGAACACTAGTGTCCCGATACCAGCGATGGGTTTGACTTCATCTACAGCAGTTTCCGTATCCATTTCCACTTCCGTCATCAACAACACCTCATCTTACTGGTTTCTCTTTGCGTCCTCTAACCATTTCATCAAGAGATACACCATTGACCTGAATGACTTTGTATCGGACCCCCGGAATATCTCCGTACGAACGACCCATACGTCCACCGATACCTTCAACCATCACTTCATCGTGTTCATCGATAAAGTTAATTGCGCCGTCGCCAGGAGCGAATGCGGTAAGTTTGTTACCGTTCTTGATAAGAGAAATTTTCACTGCTTTTCTGATTCCAGAGTTAGGTTGTTTGGCTTCTATGCCGACTTTTTCAACGACAATACCTTTGGCTTGTGTAGAGCCAGCAAGCGGGTCATGTTTTGCTCTTGATTTGAGCATGCGCTTCTTGTATCGACGATCTGACCAGCGGAATTTTTGACGGTCTTTAGCCATCTTAGCACCTGCGAATAACCCTCTACCCATGTTACACACCTCATTGAAGCATTTCGCCGACTTGAAGCCCCTATTTAACTACGACCCTCAAAGCGGCCAAAAGTAGTCCACTGAATGCGAGGAAGTGACTGCATATTATTGAAGTAAAGCATCCATGTGATATGAAAGGTTAAGCCATTGTTCCAAGTCGCGTGAATATGGCCTTCAGAGACCATCTTGGTGCAGCAGATGTGGTATCCCATCCAGTGAGTTTAATTCACGGTATGTGGGAGTATTCGAAAAACAACAATCATCCATTGTTATTGTTCGAGAATATTACCGAGACACCGGGGCATAGGGCAGCGGTAAATTTGTTGACTAGAGAGCGGTTGTGCGCAGCTATTGGTATCACTCCGGAAGAATACATCGACACACTTGCTTGGGCTATGGAAAATCCCACCAGTCCTGTTGTAGTGGGTCAAGATGAAGCTGAATGTTTTGAAAACTCACAAGATAATGTTGATTTGGAAGCGATTCCTATACCACACCACTGGCCTCAAGATAGAGGTAGGTATTCATCTGCAAGTGTTATAATCGCTCAATATAATGGCATTAGGAATATGTCTTTTCATCGCCAATTTCTGCGTGATAAAAATCACACAGTTGTTCGATTGGTCCCTCGACACCTTAGAACGATGATGATAGAAGCGAGAGCTAACGGTGAAACCGTAGACGTAGCAGTGGTCAATGCACCAGATCCGGTCGTTTTACTTGCTGCAGCAATGTCATTTAGTGAAAACATTGACGAACTCACAATTGCTGCTGCTCTACATGAGAAACTCTACAATAAGCCACTGCGGCTAACAACCACACCGAATGGAGTTGAGGTGCCAGCGTCTGCGGAGTATGTTTTCTGGGGTAAAATTACTCTTGATAACGATGATGAGGGGCCTTATGTTGACATTACTGGAACATTAGATGATGTGCGCCAGGAACCAGTGATACAATTTGATGGTCTTGTCCACCGAAACAACGCAATTTTCCATGCGTTAATTCCCGGCGAAGCAGAGCATAAAACGCTGATGGGGTTGCCGAGATCGCCAACGATCAAAGATGCTGTTTCCAAGGTTTGCGAGTGTTTGGATGTTCACATGACTGAAGGCGGGTGTGGTTGGCTGGCCGCTGTGGTCAAGATAAGAAAGCAACATCCCGATGACGGAGTCAAGGCAATAATGGCTGCCCTTGAAGGTCATAAGAGCATGAAGATGGTAACAATTGTCGACGAGGATATCGACATTGCTGACCCAGTCAGGGTAGAATGGGCAATGGTTACTAGGTGGCAACCTGATCGTGATACTATAATCTTATCAAACCAAAAGGGAAGTTCATTGGACCCCTCGAGATAT
>TARA_B100000963_G_scaffold251115_1_pt1 | contig 23882 bp, 23 predicted proteins | sample TARA_B100000963 | Tara Oceans TARA_B100000963 (sample SAMEA2622097) | marine metagenome | biome: marine biome (ENVO:00000447); feature: surface water layer (ENVO:00002042); material: "saline water (ENVO:00002010), including plankton (ENVO:xxxxxxxx)" | depth 5 m | reverse complement strand
TTTTTTTTCCATTATTATATTATTTAAGTATGCATGATACTATCGACAGCTTTATGAATGATGGAGACTGGTTTAATTTAAAAAATATTCACTTAGCTGGGTTTTTTGTCTTTCTTGTTTTGGGTTCTATTTACTATCTAATCTCTATAAATAATCAACCATCTTTCTTTGTTTTCGACTATAGAATAGCAAATACAGGAATTTTATATATTTTAATAGGGGTTGTTACTTATAAAGTAACATACAATGTATTTGATACTGAATTGCATCTTCAGGTTGATGAAAAAAAAATTCACTTCCCACCTCTAGTTATTTTAGCAGCTATATCATTTCTAATTAAGATATATCTTTCTTTTCAAGAAAATGCTTTAACTTTTTCACTACCTGATTTTGATAGAATTATTAATAATGATATATCAAGAATAAATAATTACTTAACGTATTTTTCATATTTTAATTATTATGTAATTGCAGTACTATCTTTTCTTTTCTTTCAAAATAAACTTCCAAAAAAATTGATAAATTTCTTCTATTTCATAATTATTCTATCAATTTTTTTTGGATTTCTCGTTGGTAAAAAAGAAGAACTATTAAGACTTGCTTTCTTTATAATGGTTCCATTTTCATTACTTAAAGTTAGTAAGATGAATAAATTTAATTTAAGTAAAAAAGTTTTTTTAGGTTTTGCAGTTTTGGTATTATTTGCATTTATAGTTAATCCAATAATACGTTTTGGATTATCAATTTTCAGTGGATTAGATTTTGAAATTGCATTAGCGGTATTAAATGCAGGATCTTCTAGTATAATCACTAGTTCATTTGGTAGCGTTGGATTAGAAGACTCTTCTTTGTTTAATTTATCATTACAATATATGGCAAATAGGGTCTTTCTTTTTAATCTTTTATTACCTGCAATATATTACACCCCAGACTTTATCCCTTTTATGAATTTCGAAAAATATATATACTTGATTCCATTTGCATTTATTCCAAGATTATTTTGGAATGAAAAACCAATAATTCTGGAAAATATAGACTACACATATAATTACATCAATGGACAACTAAATTCTGCGACATCACCCTCATACATAGGATGGGGATATTTAGAATACGGTGTTTTAGGTATAATAATTACAATGATTTTATTTGCTTTAATTTCTGTATTTGTCAATAAGTATCTTTTTCAATATATAAGAAATCCAGTTTTGATTGCAACTTTTTCTTCAGGACTGTTTTTCCATTTGTGGTCCGTAATGGGTTATTTTTTTGGAATGATTGCAGGACTTCCAACAGTATTTGTTAATACTTTTATTTTTTACTTTGGATATCAAATTATATCATATTTTTTAAAATATAAATTGTAAATAGGATTAAAAGTTAATAAAACAACTAATGCAATCATTGTATAAATAAATCTTGATAAAAAATCTAACAATGAACTTGGAACAAAAAATAATAAAGAAAATACTAATATAAGTCCAAACGTAAATTGAGATACCCATAATGTTCTTACTTTGTTCGAAGGAAGATAAAACATTTCAAAAATATATATAAATACAACTAATTTGACTAAAAGACTTATCGCCCAAATTTGATCAAATAAAGATTGATAATTTTCACCTATTAAAATTTTTAATAAATATAGAAATATATTAGAATTTGTTATCAAAAAAATTGAGACGAACATAGCTAGTGAAAGTAAAAAATATCTTAGAAATATTTGGATTTGCTCTTTACCTATTTTTTCATAGATATATGGTCGAAAATACAGTGTTACAGATGAGTGAGAAAACCAATAAATTTGATAAAGGCAATTATATAATGGAGCGTAAAGCCCCAGTGTAGTTGGTCCAAAAAGAATTGATATGGATAGTTTATCAAAATTTTGAATAGCCCAAAACATCAATTTAGAAGGAAGAATACTTTTGGCATAATTAAGTACTTTCAATGAAACTTCTTTTGAAAAAGAATTTTGATAAATAATAAAAATTATTTCACTCCTACAAGCAATTGCAAGATTAATAAAAACAGCAAGAAAAGTAGCAACCAACATTGATTCAACTGTGTTAAAGAAAATATATAATAAAACACTAAGAATCGGCTTCAATAATCCAAATATATTTACATATGCTATTTTTTTAAAATTTTTTCTAATATTTAAAATCGATAAAATATAATTTCTTAGAGAATCAAAAATAAAAATTGTGCTTATGAGACCAATAAAGCTCAAAATTTTAATTTGGAAAAAATAACCAATAATTGATAGAATAAACCCACTCATTGCTAAAGGAATGAAAGAAAACTTTATATATCCATTTATGCTTTTTAAGACTGATGAGTCATTTTGACCAAAAACTAGAATTGATTGTATTAATGGTTGATAAATAAATCCATTTAACAAACCTACAGCAGTCAAACACAAAGTATAAACTCCAAAATCTTGAGGAATAACATTTCGAGTAATAAGAATCATAGCAATGATAGATTGGAGAACAACAAAAGATTGAGATAGAAAAGAGAAAAATAAATTTTTATCGAATTTCATGTAAATTTGGACAAATGAAATATATTCTAAATCCATTACAAAAAAAACACTTATTATCAATTGAAGAAATAAATGACGATACTTAAAAAAATTAGTATCTTTTTTTTTCATAATTTTCTTTAAAATATCAATAATATGAATAAAGCATTTGCAATCATTCTACTGACAGTCCTCTCCCCTCTGTTAGTATTAATTTCCATTTTTATAATTTTGGTAGATGGATTTCCTATATTTTTCACGCAGCAAAAATATGGTCGAAATAATAAAATTTTTAGATTATATAAATTCAGGACAATGAAAAATAATTCCCCTTTATTGCCAACTGAAAAGTTTGAAGATGCAGAAAGTTATATAATATTCGGAGGTAAATTTATGAGAAAATATAGCTTGGATGAATTGCCCCAATTCTTAAATATTATTTTAGGAGATATGAACTTTATTGGGCCAAGACCTGCAATGACAACAAAAAATGAACAAATTGTACAGGATATGAGATCAAAAAGGAATATTCATACTATACAACCTGGAATAACAGGTTGGGCACAAGTAAATGGAAGAGATTTAAATTCATTTGAGCAAAAAGTAGAGTTAGATTATTACTACTATAAAAATAAAAGCGTTACATTAGACTTACTAATTATCTTAAAAACATTCAAAATTATCCTATTCCCTAAATACATCAAGCATTAATTTTTTAAATATGAAAAAATAAAATGAAATCATCATTTAAAACATTTATTGCTAAAGTTCTATTAAAAATAAAAAACTCACTTTTATCAATAATCCAAAAGGGTTCTTTTAAACAAATCAATCGAGATAAAATTAATAAAATCTTAATTTTTAAAAATGGTGGAGTTGGTGATATTATTGCAACCTATCCTGCAATAAATAATATAAGAAACAAATTTAAATCAGCTGAAATTCACTTACTAACCAGCTCAGGTTCAAGCAAAAAAAATACATCATCAATTCTTTTAAACCAAATGAAGGTCGATAAAATTATAGATCTGGATATTGAAAATTTTAACTGGAGTAAAAAAATTGAATTATTTAGACAACTTAAAAAAAGTAATTATGATTTAATTATTATATTAACAGATAGTCTTTCTAATTTCAAAAGAGAATTGAGAAATATACTTTTTTTTAATCTTTGTAGTCGTAAATATGTGTTTGGCTCTAAATTAAATAGGCCCGGATTGTTTGATTTAGATTACGCAAAACAAGATAATTATCCTTTTATCAATGAATATGAAAGAAATGTACTTAATGTAGAGCCAATCACATTCACACGTAAAATTGATTTAACCTATAATTTTAATGTGCAAAATAAAAATAAATTTAAAATTGGAGGCAATCATAGAAAAAATATAACTATAGCTATTGGAGCAAAAAGAAGAAATAAAATTTGGGATTATGAGAACTTTCTTAAACTTACCAGAAAATTAATTGATGATGGTTTTAATATATTTTTCATTGGAGGTAATAGCGAGAAAAAGACTTGTGATACAATTATAAATAATATTGATTTAAATCATCGAAATAGATGTGAGAATTTTTGTGGTACAGCAAACTTCAACGATAGTATATATATTATTAGCTTATCAGAATTTTTAATATCAAATGATAGTGGCGCAGCTCACCTTTCATCTTTTACTGATACTAAATGTATTACAATACAATCTTCATGTGATTTTGAAGGTTTGTGGTATCCAATTAAATCGAAGAAATATGTTATAAGATCAAATAAAAATTGTCTAAAAGGGCATTTATGCAATAAAAACTATTTTTGTGGTCAAGACATTACGGTTGATATGGTTTACCAAAAAATAATAAAATCATAAATGAATATTATTTTTAATACTATGTTGTTATCTTAAGATTGATGAAAAATTCTAATTACTCGGTGATTGTTTTGGGAGATTTAATTCTAGACCAATATATAAAAGGTGAAGTAAGTCGTATCTCACCAGAAGCTCCAGTTCCAATTCTCAAGCAAAATGAAACATATCATGTTCTTGGGGGTGCACTAAATGTATCGCAAAATCTCAAAAGCCTTGGATTAGCAGTATATCCATTTGGTACTATTGGTAATGATAACGCTGGTGAAAAAATAATTAAAACCTTAAAAAAACAGAAAATTCCCACAAAAAATATCTTAGTAAAAAAAAATTTTATTACATCAGTAAAAACGCGCTTTGCCTATAAAAATCATCATTTACTTAGATTAGATAATGAACAATCCGCAAATTCTATCAAAAATGATAAAAAAATTTTTGATCAGTTAACAAAACAGATTAGTAAAGTTGATTTTATTTTAATTAGTGATTATGGAAAAGGTGTCTGTTCAAACAATTTATTAAAACAAGTTTTAGATATCTCTCAAAAGAATAATATTAATGTGTTTATAGACCCAAAGGGTAAAAATTATCACAAGTATCATGGCGCTTTTTGTATTACCCCAAATGTTATGGAAGCTGAGCATGTTTTAAATAAAAAATTAAACACAAATCTAGATTTTGAAAAAGCAGCAAAAGAAATTTGCATAAAATTTAATATTGAAAATTGCATTATTACACGCGGTGGAAATGGTTCAACAATTTATGATTCAAAAAAATCAAAATTTTATCATCCTTCAGCTAAAAAAGTTGAAGTTTTTGATGTGAGTGGCGCAGGTGATATATTTATATCTGTACTTGCTTATAATTATTCAACCTCACTAAAAAAATCCTTACTTAACTCTACAAAAATAGCGCATGAACTAGCAACAGAGTCTGTTAAACATTTTGGTACATTCTCACTTGAAAGTTTAAACTAATGAAGAAAGTATTATTAACCGGAAACGAAGGCTTTATTGGCAAAAATATTTATAGAAAATTGTCAAACAACGATAGAATATCAGATATTTTTTTAATTGAAAGAGATTTTGTTATTAGAAGTAATTGGGTTAAAGAGCTTGATCATACAGTTAAATCAAGTGATTATATTTTACATGTCGGTGCAATTTCAGACACGATGTTACAGGATGCTAACAAAATGATGAAATATAATTTTGAATTTAGTAAATCATTATTTGATTCAGCTGCAGATCATAATAAAACGGTAATATACTCCTCTTCAGCAGCAAACACTGGTGAATCAGGACTTCCGTCGAACATTTATGGTTGGTCTAAATATATTGCAGAACAGTATGGAATGGCGAAACTCAACAGCTTTATTGCATTAAGATATTTTAATGTTTATGGTCCTGGTGAGGAAAATAAAGGAAAGATGTCTTCGGTCGCTTATCAAGCATATAAAAGAGGTAGTTTTAGATTGTTCCCTAAAGAACCTAAAAGGGATTTTGTTTATATAGATGATGTAGTTGATGCTACTATTTTCCCGATCTTTAATAGTGTTGAGAAAAATGTATATGAGGTTGGTTCCGGACAAGCAAGGACCTTTGAAGATGTATTGAGTGCGATGGGTCTAAAATTTGATTATCATGATGAAAAGAGTATTCCTAATGGTTATCAGTTTTTTACAAAAGCTGATAACAAAAAGTTCATTAAAGGATGGAAACCAAAATATATGCTTGAAGATGGCATTAAAAGCTATCTAAAATATTTATCTAAATAGCTTATTATTTCAAGTATTGTTTATTAGTAATTAGTGATTTAGATTTTGATTCTAATTTATGATAATTTTAGGAATAAACGCATTTCACCCTGACTCTTCAGCTTGTATTGTAAAAGATGGAAAAATTTTAGCTGCAATTGAGGAAGAAAGAATAGTTCGTTTAAAACATTGGGCTGGTTTTCCAAAAGAGTCAATTAAGACATGTTTAAATATTGCTGGTATTACCATCAATGAAGTGGATAAAATTGCGATAAATCGTGATCAAAAAGCACATCAATATGAAAAAATTTTATTTACATTAAAGAATCGTCCTTCTCTAAGTAATATTTATAATAGAATTCAAAATCGTAAGGATGTTGGTAGTGTTGATAAGCTCATAGCTAATCTATTTGATGTTGATGTAGATTTAATAAGTAATAAAATTGTCCCTGTTGAACATCATTTTGCACATTTAACAAGCACATTCTTTACCTCTCCTTTTGAAGAGTCGGTAATTTTATCAATAGATGGATTTGGTGATTTTTTATCAACAATGTGGGGCTTTGGTAAAGGCAATAATGTAGAAGTTGATGACTATGTGACCTTTCCTCATAGCTTAGGAATGCTTTATCAAGCAATTACTCAATACTTAGGGTTTGCTAATTATGGGGATGAATATAAAGTAATGGGTATGGCGGCATACGGTGAACCTAAATTTATTGATGAAATAAAACAATTAATCAAGCCAGTTGAGAACGGAAAATTTGAATTAAATATTGACTATTTCAATCATCCCATTGAAGGTGTAAGTATGGAATTTGATGGTGGATATCCAACAATTGGAAATGTTTTTTCAAAGAAGATGATCAATCTTTTAGGAGATCAAAGAAGCAAGGAAGACCCAGTAGAGCAAAAACATAAAGATATTGCATGCTCACTTCAAAAAGTTTACGAAGAAACCTTGATTCATATATTAAAACATTTAAATAAAAAATATCCTCATACCAAAAAACTATGTTTAGCTGGAGGTTGTGCACAAAACTCACTGGCAAATGGGAAAATTACTTCATTGACAGATTTTGATTCCGTTTGGATTCAACCAGCGGCTGGAGATGCTGGAGGAGCTCTTGGAGCTGCCCTAGCTGTAAGCAACCAAGAGTTAAATGAAAAAAGACATATAATGCACTCTCCTTCTTTAGGACAAAGTTTTTCAAATAATGAAATTCAAAAAGTTTTAAATAATTACAATCTTGAAGAGTTTAACTATATTTTTATTGAAGAAAATGAACAGCTTGTTGATAAAATTTCTGAATTACTCATTGATGGAAATGTAATTGGATTTTTTCACGGTGCATACGAATGGGGACCAAGAGCTTTAGGGAATAGAAGTATTATTGTGGACCCCCGTATAGCAGATATGAAGGGTTTATTAAATGAAAAAATTAAAAAACGTGAAAGCTTCAGACCTTTTGCTCCAAGTGTTTTAAGAGAACATGTATCAGAATGGTTTGAAAAGGATGAAGATGTCCCTTTTATGACACATGTTTTTAATATAAAAAATGATAAAAAATCAATTATTCCTGCAGTAACTCATGAAGACGGTACAGGAAGACTCCAATCAGTGACAAAAGATTTTAATCTAAGATATTATGAAATAATTAATGATTTCTTTTTAAAAACAGGCGTTCCAATGATACTTAATACTTCATTCAACGAAAATGAACCTATTGTAAGCACACCAAAAGAAGCCCTGGAGTGCTTTTTAAGAACAAACATGGATGTTATTGTTCTTGAAAATCATATTATTCTAAGAAAATAATATCTATAAAAGATAATTAATTTATAAATTGAATTATTTTGAGAGTTACACAACTAATAGCTGATATAAATAAAGAAGTAGGTGGACCTTCTAACAGCGTTCCTGCAATAGCAAAATATCTTAATGAAACGATTGATATAGAATTAGCATGTTTTAAAAATGATATACAAGATAAGAGTTATGTTAAATCATTTAAGTCTAATAATCCTTTTTACTTTTCGTACGAATTGTACAAGTATTTAATTTTTAGAAGCAATGAAGATAATATTATACACTCCCATGGATTATGGTTGTACACAAACATTGTGCCTTATTTTATTAAACAAAAAAAAGATGTAAAATTTGTATTATCCCCTAGAGGAACTTTAAGTCAATGGGCTTTAAATAAATCAAAAATAAAGAAAAAAATCGTTTACAATCTTATGTTTCAAAAAAAGGCTCTTAAGTCTATCGATTGTTTCCATGCAACTTCGAAAATTGAATATGATGAAATAAGAAATTTTGGCTATCGTCAACCTGTAGCAATCATTCCAAATGGGATTGAAAAGCAAAAAATTATCTATAATAAATCAAATCATGTATCATTTTTTGGTAGAATAAATGATAAAAAAGGTATTGAATTATTAATAAATGCATTTTCAGATGTTAGCAATAAACTTGATTTCGGACTTAAAATATTTGGCATCAAGGAAGATGAAAACTATTATAATAAAATAAAGAAAATGATAAAAAATAACTCAAGAATCAAGTTGATGGATCCAGTATATGGTGAAGATAAAATAAAATCCTATCAAGAAAGTATTTTTACTTTAATGCCCTCATTCTCTGAAAATTTTGGAAATATAGTTTTAGAATCACTAATAAATGGAACACCGGCTTTATCCACAAAGTATGCGGCATGGGATAAATTAGAAATTAAAAATTGCGGTTTTCTTTGCTTACCTACCGAAGATTCTATCAAAGAAAAGCTTTTAAAAATAAATAGCCTGGACAAGAGTGATCTCAAAATTATGAATGAAAATTCAATTAATTATGCACAAACCTTTTTGTGGGAAAACATTTCTTTAGATTATATAAATTTGTATAAATGGTTAAATAATGAAAGTAGTAAACCGAAATTTATTTTTGACTAATTATGAATGATATAACAGTTATAATTTTAACTTTTAATGAAGAAATGCATATTGAAAGATGCATTAACTCTGTTAGAAATATTGCTAATAGAGTTATATTAATAGATTCATATTCTGATGATAAAACTTCTCAAATTGCAGAAAAGTTAGGTGCTGAAATTTTTAAAAGAAAATGGCCAGGAAACCAGGCTAATCAACTAAATTGGGCCTTAGAAAATATATCCATTAAATCAAAATGGATTTTACGTTTAGATGCAGATGAATATTTAACAGATAAACTATCAAATGAAATTAATCAAAAACTACCATCAATAGACGAAAATGTGAGTCATGTATTTTTAAAAAGAGAAACCTTTTTTCTTGGAAGTAAGGTACACTTTGGCGGTACAACAAATATAGAATTACTTAGAATGTGGAAAACTGGACTTGCAATATGTGAAGATAGATTAATGGATGAACATATGATTGCTTTATCTGGAGATGGAATAATTTTTAATAATTTACTCATAGATGATAGCTTAAGAGAATTACACTGGTGGATTTCAAAACATAATGACTATTCTTCTAGAGAGGTTATTTCAATATTAAATGAGAGGTTTAATTTTTATGAAGAAGAAAATTTAAATGATAATTTTCTAGGTTCACAATCTGAAATTAAAAGATCTCTTAAATCTATTTATTCAAAATTTCCTCTATTTGTAAGACCATTTTTATATTTTATTTATAGATATTTCTTGATGCTTGGCTTCCTAGGAGGATACAATGGCCTAATAAGACATTTTTTACAAGCATTTTGGTATAGATTTCTAATAGACGCCAAATTATTTGAAATACAAATGAAATGTGGAAATGATAAGAAGAAAATAGCTAAGTATATTTTGGATAATTGGAAAATCAATGTGGAGGTATAACAATTGAAAGTTAGTATTATAACAACATGCTATAATAGCGAGTCAACAATACTTGGAACGATAAAGTCAGTTGAAAACCAAACCTACAAAAATATTGAACATATTATAATTGATGGTAATTCAAGTGATAAAACTATAGATATAATTAATAATAATTTAAATAGCAAAATGAAAGTTATATCTGAACCTGATGATGGATGTTACGATGCTTTTAATAAAGGAATTAATAAAAGTACAGGTGAAATTATTGGTTTTCTACATTCTGATGATGTGTTTTATTCAGATACTGTTATTGAAGAAATGTGTAAAAAAATTGGTGATGCACCTGGAATATATGGAGATTTAATATACGTCGCAGAAAAAGATATAAATAAGAAAATAAGGTATTGGAAATCTAAGAAATTTAATAAAAGTAATTTTTATTTTGGTTGGATGCCAGCTCATCCAACGCTCTATCTTAGAAAAGAGATTTATGATAAATATGGCGACTATAAAACAAATATTGGTACTGGAGCAGATTATGAATTTACTGTTAGGGTTCTTTTCAAAAATAATATTAAATGCGAATATTTACCAAAAATTATAACTAAAATGAGGGTTGGCGGATTAAGTAGCAACAATTTTAAAGATAGACTGATAGCTCATTTTTATGACTGGAGAGCTTGGACAGATAACAAAATAAGTGTATTTCCTTTTTGGGTAATTCTAAAACCTTTATCAAAAATTAAACAATACTTATAAAATATAAATCAGCTTTAATTGGTATTGGTTAGATTTTTAGATTCTCACGAATTTTAGTAGCAGATATCTTCTTAATTTTTTCTGGTGGATAATGTTCAATAATTTCATAACCTACACCTCTGCCATAATTTATCGACTCAATATCTGGTATAATGATGACTTTAACTCTACCTTTATTGATAAGCTCATCTAAATTTTTTTCAATATTTAATTTAACTTCTTCAGGGTTATAAGGATTTTTATCATCTTTATCTACCTCTCTAATAGCAATAAGTACGTTTTTACCTTCTAATAGTCTTTGATCTATCAGCCATCTATGACCATCATGCCAAGGTTGCCATCTACCTATAAAAAGAGAGTATTTCATCAGCACTTTCTCCTATTTTTTTATTAGTTGTATCAATAGATATAAAATCTTTTATTGGTTTTGTATAATCTTTTGAAAAAAAATTTTCTCGCCCTCTTATTTCAGTGGTATGTAGGTAAACTTCAAAAACATTGGTTCTGTTTTTAAACTCTTCTCTTAATTCTATATATGGTGCCACTAAAGACACTATAACAAGAAAGCCTTTATTTTGACAAAATAAGGCTAGGTTCTGACCTAACCTAATATTTGCGAAGCGTCCATCTTTTGAATAATCTTGATTCTCAGTTAAAATTCTTAAATCATCACCATCTATTTGGATAATCTCTGTATTTGAGAATTGATTATCTAGAGATAAAGTTTCTTTTATTTTGTTTGATAAAGTCGTTTTACCAGATCCTGGTTGTCCAGTAAGCCAGATTATTGAATGTTTCACATTATTATTCACTATTTACAGCTCTTCCCTTCAATTCTTCCCAGTCTCTTTCTGATCTAACTTTTAAATTTGTTTCCCAAGTACCTAAAAGTACATTCAAATCTAAATTCTTTGACTTACCATAACTAATTAATGCTTGAATATCTTTCGGAAAACAACTACCACCAAAACCAAGCTTGCCATCGATTCCAGGCACTTGAAGATGCGATTGACCTACTCTAGAATCCAGAGCAAATCCCTCAACAGCCTTATTCCAATCAACATTAGATTTATCAGCTACCATTTTCATCTCATTCATAAATGATACCTTTGTAGCTAAAAAACAATTATTCATATATTTAATAAGTTCTGCTGTTGCAAAATTTGTTTTTATTATAGGTTTTTTACCAAATCTTGACAAATATAAATGCTCAACTCTTTCAACATTATTATTTGCTCCACCAAGAATAATTCTATCTTGGTTAAGAAAATCATTTTTTGCATTTCTTTCTGTTAAAAATTCTGGATTGAAAACTAATCTTAGTTTTTTATACTTCCCTTCAAAATATTCAGTAGTACCAGGAGTTACTGTTGATCTAATTAAAATGATATTATCTTCATTATCATAAACATCTGAAATAGATTTTAGGGCTAGATCTAAAATGCTCAAATCGATGCTTCCATCTTGCTTAGCAGGTGTAGGTACCGAAACAAAGGTATAATCACTGTGATTTATGGTATCTTCTAGAGTATTTAAAGACTTTTCTGGGTTAATATCAAAAACTCTTATTTCAGATTTAAAAGTGTCAGTAGAGGTAAACCCATTTTCTACTGCTGACCCAACAAATCCACGACCTAAAATACCTATATTAAATTTATCACTCATTTATAATTGAATATTAAATTTTTTCTACCTGACTTTTGATCCAATCAAAAGTCTTTTCCATGCCTTTGGCAAGGGGATAATTTGGTTCCCATCCTATTTTTTCTCTAAAGAGGGCATTGTCTGAATTTCTTCCTCTAACACCTTCAGGAACTGGAAAGCCATATTTTTCTTCAAATTCTTTTCCACCCAGATTATTAATTGCAACGTCTTTTCCAGATAAATCAATAGCAATTTGTGCTAATTGATTTATAGAAACCATTTCTTCTGAACCAATATTTACTGGATTTGTAAAATCGGAATCCATCAATTTTTGAACTGCCTCAATACATTCATCAATATATAGAAAAGATCTTGTTTGAAGTCCATCACCCCAAACCTCTAGACTATCGCCATTTTTGGCTAATACTGCTTTTCTACACATAGCTGCAGGAGCTTTTTCTTTACCCCCATCCCAAGTACCTTCAGGCCCAAAGATATTATGAAATCTTCCTATTCTAACATTAAGATTATAATTGCGTGCAAACGCCATGTACAGTCTTTCGCTAAAAAGCTTTTCCCATCCATATTCACTATCAGGTGCAGCAGGATAAGCACTATCTTCAGCGCACATCGGATTATTGGGATCTTCTTGATTGTAAGCAGGATACATACATGCTGATGATGAATAAAAAACTTTTTTTACTCTTTTTTTAACTGATTCATGAACAACGTTAAGATTAATTAAGCCAGAATTATGCATCACGTTGGCATCATTATCTCCCGTAAATATGTAACCAGCTCCGCCCATATCCGCTGCAAATTGATATACAAGGTCCATATCTTTTTCAATGACTCTATCAACAAGAAGTGGGTCTCTCAAATCACCAATAACAAAATCATCAGCATGTGATTCAGAAAATTCAGTGTGTTTTAAATCAACAGCTCTAACCCAATAACCTTCTCTTTTTAATCTTTTGACCATATGGCTTCCAATGAAACCACCTGCTCCCATTACGACTGCTTTTTTCATATTTATCTCACGATGTTTATTTTATAATAATTAAGATACATTTTAAGTTATAAAATATTAAATAAAAATAGTAATATAACTAACATAAAGGGCCCATAGCTCAATTGGTTAGAGCAACGGACTCATAATCCGCAGGTTCGGGGTTCAAGTCCCTGTGGGCCCACAAATGAGTAGTCATTCATACATATCAAATAAAAAAAACAAAGATATTTTTATTAATATTAATGGAGAGTTATTTCATAGAAATGAAGCCAAAATATCTGTATTTGATAGCGGATTTTTACTGGGAGATGGTATTTGGGAAGGAATAAGACTTCACCATTCAAAACTCATATTCATAAATGAACATCTTGAAAGGCTTTTTAATAGCGCAAAGGGTATCTCGCTTGAAATACCACTGTCAAAAAAAGAAATCATTATGGAAATAGAAAAAGTTTTGTCAAAGAACAATATGATGGACGATGTTCATATTCGTTTAATTATTTCGCGAGGTGATAAAATAACACCATATCAAAACCCTAATGCCAATGTCGGTCCAATTAACTTTGTAATTATACCAGAATATAAAAAAACAGATCCAAAAATTTATAAGGATGGAATAGTTATTGGTCGAGTGCCAATCATTAGACCATCTAAAAATATCTTAAGTACTCACTACAATACTCTAAGCAAGCTTAATTGTATATTAGCAAGTATCGAAGCTAATAAACTTGGCTTTGATGAAGGAATAATGAATGACCCTAACGGAAATATAAGCACTTGTAATTCAACAAATCTTTTTTTTATTAAAAATAAGCAAGTTTTAACATCCAATGGAGAATACTGTCTTAACGGTATCACTAGAAGTAAAGCGATAGAAATTTGCAATTCAAATAACATCCCGTGTTTAGAAAAGAATTTTACTTATGATGATATTAAAGATTGTGATGAAGCATTTGTAACAGGGACTTTTGCTGGAATAATTCCTGTTTCACGAATTGAGCAGAGAGATTTGAGATCAACAAATTCAGATTCCATTGTAAACAAAATTAGACTTTTTTATAACAATCATATTCAAGAAAATATAAGTTAAAATGATAGTAGCTTGCTGGTCAGGACCCAGAAATATTTCAACTGCACTTATGAGAGCATGGTCTTCTAGAAAAGATACTTTTGTTACTGATGAACCTTTTTATGCTCACTTTTTAGAATTTTCTCAGAAAAAACATCCTATGAGAGAGAAAATAATTAAACATTACTTGTCAGATTATAATGAAGTTATTGAATATCTTACATGTGATATCCCGGAACAAAAAACTATTTGGTATCAAAAGCATATGGCACATCATATAAATGATTTCAGCAAAATTGATTGGATAAAAAATTGTAAAAATTGTATTCTAATAAGACATCCTAAAGAAGTTATTAACTCTTATGCAGCAAAAAATAATTTAAAAGGCGTTGAGGAACTAGGTTATCCTCAACAATTCGAAATTATAAAGTTTCTAAAAAAAACAAATCAAAGTTACAAGATTATTGATTCAGAAGATTTACTCAAAAATCCTAAAAATGTATTATTAGATTGGTGCGAAAGTATCAATATAGATTTTGACAAATCTATGCTTCATTGGGAAAAGGGGAATCATAAATATGATGGTATTTGGTGGCGTCACTGGTATGATAATGTTATTAATACTACAGGATTTCAAAAATATAAAGAAAAAGATATTACCATTGAGAATAAATTTGATTCTATTTATAATGAAGCAATGAAATACTATAATTATTTTAAAGATATTAAATGAATTCATTGATAAAGTTATGGTCACAGCCAGCATGGATTAAATGGCTTGTTTATCTAGCAATCGTTTATATTTTGTTTTTAATTAAAGAAGCTTTTGCAATAGTACTCTGGTTTCTTTTTTGTATTATTTTATACTATATCATTTTTGCTAATAACATATTTAAAACAAGGACTTATTATGAAAAAAATAATTTTTAGTCTGTTAATATGTACACTGCTTTCATGTCAGGAAAATAGACCTCATGGTAATCAATATAAGCTGCCCGAACTAACGCCAAATAATTTGTTAATAGGTAGTTTAAATGAAAATCGTTCATCATATAGAGTTTCTTTTTATGATATAAATATTGATTTTGATATTGAAAATAAATCAATAAATGGTTTTGTAAAAATTAAAGCTGAAAGTAATAGAGATTTAAATAAACTACAGATTGATTTAGCAGAAAATTTAAGCATCAAAAAAGTAACTTATAAAAATCAGGAATTATCTTATTCTAGAGAATATGATGCTGTATTAATTGATTTTAAATCAGAAATTAAAAAAGGAAGTCTGTTTGAATTTACTGTTTTTTATCAAGGAACTCCTCAAAGTGCAGATAATCCACCTTGGGCTGGAGGATTTACTTGGTCTGAAGATAAAGATGATCGCGATTGGATTGCAGTTTCTTGCGAAGGTGAAGGTGCGAGGATATGGTGGCCAAATAAAGACCATATTACTGCTGAAGGTGACAGCGTAAGAATGGCATATACTGTTCCTTCAAATTTAGTTGCAGTTGGTAATGGAAGTCTTAGAAATATCTCAACTAAAGATGGTAAAACTACATATGAATGGTTTGTAAGCAACCCAATCAATAACTACAATATTTCCGTTCAAATTGGAAACTATGTTGCAGTCCAAGATACATTAATTAAGGACGATAAAGTCCATTATATGAATCATTATGTACTTGATTATAATAAAGAGCTTGCTTCAAATTATTTTACTCAATCTAAAGAGATTATAAGATTTTATGAAAAATATTTTGGTGATTACCAATGGTATGAAGACGGCTATAAGCTTGTTGAAGTACCATATTTAGGAATGGAACATCAATCAGCTGTTACATATGGAAATGGATTCAGTATTTATAATGGAGTAAGAAGTAAAAGCTGGCCAATGTACGGAGTCATAGATCCTCTTATAATACATGAAACAGGTCACGAGTGGTTTGGAAATAGTGTTACTGCATCTGACCCAACTCACATTTGGATCCATGAGGGGCTACAAGTTTACTCAGAAGCAATTTATTTTGAAGATAAATTTGATAGTTATGAGGTTGGTGTTCACTATCTAAATACTTTAAAAAATAGGATTGTTAACGAAATACCTATAGTTGGAAGAGAAAATGAAAATCACTGGGCTCTTCATGGTGATACATATATGAAGGGTGCATGGGTTATGCATACCCTTAGGAGTGCAATAAATAATGATGAAATATGGTTTCAAATTCTTAAAGAATTCATGGTTGAAAATGCAAAAGGATTTGCTGACACAAAAGATTTTTTTGAGAAAGTTAAAGAAAAAACAGGTGATAATTACTGGTACTTTGCAGAACAATATTTTTATACACCCCATCAACCTATACTAGAATATTATAAAACAGATTCAGAATTTTTTTATAGATGGAATAGGGTTAATAACAACTTTAAAATGCCATTAGATATTTTGGTCAATGGTAAAGAAAAAAGGGTTTATCCACAATTAGATTATAAATCTTTTAAAATTAAAAAACATTCTCAAATAGAAGTAATGGATTGGAAATTTTATGTGTCTCACGAAGATATGAATGAGTAGAGATTTTTATAAATTTTCCATGTTTTACATCAGAGTAATTTTATCATTATTTATTATTTTTTGTTCTTTAACAGCTAATGATACAAGACAGAACTTTAAATTCGAATTTAGTAAAAATGGCCAGAATATTTGGTGGTTGGAAAATAATAACTTTGGTGTAATACCAAATAATCACCTTTACTCTCATTATAGCTTAAAAAAAAATAATTACGATTTTTTTGTTTCAGCATATTTGAATGATCAATCAAATATTTTTCATCAATCATTTTTGAAGTATTATTTTAAAAATCAAAGTTTTATTAAAATTGGGAAATTTTATAGAGATTATAGCTTATATCTTAATGATCAATTAAGTAGTGGTCATATGATTATAAGTCACAATGCTTTACCAGTACCTAAAATTGGATTTGTTCTAAAAAAAAAGAAATGGTCTTTAGATTTTACTTTTGGAATGAACCATGGAGAACTTGATAAAAATTCTTTTTACAATAAGAAACCTTTTCTGCACGAAAAATTCTTTTATTTAGATACTAATACAAAGTCTGGAGGTTTACTTAGTTTAGGCTTAGTTCATAGCGCAATCTGGGGTGGCAGCACTGCCGAATCTGGAAATCAACCATCTGGTTTTAATAATTTTTTAAGAGTTTTTTTTGCTGAAGATAGAAAAATTGAAGATTATGCAACTTATCCAGACACACATGCAAATGCTTTAGGGAATCATGTTGGAATTTGGGATTTATTGTATCAAAAAAAAATGGGGTATAAAAATTACAAAATTTATTATCAGCATTTTTTTGAAGATACTAGCGGTTTAAGGTTTATGAATGAAATAGATGGTTTATGGGGTTTTGAAATTAGTGATGAAATAAAAAACTTTACTTTGCTCATTGAATATCTACATACAACTAGTCAGGATATTGATCCTCCATATGTAAATGAATCCTACTATAATCATGGAACATATAAAAAAGGCTGGAGCTATAAAGGATATGCGCTTGGAAACCCGTTCATTAGCTTTGGTTATCAAAATGTAATTCCAGTAAATGTTTTTCACATAGGATTTAGTAAGAAATTTAAAAATGACTTTGAATTTTCTTCAAAAATATCAAAAGTTGTTAACTTTGAAGATCAATCAAAATATTTTTTCGGAATAAGAAAATCATTTGAAAAGATGACTATAGAAATTAACTATGGAAGTGGGATAAATAACCCTTCTGCTCAATTTAAAGTATCAAGATTATTAAAATGAACTTTCCACCACATCACAAATTATATGTCCTATCATAATATGTAGTTCTTGTGTTCTTTGTGTCGAATTGCTTTGAATATTTATATTGAAATCTGATAAATCTTTTAACTCTCCTCCAGAATTACCAGTAAAAGATATTATGACAATACCTAATTGTTTAGCCAATTTTGCAGCGTCAATTTGATTTTTTGAATTTCCACTAGTAGATAATAGAATTAAAACATCATTTTTTTTCCCGTAGGCTTTTACTTGTCGTGAAAAAATTTCGTTAAAGTCACTGTCATTGGACCAGGCGGTTATAAAAGAAGAATCCGAATTCAAACATAGTGAAAAGAAGGGGTCAATTTTTTTCTTATTAAGGCCGCCAATTAGTTCTGCAGACAAGTGTTCTGCTTGAGATGCACTCCCTCCATTTCCACACCACATTATTTTATTATTCTTTTTTAAAGTGTTAATTATGACTTTTGAAACCTCATCAATTTTATTTGGTAAAATATTTTTTGAAAATTCTTCTAAATTAAAATGTTCACTTATAGACTTAATTATTATATCATTCATTTTTCTTGCCTTGGTTAATAATATTTAAATTTCTTTTTTCAAGCTCCTTTTTATTAAGAAGGATCTTTTTTGATAATATATTTAATTGAGAATCTATTTCATAGACTATTGGAACCCCTGTTGGTATATTTAAATTAAGTATTTCTTCAACTGTTAAATTCTCTAAAATCATGACAATAGCTCTCAATGAATTACTATGAGCAACAATTAAATGATTTAGATTGTCTTTGAGATAATTTGATTTAAAAGACCTCCAGAATGGAGTCAATCTTTTTATTACATCTTTCAAACTTTCCCCGATTGGGAGTATTGGAATTTCCTTAAATTTTAGCACATTTTTGGGGTGCCTAATGTCATCTACACTCAATAAAGGGGGTGGTATATCAAAACTTCTCCTCCAAATATGAACTTGATCTTCACCATACTTTTCTGCTGTTTCAGATTTGTTTAATCCTTGTAATGCCCCATAATGCCTTTCATTAATATGCCAATCTTTTATAATTTCATTTTTTTCATAACCGATATTATCAGCAATAATATTAGCTGAATCTATCGCTCTTTTAAGAATTGAAGTGTGTATTGAATGAACTATTAGTTTTTCTTTGTTAATTTGCTTGGCGGCGAATTTGGCTTCTTTGATGCCTTCTTCAGTTAAACTTACATCTTCCCATCCTGTAAATCTATTTTCTAGGTTCCATTGACTTTCACCATGACGTACTAGAATTAATTTCATTAGTATGTGCTAATTATTATTATCTATAATAGCTATTATAGCAACTATATTTGTTAATGTAGATGTTAAATCTGCGATAAATGAGTTGATATTAAATCGATTTTCGTTTTCATTTTTTGGAACTACAACAGTATCTCCAGCTTTAAGTATTCTAAATTTTTTACCTAACATATTCGGTTTTATAATCTTTCCATTTGCCTTAATAATATATACTTTTCTTTTTAGCGAACTTTGTTTAAATCCACCAGCCAACTCTATTGCTCTTGAAACTGTAATATTTGTATTATTTATCGATAATAATCCAGGATTATATATGTTACCGATCACATTCACTACATTAGTTTTTGTAGGGACAGAAATAGTTGCCTGATTAGTTAAATTTGTACCCAAATTAACATTAAGATAATTACCGTTTATGGTATTTTGGGAATTATTAAAAAGGCCTGTTACTCTTATGGCATCTTCAAACGCTTCTTCTGTAAAACCACCAGCTAACTTAATTGCTTCTCCAACTGTAAGTGGTCCATTAGCATTATAGTAGCCAGGTATATTTACTTCTCCTTGAACAGAAAAACCAAAATTTTTATCGTAAAAAATATCTTCGTATACTAAAACAACATCTTGGGCTTCTATTTTAAAATTTTCTGAATCAGAAAATTTTACTGTAAACTCTTTTGAAAATTTTTGATTATTGTCCTTTCTGATAACTACGATTTTATCTTTTAAAATAGATTTATTATAAATTGGATCTTCAAAACCTCCAGCTAAATCTAATACGTCCTTTAAAGTCGATTTATATGAAGGATATTTTCCTGGCAATTTTACTCGTCCTTGCACTAAAACATCCGAACTAGTTGCTGCAATATTTGGAATTGACAATTTATCACCATCATTTAAAACTATGGAATTTCTATCATCAAAATTTATTGCTATAGAATTTCTTGAAATATCATCAGAAACTCTTTTTTTCATAGGAATAAGTTGAGAAATTATAATTTTAGATTGAGCAGAACTTTCTAATCCAGCTGAAAATTGAATTAAGTCATCAATGTTTTCATTATCTATTAGCTCATATGCCCCAGGTCTTTTTACTGCACCATTAATTGTCACTCTTTTGCTGATATTTGGAATATGAATAACATCCCCATCTAACAACTTTGTATCTGAAAAGCTATTTTTACCATCCATAAAAAAAGAGTAAAAATCAATAGTCTTAATAACTTTATCATTTCTAATCAATTGAATCTTCCTTAAAGATCCATTTGTATCAACTCCTCCGGCTTGAATAATTGCAGAAAAAATATCCGAAAACGGGTGAATAAGATTGATTCCTGGATTTTCAACAAGACCAGAAAAATAAATATTTATAGATTTTAGCTTTCCAAGTGACAACATTAATTGTGTTGGATTTTCCTCATCTAATAAAGTTGAATAAATTTTTGAAAGCTTTTTTTTCAGAATTTCTTCAGCAGTTGATATAGTATAATTTGATAAACTAATGTAACCTAAAACATTAATAAAAATCATACCATCTTTGTTTATAGTATATGATGTTCTCGAATTAGCTTCACCCCATAATGAAATAATAATTTCATCACCTGGGCCTAATTTGTAATCGGCCGGAGTAGGAATATTGTCAAAAAAAGATATATCTTTTTTAAAATAATTGTATCCAAAAAAACCTCCTAAAGATTGAGATATTGCTTCGGAAGTAATTAATACTTCATCAGATTTATCGCCACTAGAAGAAGGCAAAACTGTTTCAACAACTGAACTTTGATTCGCTTGTGACTGCAACTGTAATTCTTTTCTGATTTCGTCTAATTGCTGATTGCTCATTCTTTGAATATCTGACATTGATATCTGCCCAAAGGAAGTACTGATTAAAATTAAAATTAATATAGGCGAGTATTTCATATTTTAAATTATGCTTGAAATGACTGTTTTACAAATAGATTATAGGGACAGCCATCTATCATTTTGCAAACTCCAGTTTATAGTTTTCTCTAATCTTGAATATGCAGAAGTTGGTTGCCATCCCATCTCTTTCATCTTGGTGCCGTCTAATGCATATCTTAAATCATGACCAGGTCTTTGAGAATGAAAATCAACCATTTCATATTTTAGCTCTCTCTGTTGTACTTTGGCTATAAATTGAGCTAAAGATAAATTATCAATCTCATCTCTGCCTACAATATTAAATTTTTGGCATTTAACACCGGTATTATCAGGTTTCAGCGAATCTAAATCATAATTATATAAAAAAATTAGGGCTTCAGAAACATCTTGTGCATGAATGTAATGTCTTGAACCTGCAACTTTCATTTTTTTGTCAGCATGCACGGTGACTTTTTCATTATCTCTAACTTTCCTAATTACCATAGGAATATATTTCTCTGCATTTTGGCGCTCACCAAAAACATTCATTGTATGAGTTATCATTGAAGGTAGTCCGTAAGTATTTTCGTACGCGACTACTAGCTCTTCAGCTCCTGCTTTAGTAGCTGAATAAGGATTGGTTGAATTGTATCTGTCATTTTCTTTATAATTAATATTTAAAGGAGCAGGACCAAAAACCTCATCAGTGCTAAAATATGCAAATCTTTCAAGATGATCTAATTTTCGTGCGTATTCTAAAATATGGGCTGTTCCTACAACATTATCCATAACAAATTCCATTGGATGAGTGATCGATCTATCAACATGAGAACCTGCAGCAAGATGACTAATGTAATCAACTCTTCCAATCATTGATGTTATTTCAGGATTAAGTTCAGCTTTTAAGTCGTGATAAATTATTTTTACTCTCTTTTGGTCTTGTGCGCTGTAATTTGACACTATTTCATTTAGTCGGTTAAGGTTTCCACTAAAATCAAGCCTATCAATGGTAACTATCTCCCAATCTGTATTTGAGAGAATTTTATCAATCAAATGATGAGCAATAAAACCAGCTCCACCTGTTATAAGAATTTTTTTACTCATCTTTCTTCATTCCTTTTTCATTCTTGTACTTTTCAATCCAACTATTCAAATCCATTAAGGGTTCCCAATCTAATAATTTTTTTGCTTTATTGATATCAGCTAAATTTGCAAATGGTTCATTTACAGGATCTTGGTGTATTGCTGATCCGCCAATCATTTTGGCTAATTCGTTGATAGAAATATTTTTACCAGAACCAATATTAATACTTTCTCCCTTCCCAATTTTTTTTGAAGATGATGCTAAAATGTTAGCACTAACAACATCGCCAACATATGTAAAGTCTCTTCTCTGATTTCCATCTCCGTTAATAGTCAAGGATTCACTTTTCAGTAACTGATTTATAAAAATTCCAACCACTGTTGCATATGCTCCTCCAAGGTTTTGTCTTTCTCCATAAACATTAAAATATCTCAGTGACACAGTTTCAATACCATAAACTTTTGAAAACATTTTGCAACATAGCTCACCATAGTATTTTTGATTAGCATATGGCGAAATTGGATTAATAGGATCATTCTCTTTTGAAGGTAAATTATCAGTAGGTCCATAAGCAGAAGATGATGCACTGTAAACCAACCTTCTAACATTAGCACCAGAAGCAGACTTAAGAACATTCATAATTCCTAATGTATTATTTATTTCATATGTTAAAGGATCAATGATTGAGGGTTGTACTCTTGCTAAAGCAGCACAATGAAAAATTGTATCTACATCTTTGAAAATTTTTTTGAGTTTATCAACACTATCAACATTAGATATATCTATCTTATGGTAAATAGCTTTATCATTACAATTTTCTTTTTTCCCAGAACTAAAATTATCAATGACGTGTACTTCATTATTTTCCAAAATTAATTGGTCTACAAGATTTGAACCGATAAAACCTGCACCCCCTGTAACTAACATTTTCATGCGGTTTTTTGAATAGAATCTATTATTAATTCAATATCTTCTTCAATTAAATATGGGTGCATTGGCAAGCTAACAATCGATTCAGAAAGAGTCTCTGAAACAGGTAAATCTCCCTTGTCATATCCTAAGTAGCTAAAAGCTTTCATTAAATGGATAGGATTCTTGTAGTAAATCACAGACGGAATATTATTTGAGCTTAATCTTTTAATTAGTTCATTTCTTTTATGATTTGAACCTAATACTATTGAAAAAAGTGCATGTGCAGACTGATAGTCTTTTGGATGATATTGTGCATTATTTAGATATTTTCGATAATTAGCATCAATGATATTTCTTTTTTCAAGCTCTTCATCAAATATTGTGAGCTTTTCTAATACAACTGCTGCTTGAATACTATCAAATCTTCCATT
>TARA_B100000963_G_scaffold353040_1_pt1 | contig 23974 bp, 25 predicted proteins | sample TARA_B100000963 | Tara Oceans TARA_B100000963 (sample SAMEA2622097) | marine metagenome | biome: marine biome (ENVO:00000447); feature: surface water layer (ENVO:00002042); material: "saline water (ENVO:00002010), including plankton (ENVO:xxxxxxxx)" | depth 5 m | reverse complement strand
ATTTTATTATTCTTATAAAGTATAATTATCTAATGAAAAAAATCTTAATTTATAATTCTGGTGGTGGACTCGGTGATTCTATTCAATTATTTACCTTTTTATTGAGTATACAAAATCATTTTAAAAATTCAGAATTCTACTATATAAGTGCCCATGAAAATCATTTCAGAGGCCGTCTTAAAGAATTTGGGTTAATTATAGATACTTTAAATCTTAATTTAAAATATTTTGGTTTTAGATGGTGGCATTATCTTTTCGCGAAGAAAAAATTTTTAAATCTACAAATAGAAAAATTTGATTTGATAATTGATCTTCAATCAAAATTGAGAAACACATTAATTCTTAGAAAAATACCTCATGAACATTTTTATTCCTCTACGTTTAATTTTCGATTTTGTACTGAAAAAAAAGGTTTTAATTCAAAAGATCATTTAACAAATCTTAAAGAATTTTTAGGTATAAATATTAAAAGTATAAAGTTTCATCCAAAAAAAATCCCAGAAAAATTTAAAAATGAAGCTAAAAGACTTTTACCTGATAAGAATTATGTTGGGTTTTCAATTGGTCAAGGAAACGAATATCGCAAAAAAAGTTGGAACTTAGAAAATTTTATAAATTTGGCAAACAAAATTTTAGAGATAAATAAAAAACCAGTTTTTTTTATTGAAAAAAAAAATATTGAACTAATAAATAAAATAAAAAATGAAATACCTAGCGCATTAATTCCCGAATTACATTCAGATTTAGCATGTCCTGCTTTAGTCACTGCTTTATCTCAAAGATTAGATTTAGCAATTACAAACGACAATGGAGTCATGCACATGATAAGTTTATCTAATATTCCAATGATTGTACTTTTTGGTCCAACCGATGCAGAAAAATTTGCCCCGCAAAATAGCAATGTAAAAATTTTAGATAGTAAAGAATTATATAAATCTAAGGATATTAATAAAATAACTGTATATGATGTTTATAAAATGATTTAAGTTTTTAATACTTTAATTTTTTTACTTTTAGATAATTTTAACAAATCAAGTTTTACGTTTTTTAACTTTTTCTTAGATGTTGATCTAGATACAATAGATACTCCTATTTTGCCTAACCTAAAAAAAGGATAGCTTCCAATTTCAACGAATTTTTTATTTTTTTTTTGAATTAGTTCTAATTCCTTTGAGATATTGCTTTCAACAGTAAAAACATTAAGTGTCGTGCTATAAATTTTTGATCCTTTAATCAAATATCTTTTACAATTTTCAATCATTGAATTTAAGATTGATGGAACTCCTGGAAGAGAAAATACATTTTTTATCTTAAAGCCAGGAGCCGCACTTGATGGATTATAAATTAATTTTGCCCCTCTTGGCATTTTAGCCATTTTTTTTCTACCATCATTAAAATTATTTTTTCCATAATATTTCTCTAAAATTTCAAATGCTTCTCTGTGAAACTCATATTTAACTTTAAATGCTTTTGAGACAGAGCTCGCCGTTATATCGTCATGAGTAGGACCAATACCCCCAGTGGTAAAAACAAAGTTATGCTTTTTAGACAGTTCTTTTACATTGTTTATGATAGTTTTCTCATCATCTTGTATAATTCGAACTTGTTTCACAGATATACCACAGCTAAAATTTAACCAATTTGAGATAAAAGCTGTATTTTTGTCTTGAGTTCTACCAGATAATATTTCATTTCCGATAATCAAAATTGCTGCATTTACTTTTTTTGTTTTTTTCTTCATAGATTAGTAAGTATATATGAACTTTGAAAGTAAATTAATAGCAGGTGTTTTTGTAAAAAGATATAAGCGATTTTTTGCAGATATTCAGATTAAAAATAAAATTATTACTGCTCACTGTCCCAACACGGGATCGATGGAAGGTCTTCTTAAAAAAGGGAATAAAGTTTGGATCACCAAAACAAACAATCCTAATAGAAAACTAAAATACACCCTCCAAATAATAGAAAGTAATACTTCTAAAGTAGGAATAAATACTCATTTGACTAACAAAATTTTTTTTGAAGCTCTAAAAAAAAATAAGGTAAAAGAAATAAAAAAAGATGTTTTTATAAAACCTGAGGTTAAGTTTGGCGATAATACAAGATTTGATTTTTTAGTTGAAAAAAAAAATTTCAAAGCATTTTTAGAAGTAAAAAACGTTACTTTGTCTCGTCAACATAAAGTAGCTGAATTTCCAGATGCTATTACTGCCCGAGGAACAAAACATATTTTAGAGCTATTAAAAGCGAAAAAAAAGGGATTTAAAATTTATATTATCTATGTTGTTCAACGTGAAGATTGTAATCAGTTCAAAATCGCAAATGATATAGATAAAAAATACTCAGATTTATTAGTAAAAGCATTAAAAAATAATTTAAATTTACTTTGCTATGATTGTAAGTTTACTTCAAAAGGAATAGAACTAAATAATAAAATTAAAATTAATTTTTAATGGAAGATAAATTCAAAGAGTCATTCGAAAAAACGAGGGCGGCTGGCAAAATTGCTGCTGGAGCCCTAGACGAAGTGAGTAAAATCATTAAACCAGGAATTACAACAGAAGAAGTTAATAAAATTTGCTATGAGTTTATTAGTGATCATGGGGCATACTCGGCTCCTTTATTTTATAGAGGTTTCCCTAAATCATGTTGTACTTCTACCAATCATATTGTCTGTCACGGTATACCAACCGACAAAATTTTAAAAGATGGCGATATTCTAAATGTTGACGTGACTGCTTTAAAAAATGGTTGGCACGGCGATACTAGTAGGATGTTTGAAATTGGTGATGTCTCAGTTAAAGCTAAAAAATTAGTAAAAACAACTTATGAAGCAATGATGAAAGCTATAGACATTTTAAAGGATGGTATATATTTAGGCGATATTGGAGCTGTGATCCAAGAACATGTTGAAGCCGAAGGGTATTCTGTTGTAAAAGATTTTTGCGGTCATGGCATTGGACGAGAGTTTCATAAAAGCCCCAATGTTTTACACTATGGAAAAAAAGGCACTGGAGACAAAATAAAAGAAGGTATGATTTTTACAATTGAACCCATGATAAATGCAGGCAATTTTGAAACAAAATTATTGAACGACGGCTGGACTGCAGTTACGAAAGATAAATCCTTATCAGCACAATTTGAACATACTGTTGGTATAAATAAAAATGGTTGTGAAGTTTTTACACGATCTAAAATTTAGAATTGTCTTATTAAATGATTGAGCGATACTCTAGAAAAGAAATTAAAGATATTTGGGAAGACTACAATAAATATCGTATATGGTTAGACATTGAAATAGCAGCGGCTGAAGCTATGGAAAAACTAAAGATTATTCCAAAAGGTGTTTCAAAAAAAGTTAAATCAAAAAGCAAAATTAATGTTAAAAGAATTTTACAAATTGAAAGCAAAGTTAAGCATGATGTGATTGCTTTTTTGACTTCAATAACTGAAAAAGTAGGAAAAGATGGAAGATATCTTCATAAAGGAATGACTTCTTCCGATGTTTTAGATACTTGTTTAAATCTTCAATTAAAACAATCTGGAAATATATTGTTAAAAGATATCGAAAGTTTACTTAAATCCATAAAAAAACAAGCTATAAAACATAAATACACTTTATGCATTGGTAGAAGTCATGGAATTCACGCGGAGCCAACTACTTTTGGTTTAAAGATGTTAACATTTTATCAAGAATTTTTAAGAAATAAAAAAAGACTTGAAACTTCAATTAATGAAATATCCACATGTTCCATATCTGGAGCCGTAGGCACTTTTGCTAATGTTGATCCTAGAATAGAAAAATATGTAGCAAAGAAACTTAAATTAAATGTAGAACCAATTTCAACTCAAGTAATTCCAAGAGATAGACATGCTCAATATTTTTCTACATTAGCAATAATAGCAAGTTCTATTGAAAGATTTGCAGTTGAAATTAGACATTTGCAAAGAACAGAGGTTCTTGAAGTTGAGGAGTTTTTTGGTAAAAAACAAAAAGGATCTTCAGCAATGCCACATAAAAGAAATCCAATATTAAGTGAAAATTTAACTGGTTTAGCAAGATTAATAAGATCATATATTATTCCTGCATTAGAAAATGTGGCGTTGTGGCACGAGAGAGATATTTCTCATTCAGCGGTTGAGAGAAATATAGGGCCAGATTCTACTATCACTTTAGATTTTGCTTTAAACAGACTTGATAATATTATTAAAAATTTAAATATCTATCCAAAAAAAATGAAAAATAATTTAGATATTACTAATGGTATTTTTTTTTCTCAAAGAGTATTGCTGGAATTAACTAGCAATGGATTTTCAAGAGAAGAGGCATATAAAATAGTTCAAAAGAATGCTATGCAATCATGGAAAAATAATTCTCCATTTTACGAAAAAATAGCTTCGGACAAGAAAATTTTAAAAAAAATACCTGTTAATAAGCTTAAAAAATTATTTAATTTTAGTTATCATACCAAGAAAATTAATATAATTTTTAAAAGAAGTTTAAAAAAATAATCTTATATGAACAAGGGTAATAAATTATACGAAGGTAAGGCTAAAATATTATATGAAACTAAAGACAAAAATTTAGTTATTCAACATTTTAAAGATGATGCAACAGCCTTTAATAATCTTAAAAAATCAAAAGTAGAAGGTAAGGGAGTTTTGAACAATAGAATCTCAGAATATATACTAACGAACCTTGCTCAGTGCGGAATAAAAACGCATTTTGTCAAAAGATTAAATATGAGAGAGCAGTTAATAAGAAAAGCTGAGATTTTCCCTATAGAATTTATTGTAAGAAATATCGCAACTGGCTCTTTAAGTAAAAGACTTGGAATTTCTGAAGGTACTGTTTTAGAAAAACCATTACTAGAATATTGCTACAAAAAAGATGAGCTAGAAGATCCTTTAATTTCTAAAGAACATATTTACTCTTTCGGCTGGGCTAATCCAGATGAAATTAACGAAATAGACAAAATTACTTTAAGAATTAATGACATTTTATTAGGTTTATTTCGTGGGATAGGAATCAAATTAGTTGATTTTAAAATTGAATATGGCAAAGCCTGGAATAAAGATATAGAGCAAAAAGAGATAGTTCTAGCAGATGAAATAAGTCCTGATACTTGTAGGCTATGGGATGTAAAAACTGAAAAAAAATTAGATAAAGACAGATTTAGAAGAGATCTAGGTAATGTAATCCAAGGATATCAAGAAGTTGCAAGAAGACTAAATATTATGCCAGAAGAAACTAATATTAGTGAAGTTAATTTTGGCAAAACAACTTCGATTAAATTTAAAAAAAAATAAATTGAAATTTTCAGTTACAGTGACTTTAAAAAAAGATGTGCTAGATCCTCAAGGAAAAGTTGTTTTAAATACTTTAAAAAATATAGGGATGGAAAATTTAAAAAATATTAGACAGGGGAAATATTTTGAAATCGATATTGATGAAGAAAATAAAGAAACTGCTGAAGAAAAAGTTGAGAAAATGTGTAAAAAACTTTTGGTTAATTTAATTATAGAAGATTACAAAATTAACAAACTCTGATGAAATCATCCGTAATTGTTTTTCCAGGATCTAATTGTGATAGGGATATTGCTGTTGCGTTGGAGAAAATGCAATTTAATAACCAAATGGTTTGGCATAAAGATACCAGTTTACCAAAATCTGATTTAATTGTTATTCCGGGTGGATTTTCTTATGGTGATTATTTAAGATCAGGTGCAATTGCAGGAAAATCATTAATAATTAATGAAGTTATAAAAGCTGCAGAAAAAGGTTGTTTGATTTTAGGAATATGTAATGGATTTCAAATACTAACTGAGACAGGATTACTAAATGGTGTTTTGTTAAGAAATAGAAATTTAAGGTTCATTAATAAAGATATTAATATTAAAGTGATAAGCAATGAGACTAGATTTACTAACAAGTATAAAAAAGATCAAATTTTAAAAATAAATATTGCACATAATGAAGGAAATTATTTTACAGACTCTGAACATTTAAAAGAGTTAAAAGAAGAAAATTTAATAGCGTTTAAATACTGTGATAACAAAGGTTTAATTACTAATGAGTCTAATCCAAACGGATCCCAAGAAAATATAGCTGGTATTTTTAATAACAAAAAAAATATCCTAGGAATGATGCCACACCCTGAAAGAATGGTCGATAAACTGATTTCAAATAATGATGGAGTGAACCTGTTTGCAAGTTTATTAAAATAGATTATGAAAATTGATAAAAAAATTATTAAAAATCATGGCTTAAGTTTGGAAGAATACTCAAAAATTAAAAAGCTTCTTAGTAGAGATCCTAATCTATTGGAACTTGGTATTTTTTCTGCCATGTGGAATGAACATTGTTCATATAAATCATCAAGAGTGCATTTAAAAAATTTACCCACAAAAAATAATTATGTAATTCAGGGACCAGGAGAGAATGCAGGTGTAATTGATATTGGAGATGACGATGCAATTATTTTTAAAATAGAAAGCCACAATCACCCATCTTACATTGAGCCATATCAAGGAGCAGCAACTGGCGTTGGTGGAATTTTAAGAGACGTTTTTACTATGGGCGCTAGACCTATAGCACTTTTAAATTCTATTCATTTTGGTTCTCCTGAACATTTTAAAACTAAAAGTTTATTAAACGGTGTTGTTTCTGGTATTGGAGGTTATGGAAATTGCATTGGTATTCCAACTATTGCAGGTGAAACAAAATTTAATAAAACATACAACGAAAATATTTTAGTCAATGCAATGGCTGTAGGTCACGCAAATAAGAATAAAATATTTTATTCTAAAGCCAAAGGGATTAATAAACCTGTCGTTTATGTTGGTTCTAAAACCGGTAGAGATGGTATTCATGGAGCCTCTATGGCTTCAGCAGAGTTCGATCAAAATACAGAAGATAAAAAACCAACAGTACAAGTTGGAGATCCATTTACTGAAAAATTATTGATGGAGGCATGTTTAGAACTTATGAAACAAAAATCGATAATTTCAATTCAAGATATGGGTGCTGCTGGACTTACCTCATCAAGTGTAGAAATGGCATCCAAAGGAAATTTAGGTATAGAACTCAATTTAGAAAAAGTTCCTTGCAGAGAAGAAAAAATGACACCCTACGAGATGATGCTTTCTGAGAGCCAAGAGAGAATGTTGATTATTCTTGAGGAAGGTAAAGAGCTTGAAGCAAAAAAAATTTTCGAAAAATGGGATCTAGATTTTGTAATAATTGGAAAAACAACTAACACTAATAAACTTGTTTTAAAATTTCAAAATAAGGTTGAAGCAGAAATTCCAATAAATGCATTGGCCTCGGAGGCTCCTGTTTATAACAGAAAATGGGTTAAAAAAAATCTTCCAAAAAATAAAATTAAAGTAAAAGATTTGAAAAAAGTTGAACTAGAAGATTCTCTTATAAAAATTTTATCTTCTCCAAATCATTCGAATAAATCCTGGATTACAAATCAATATGACCAAATGGTTATGTGTGATACAGCTCAAAAATCTGGCTCTGATGCAGCTATATTGAGAATTCACAATAAAGACAAAGGCATAGCTATAACAGTTGATTCCTCTGCTAATTATTGCAAAGCACATCCTAGCACTGGTGGGAAACAAATTGTATGTGAGAGTTGGAGAAATCTAGTCTCAGTTGGAGCAAAGCCTATTGCGATAACAAATTGTCTTAACTTTGGAAATCCAGAAAATCCAGAAATAATGGGACAGTTTGTCGAATGTCTCCAAGGTGTGAAAGAATCATGTGAGTTTTTAGATTATCCTGTTGTTTCAGGAAATGTCTCGTTTTACAACGGTACAAATAAAAAAAATATTTTTCCAACGCCTGTAATAGGTGGTGTTGGTTTAATTCAAAATATTGAAAAAAAAGTAGATCATCGATTTAAAAAAGAAAACAGTATAGTTATACTAATTGGTAAAACTTTTGGACATTTAGAACAAAGTGTTTTTTTAGAAGAAATTCATTCAATAACAGAAGGGGTTCCTCCAAAAGTAAACCTAACAAATGAAAAAAATAATGGTGTATCTATTTTAGAGCTTATTAATTTAGGTTTATTAAATTCTGTTCATGATGTTTCAAACGGTGGTCTTATAATAGCCCTATCTGAGATGTGCATTAATTCAAATTATGGAGCTTTAATTGAAACGCCAAAATCTCTTACAAATTTATTTGAATATTTTTATGGAGAAGATCAAAGTAGATATGTCGCAGAAGTAGATAGAGAAAACTTTGATAAAGTTGAAAAAATATTAAAAAAAAACAATATTTTTTATGAAAAGATTGGTGAAACACAAAAAAGATATTTTGAAATTAAAAGAGAGTTGAAAATAGACATTAAAGAGCTATATAAAATCAATAATCAATGGTATTATAATTATTAATGGCACTACCAAAAAAAGAAATTGAACAACTAATTATTGCGTCTATTCCAGATGCTTCGATCGAAATAAAAGATTTAATGGGCGATAATAATCATTATTCTGCTACCATAAAATCTAAAATGTTTAATGGCTTAAATAAAATAGATCAACATAAGTTAGTTTATAAATCTTTAAAAGGTAAAATGGGTAATGAGTTGCATGCTTTATCAATAACAACACTGGAAAAATAATGGATATCAAAGAAAAAATTAAAAATTTTATAAATGATAATGATGTATGTTTGTTTATGAAAGGAACGCCTGATTCTCCTCAGTGTGGTTTTTCTATGGCAGTATCAAATGTGCTTAAACATTTAAACGTAAAATTTAGAGGGATTAATGTTTTAGAGGATGAAAATTTAAGACAAGGTATTAAGGATTATAGTGATTGGCCTACAATACCACAATTGTATGTCAAAGGAGAGTTTATAGGTGGATGCGATATTGTAAAAGAGCTTTTTGATAAAGGTGAGTTGAAACAATTATTAGAAAAAAAACAAATTATCTAGAATAGTATTCTATTACTAAGTTTGGCTCCATTATCACAGGATAAGGTACTTCAGAAAATTTAGGCACTCTAACAAGTTTAACAGTTTTATTTTTATCGTCTAATTGAATATATTCAGGTACTTCTCTTTCCTTACTTTGAAGTGCACCGTCTATAAAAGTTAATTTTTTAGATTTTTCCCTTATTTCTATTAAATCTGAGTCTTTAACTAAATAGCTGGAAATATTTACTCTTTTTTTATTTACTATCACATGACCGTGATTAATCATTTGGCGAGCAGAGAAAACTGTATTTGCAAGTTTTGCTCTATAAATAACTGTGTCCAATCTGCTTTCAAGTAATGCTATTAAATTTTCTGTCGTATCCCCTTTTTTTGCTAAAGCTTTTCTATAAATATTTCTAAATTGCCTTTCGTTAATATTCCCATAGTAAGCTTTCAATTTTTGTTTTGCTTGCAATTGAGTACCGTAATCGGTTGGTTTGCCTTTTTTGTTTTGTCCATGCTGACCAGGTGGATATGCTCTTGAATTAAATGGACTTTTTGGCCTTCCCCATAGATTAGCTTTTAACCTACGATCAACTTTGTGTTTAGATTTTAATCTTTTTGTCATTCGGAAATGGGTTTACAAGGTTTAGGGGGTAGATGTCAATTATGCTTTTTTTTATTTTTACTTAAAGAGCCAATTAAACTAGCTAAAATCCGTAATTCTTTATCATTTGGCTCCATTCTATAAAATAAATTGTTTATATTTTTAATCATTGAGCTTCTTTTTTCAGGTGGATTAAAAAAATTTTTCCTATCAAGATTAGTGGTTAATAAATTTAGCAACTTAGAAATTTTACCTTTTCGACCTATTTCCTTATTAAAAATTGTTTGTTTGATTAATTTAAAATTGTTTAATTTAAAAAGTTCATAACAAACTAAGGATATAGAGTGTGAAAGATTCATTGATTTAAATTTTGGTGAAGATGGTATTTGAACTACATAATTAGAATAAGATAAGTCTAAATTTGATAAACCTGATGCTTCAGGACCAAACATTAAACCAATTTTTTTTTGCTTTATCTTTTTGATTTTATTTAAAAAATTATTCATACTCACGTGTTTTTTATTAATATCTCTCTTACGGGCACTAAATGAAAAAATTATATCAAAATTTTTAATAGCTGAAATAGTGTCATTAAATACCTTGGTTTTATTTAAAATATCGAAGGCTCCTACTGACGTAGTTTTAGCTTTTGCATTAGGCCATCCATACTTAGGGTTTGTTATAATTAAATTTTTAAAACCAAAATTTTTTAATGATCTTGCTGATGCTCCAATATTTTCACCTAGTTGGGGTTTAATTAAAATAAAACCATATTTATTTTTCATGAATATTGGCCGGAGCTTTTTCTTTAAATAATTTATATTCTAAACTATCAATCAAAGCTTTGAAGGAAGCCTCAATAATATTTTGTGATACACCAATAGTGAACCAACTTTTTCCACTTTTATCAGTGCTTTCGATTGAAACTCTTGTTGTGGCACCAGTACCAGTATTTAAAATTCTTACTTTATAATCTAAAAGCTTAAGATCAGAAAAATACTTATAATATTTTTCAACTTTTTTAAAATTAGATCTGATAGCGTTGTCTAAGGCGTTTACTGGTCCGTTCCCCTCACCTGCGCAATGTATTTCTTTTCCATCTATTATAAAAGTAACTTCTGCTGTAGTTTTTAAACCAATATCTTTTTTCACATTGACGTTATAGTTTTTTACTTTTAAATACTCAGGAAGTTTACCCAATAATTTATTTGCTAAAAGTTCAAAAGATGCATCTGCTCCATCATATGAGTATCCTGTAAACTCTCTTTCTTTAACCTCATTTAGTATTCTTTGAACTTTAGGATCGCTCGAATTAATCTTGATTCCATAATTTTCAAGTCTTGAAATAATATTTGATCTTCCAGCTTGATTTGAAACAATTATATTTCTGTGATTGCCGACTTCTTTTGGATCTATATGCTCATAAGTTTTAGGATTTTTTTTAACTGCAGAAACGTGTAGTCCACCTTTGTGTGAAAAAGCTGATCCTCCGACATATGCCATGCTTTTATTAGGTTTTTTATTTAAAACTTCATCTAGAAATCTTGAGCACTCTGTTAAAGAAGTGAGTTTTTCTCTTTTTATATTTAACTCAAATTTATCATTAAAAGTTTTTTTTAAAAAAAGTGTAGGGATTATAGACATCAAATTAGCATTTCCACATCTTTCACCTAGACCATTGATTGTACCTTGTATTTGTCTTACCCCTGCTAAAACAGCAGTTAATGAATTGCTAACAGCATTTTCAGTATCATTATGTGCGTGTATACCCAGATTTTTACCAGGAATTACCTTTGAAACTTTGTCAATAATATCTCCAACTTCATTAGGTAAAGTTCCTCCATTAGTATCACATAATACAATCCATCTTGCCCCTTCATCATATGCCTGTTTTAAACAATCAAGTGCATAATTAGGATTATTTTTATATCCGTCAAAAAAATGTTCTGCGTCAAAAAGAAATTCTTTTTTATTTTTTACAAAATGTTTAGCTGTTTCTTTTATATTTCTTAAATTTTCCTCATTTTTAATTCCTAAAGCAGTTTTAACATGAAAGTCCCAAGTTTTTCCTACAACGCAAACTGTCTTACAATTTGCATTCATTAAAGGCGATAAATTTGGATCGTTATCAGCGCTTACACCATTTTTTTTTGTCATACCAAATGCTGTAAATTTAGACTTACCTAGGTTTGGTGATTTATCAAAAAATTCATTATCAATAGGATTCGCACCAGGCCACCCTCCCTCGATATAATCAATACCAATGTTTGATAAAATTTTTGCAATTTTATTCTTATCTTCAACTGAAAAGTCAACTCCTTCGGTTTGGGCGCCGTCTCTTAGAGTTGTGTCAAATATATATAATTTTTCTTTACTCATTTATAATTCCAAGTTGTTGTACCTTTTTCGTCTTTAATATCAATACCTTCTTTGCTCAACTGGTCTCTGATTTTGTCAGCTAATTTATAATTACCAATTTTTTTAGCTTGCTCACGCTCTTTTATCTTTAGTAAAATATTTTCTTTTGAGATTTTTATTTTACTTTTTTTAAAATTTGCTCTTTCCTCTAATGTTTCATTAAATAAGCCAATTAACCTGCAAGCTTTATTAAACTCTTTTTTCTTGTCATCATCCCCGCTCTGAGATTGTTGAAATAAATCGTGTAATTTTGAAATGTAAAGCGGCGTATTCATATCGTCTAATAAATCTTTAAAGCACTCAGGCGTTTTTTCAGTAGTTTCATGTGAATACATTGAATACCATTTATCAAGAATTTTTGATTGTTCGGTAAGTAAGTCATTATTCCAATCTAGGGGTTGTTTATATTGAGCGCTTAAAAGTGATAGACGAACCACCTGACCTGAATATCTTTTAGCTGCATTATCAATCGTTGTTATATTTCCCAAAGATTTTGACATTTTTTCTTTGTTCATCGTAACAAATCCATTGTGCACCCAATAATTTGCAAATTTTTCTGTTCCATTGTTAACGCATGATTGTGCTATTTCATTTTCATGGTGAGGAAAAATAAGATCTAACCCACCTCCATGTATATCAAAATTACTTCCTAAATATTTTTCACTCATTACAGAACATTCTAAGTGCCAGCCCGGTCTACCTCTACCCCAAGGCGAGTCCCAACCTGGATCATCTTTGTCTGAAGGTTTCCACAGGACAAAATCTAAAGGATCTTTTTTAAGTTTTGAAATTTCGACTCTTGCACCAGCTTTTAAATCATCAGGATTTTTATTCGACAATTTTCCATAATTTTTAAATGATGCTACTGAAAAAAAAACATGGCCATCAATTTCATATGCAGCCTGTTTTTTAATTAAATTTTCTGTCATTTTAATCATTCCTGATACATGTTCTGTTGCTTTCGGTTCTTGAGTAGGTGTTAGACAAAAAAGAACATCACAATCTTCATGGAATTTCTTTGTAATTTCATTTGTTAATTTAGAAATTGAAATTTTTTTATTTTTTGATGATTCTATAATTTTATCATCAATATCTGTTATATTTCTCACATATAAAACTTTACTCTTCCCATACATTTCAATCAGTATTCTGAAAAGAAGATCAAATACAACTAAAGCACGTGCATTACCAACATGAGGGTTGTCATATACTGTTGGCCCACAAGCGTATAATGAAATTTTTTTTAAGCTAATTGGTTTAAAAATTTCTTTTTTGTTTGTAAGTGAATTAGTTAAATGTAAGTTATTCATTAAATTTGCAAACAGGTATCGGATTCATTTTGTGTAAATTTTTTTCTCTTATCTTTAAATACTTTTGATAATTTGGATCATTTTTATTTTCCATAGCTTTTTCAAGATCTTCATAGCTCATTCCTAATTGCTGAACATCATTTCTACCATCATCCCATAAACCATCAGTGGGTTGGGAGTTTATGATTTCTTTTGAAATTCCAAGATGTTTACCCAATTCCCAGACTTGAGTTTTTGTACAATCAGCTATTGGAGATATGTCAACTCCTCCATCACCATATTTAGTATAAAAACCAACACCAAAATCTTCAACTTTGTTGCCTGTTCCAACTACTATACCAGAGTTAGCTGCTGCTACTTGATACAATGTTGCCATTCTTAATCTTGCTCTCGAATTAGCAAACCCATGTTCATTATTAAAATTATTTAAAACGTTTGAAAATGAATTAAATATTTTATCCATTTCAAGCAAATGGTGTTCTACATTTTTAAACTTTGTTTTAAGCCATTCGGCGTGCTTCAAGCTCAAGTCATGTTGAGACTTTATTTGTTTAATTGGCATTGTTAACACAATAGTTTTTCTTCCAGTATTTGCACATATGGTACTAACTACAGAAGAGTCAATTCCACCCGAAATACCTATAATCAATGCTTTGGGCTTGAATGAGGCTGTCTCACAATAATTGTTAATCCAATTAGTGATGATTTTTGCTCTTTTTTCTACTTCCATAATAAATACCTACCTCTCTTTTAAGGTTAGGTCTTAATAATTACAATAATTATTAAGACGCGGCTTGAATAATTTTTTTTGAAAATTTTGAATTTTTCTTAATTTCTTCAGAAATTAAAAAAGCCAGCTCTAAAGCTTGATCAGCGTTCAACCTTGGATCGCAATGCGTTCTATACCTATTAGATAAATCATTTTCAGATATTTTTTGAGCACCTCCAGTACATTCTGTTACATCTTGACCAGTCATTTCTACATGTAAGCCACCAGCATAAGTTCCTTCTGCTTGGTGAACACCAAAGAAATTTTTAACTTCTTTAATAACATTATCGAATGGTCTGGTTTTAAATCCTGTTGCTGCTTTAATTGTATTTCCATGCATAGGATCACAAGACCAAATTACTTTTAAACCCTCTTTTTTAATTACTTTAATAAGTTTAGGTAAATGTTTTTCTACATTATCAAACCCAAATCTAGAAATTAAAGTTATTCTTCCAGCTTCATTCTCCGGATTTAAAATATTGCAAAGTTTTATCAACTCATCAGGTTTTAACGTTGGACCACATTTTAATCCTAATGGATTTTTAATTCCTCGGCAAAATTCTACATGTGCTCCGTCTGACTGTCTTGTTCTATCTCCTATCCAAACAAAATGTGCTGAAGTGTCATGATATTCACCTGTGGTTGAGTCAATTCTTGTCATCGCTTCCTCGAAGGGAAGAAGCAAGGCTTCGTGAGAAGTGTAAAAATTTACTGTTCTGAGTCTTCTATTATTGTCAGAATTTATCCCACATGCCTCCATAAAAGCTAGAGCATCACTAATTTTATCTTCTATTTCTTTATACTTTCCTTTTGTCTTATCTTTGATAAAACCTAAATTCCATAAATGAACTTGTCTCAAGTCTGCAAATCCACCTTGAGAAAATGCTCTTAACAAATTTAAAGTTGAAGCTGACTGGGAATAAGCTCTGAATAATCGCTTAGCATCAGGCACTCTAGCTTTTTCCGTAAATTCCATCCCATTGATATTATCTCCTAAATAGCTTGGAAGTTCTTTGTCGTCTTTTTTTTCGACCGGTGAACTTCTAGGTTTAGAAAACTGTCCAGCAATACGTCCTATTTTTATCACTGGAACTGATGCAGTAGCGGTTAGCACCAAAGACATCTGAAGAATAACTTTTAATGTATCTCTAATATTGTCAGGATGAAATTCAGCAAAACTTTCAGCACAATCTCCCCCTTGCAACAAAAAACCTTTACCTTCAACTACATCAGCTAAAGATTTTTTCAATGAGCGAGTTTCACCAGCAAATACTAAAGGCGGATACTTTTTCACTTTACTTAATACTAACTCCAATTCCTTTTTATCCTTATAAACTGGTAAATGTTTGGCTGGATATTTTGTCCAGCTATTTTTATTCCATTTTTTCATTTTCAACTTGAAATATATATAAGTTATAATGTTGACTTTTTAAAGACTTTTAAGGAAAAAATCACTCAACAGTCACTGATTTAGCTAAATTTCTAGGTTTATCAATATCGCAATTTTTTAATAATGCTACGTGATAAGCCAATAACTGAACTGGTATCGTTAACATTAATGGAGATAGTAAAGGACCAACTGATGGTACCCTTACACCAAACCTTATGTTCTCATTTATTAATTCTTTTTTTTGGTCAGTAAAAAATAAAATCTTTCCACCTCTCGCTATCACTTCTTGCATGTTAGAAAGAGTTTTTTCAAAATATTTATCTTCAGGAGCAATAACTATCACCGGTAATCCGTCTTCTATCAAAGCTAATGGTCCATGTTTCATTTCACCTGCAGGGTAGCCCTCCGCATGAAGATAGGACAATTCTTTAAGCTTTAACGCACCTTCTAAAGCTACAGGATAAGATAGCCCTCTACCTAAAAACATCGATCCTTTTGCATTCATAAATTCTTTAGCCATAGCCTGTATATCATTTTCAATTTTTAAACATTTTTCAATCGCACTAGGTATCTCTTTTATGTTGAAAATATTTTTTTCGTATAGATTTTTATCTATATCATTTCTATTCATTGCAAGTTTTAAAATTAAAATAAACATAACAATCATTTGCCCCAAAAAGGCTTTAGTAGAAGCAACTCCAATTTCTGGACCAGCATGTATCGGTAAAACCCAATCAGAATTTCTTGCAATTGTGCTTTCAACAGCATTAACTATTGAACAGGTTTTAGCATTATTTTTCTTGCATATATCTAAAGCTGCTGCCGTATCAGCTGTTTCACCCGATTGAGAGATAAAAATATACAAATTATCAGGTTCAAATCTCAACTTTCTATATCTGAATTCGGAAGCTATATCTATTTGAACATCAACGGTTGTAAGTTCTTCGAACCAGTATTTAGCAATTAAACATGAATGGTAAGCTGTACCACAACCTACTAAAATAACTTTATTAATCTTTTCCGGGGAAACAGGAAAATTATAAATGTTAATGTCTTTTTTTAAATTATCGATATATTCCTTAATACAATTTTTAGCGGTAATTGGCTGTTCAAAAATTTCTTTTGACATAAAATTTTTATAATCCCCCATATCGCTAGTATTTTCATCATCAGATAAAATATAAACCTTTTTGTTAATTTTCTTTCTATTAACGTCATAAAAATCAATTTTGTCTTTAGATAAAACACATAAATCTCCATCATCCAGATAAGAAATTTTATTTGTCATTGATTTAAGTGCATAGGAGTCTGAGCCAAGATAATTTTCATCTTTTGAATATCCTACTGCAAGTGGGCTTCCTCTTCTTGCTCCAATAATAAAATCTTTAAAATGTTTGAATATTATACCTAAAGCAAAACTGCCTTTTAATTTACTTAAAGTATTAAAAACTGAATCTATGGGATTATTTTTTTTTAATTCCTCACTTAACAATAAAGTTATAACCTCGGTATCAGTTTGAGATTTAAACTTAAGTCCTATTGACTCTAAACTTTTTTTTAATTCATCAGAATTTTCAATTATCCCATTATGTACCACTGATACAATATCAGAAGAGTGTGGATGAGCATTTATTTCATTGGGAATACCGTGTGTTGCCCATCTTACATGACCTATTCCAAGATTTCCATTGGATGGTGTTTTAAATAAAATCTTTTCAAGTTCTTCCACTCTTCCCGAGCATTTTTTTTCATTAATTTGATTATTACTAATAGTAGCTAATCCAGCTGAGTCATAACCACGGTATTCTAGTTTTTTTAATGAGTTTATAATATTAATTGATACTGGTTTATTACTTGCTATGCCAACAATTCCACACATTTTATTTTTTTTTCTTATAATTTTTAATCTCTACTTGCCTTGATCTTGTCAAAGCTAAAGATTTTTTATTAACATTTTTTGTTATTACTGATCCAGCACCAATAGTGGATGCAGCTGCTAATTTAATTGGTGCCACTAATGATGAATTTGAACCAACAAAAACATTATCGTCAATTTTAGTTTTAGATTTTTTTATTCCGTCATAATTGCAAGTAATCGTCCCCGCACCTATATTCACATTTTTTCCAATTTTCGTATCTCCCATATATGAGAGATGGTTAATTTTTGAATTACTATTAACTTTAGCTTTTTTTGTTTCAACAAAATTTCCAATTTTCGTATTGTTTTTTAAAACAGTTCCTTCTCTTAATCTTGCATAGGGTCCCACCATGACATTTTTTTCAATAATTGTACTCTCGATATGAGAGAAAGATTTTATATGTGAGTTATCACCAATTTTTACTTTTGAACCGATAACAACATAAGGTTCAATAGTTATGTTTTTTCCAAAAAGTGTGTCTCTGGATAAAAAAATTGTCTCTGGAGCAATTAAATTTACACCTTTTTTTAAAGCCTTATTTCTCAAAAGTTCTTGAGAAAGTCTATAAGAATTCGCCTTATTAAATTTATTATTTGTATTCATTAAAATTTTCTTTACATTAAAAATGTAACTGAAATAAGTCACAAAATATTTCTTTTTAATACTTTATATAATGAGTCAAATTTATACAATTCTGTTCGATTTAGATGGAACTTTAGTTGATACAGCTCCAGACTTAATGGATGCCCATAACCATGTAATGAAAAAATTTGGTCATAAAGAGAAAAAATTATCAGACATAAAATCTTTAGCTGGGAAAGGGGCGTGGGTTATGATGCAAAGATCTTTTAGGGAGGAAATCAAAGATGAAAAAATAAAAAAAAGTATGACAGAAGAATTCATTAATTTTTATTCTAAAAATATAGACAAAGGGAGTAAACCTTTAGAGGGCTGTATAGAATTTTTAAATTGGGCAAAAACAAAAAAAATTTCAATGGCGGTTTGTACAAATAAACAAGAAAGGTTGGCTGTAGACTTGCTTAAAAAATTAGATATGTATAAGTTTTTTGAGTATGTTGCTGGCTCAGACACATTTTCTTTCAATAAACCCGATCCAAGACACTTGACTAATGTCATTGAAATAATTGGGGGTGATTTAAAAAAAACAATAATGGTCGGTGATAGCGAAGTAGATGCTCAGTCCGCACATAATGCCGATATACCATTTATATTAGTAAAAGATGGCTACACTGAAAAAAATGAAAAAGAGATAAAACATAATGATTTAATTTCAAATTTTAATAACTTTGAAAAAATCATTGAAAAATATTTATGATTACTTTTGCTTTATTTTCAGCTTTATCAATTTTTTACTTTACAATGTTTTTTACTCCAGGCCCGAACAATGCAATGCTTACTGCATCCGGTATGAAGTTTGGCTTTATGAAGACTTTGCCTCATTTGATAGGAATTCCATTAGGTCATATACTTCAAATTGGATTAACATGTTTTGGATTAGCAAATCTATTTATTCTTTATCCGGAAGTTCAATTTTATATGAAAATTTTATGTTTTCTATACTTAATTTATTTGAGTTGGAAGATGATTGGTTCATTCAGTATGATACAAAAAGAAACGGGAAGGCCTTTAAAATTTTATGAGGCTGCCTTATTCCAATTTATAAATCCAAAAGCTTGGTCGATTGCTATAACGGTTGCGTCAGGTTTTTTTCCATCTGAGTCTAACATCATTATTGGTGTTTTATTTGTTACAATAACAGCAGCTGTTATTTGTTTTCCAACGATTAGTTTGTGGGCATTATTTGGTAGTGCGTTAAGAAAGTTTATAAATAATCAAAAAACAAAAAAGATTGTTGAATACATGCTAGCATTATTACTAGTTTTAACAGGGCTGTATATTCTTATTAAATAATCTTTGATTTTTAATTTCTGGTTTTATATAAGCTTTGAGAATGCATTTTACTAAAAAAGATAATAAAGAAATAAGACAAGAATTTGTAAAAAAATTAAAAACTCAAAAACTTCTTAGATTTCCTGGAGCCTATAATCCTCTTTGCGCAAAATTAATTGCGGAAATAGGTTTCGAAGGTGTCTATATTTCAGGTGGAGTTATGTCAAACGACCTCGGATTACCTGATATTGGTTTAACTACGTTAGAACAAGTAAGTTATCGTGCAGGACAAATTACTAAAGTAACTGATTTACCAACGATTGTTGATGCAGACACCGGATTTAACGATTGCAAAAAAACTGTTTCAATTTTTGAAATGAAGGGCTTGGCGGCCTGTCATATTGAAGATCAAATTTCTGAAAAAAGGTGTGGTCATTTAGATAACAAAGAGCTTATTTCAAGAGAGGCTATGGTAAAAAAAATTAAAGAGTCTATTAATGCGCGAAAGGACAAAAATTTTTTAATTATTGTTAGAACCGATGCAAATCTTGTTGAGGGTATTGATAAGACGCTTGACAGAATTAAAGCGTACGAACAAGCCGGAGCTGATATAATTTTTCCAGAGGCTATGAAAGATGAAAAAGAGTTTGAAAAAGTAAGAAAAGTTTCAAATAAATTTCTATTAGCAAATATGACGGAGTTTGGTAAATCAAAACTTTTGAACACAAAAAAATTAGAAGATTTAGGGTATAATTTAGTCATTTACCCAGTAACTACACAAAGACTTGCAATGCAAAATGTTGAGTTTGGATTAAAATCAATATTTAAAAATGGAGATCAAAATAATGTCATAGACAAAATGCAAACTAGAAAAAGGTTGTATGAATTAGTAGAATATGAGAAGTACAATGTTCCAGGAAAAAAAATAACTGATTTTTCAACTGAAGGGCACGAATAATGGGTGAAGAAATAAAAAAAGGATTATTGGGAATAGTTGTTGATGAAACAACAATTTCACACGTTGTTCCTGAATTAAGTACACTTACTTATAGAGGTTACACTGTCCAGGAACTATGTGATAAGTGTGATTTTGAAGAAGTTGCATATTTAGTGCTTAATGGAGATTTACCAAATAAAAAACAGCTCAAAAGATTTATTAAAGAAGAAAGATCAGAAAGAAAACTTTCAAAACAAATATTAAAAAACATTCAATCAATGCCAAAAAATGCACATCCTATGGATGTGATAAGAACCTGTGTAAGCTTGATGGCTTTAGAAGACAAAGATACCAAAGATAATTCTCCAAAAGCAAATATGAGAAAAACTATGAGAATTTTTGCCAAAACACCTACAGCAGTTGCCGCATACTTTAGATATAGAAAAGGAAAAAAAATTATTTCTCCGAGTAAAAAATTGTCTTTTTCTGAAAATTTTTTTAAAATGATGTTTAATAAAGTTCCAGATAAAGAAATAGTTAGAGCTTTTGATATATCTTTAATTTTATATGCCGAGCATAGTTTTAACGTGTCAACTTTTACTGCTAGAACAATTACAAGTAGTTTATCAGATTTGCATGGTGCAATAACAGGAGCTATTGCATCTTTAAAAGGTCCTTTGCATGGCGGAGCTAACGAAGCAGTTATGCATATGATGAAAGAAATTGGTAAACCTGAGAGGGCTAAAAATTGGATTCAAAATGCTCTCGCAAAGAAAAAAGTTGTAATGGGTTTTGGTCATCGAGTTTATAGGACAGGAGATTCGAGAGTGCCAACTATGAAACATTACATGTATAAAGTTGCAAAACTACTAAAGAAAGAAAAGTACCCTAAGATGTACGAAATTTTGGAGAAAGTAATGTTAGAAAAAAAGAATATCCATCCTAATGTAGATTTTCCTTGTGGGCCAACTTATTACATGATGGGTATAGATATTGACTTTTATACTCCAATATTTGTAATGTCGAGAATTACTGGATGGTCCGCCCATATAATGGAACAACACACTTCGAACAAATTAATAAGACCTTTATCAAAATATAAAGGTAAAGAAGTTAGAGAAGTAATGTTGCTGAATCAAAGATAGAATAATTAATTCGAAAAAGGCTTTCTATTAAATATTTTTCTGATGTAGGGTTCAAAATCGTTAAGAGTAAGAGACTTATAATCTGGATCAAATGATTTCTGATCCCAATTCTCGCAGAAATTTACGGTATCGTTAAAATATTTGTGTCCTTTAAATTTATCTCTAGCGTTTTTATTCTTTCCTAAATGATGAGCATAATAGTACATCTGAAAAATTCCATGGTTAGCTATAATCCAATGAGTTTTCTCGCTTACATAAGGTTTTAAAATAGCAGCAGCGTACTCGGCGTGATTCAATGGAGCTAATTCATCCCCGATATCATGCAACAAAGCCGCAACGATCATTTCATCACTTGCTCCGTCTTTTAAAGCTCTAGTGGCTGTTTGTAGAGAATGTTCTAGCCTTGAAACTTGATAACCCTCAAGTGTTGTTGTCAAAGTGCTCATAAATTTTAATATTCTATCAGCTGTAAAATTAACAAAATCTTTTTCATGTTTATCAAGCAAAAGATAGTCTTCTTTTGTTCCAGCTTTCATCTCTTTAAAACTAACTTTGCTCATATATTAAACTTGCGTTGTAAATTTTTCATATTACTTTCAACAGAATCGTGGTCAACATAACATCCTTGTAAGTGTCTTTCCCCTACGGACATATTGTAAGAAGTTCTTCCATGAAGTGTTCTATAATTATCCATAATCATTATATCACCAGGCTTAAGTTTGAACTCAATCATAAATTTTTGAGAATTACATAGTTTGATAAACATTGATCTTGCTTTATAAAATTGATCTAATTTATCTTTTTGCAACACTGGTACGTAATCCAATCGCGGGCTTAGTCTAACTCTTTTTATTGTCTTGTCTGTGTTAAGCTCAATAGTTTCCCCCCAATTTTCTAGAATTGTTTTATTATCTTGATATGAAAATCTGATTTTTATGGAACATAATAAATTAAAATATTTTGGGAATTTTTTTCTCATATAATTAGCAACTGAAAAACCATCTGTTAATGTTGAGTACCCACCTACACTATCATTTTTTAAACAGTGTAATAACTGAATGCCAGGAATAGGACGTCTATATGGATTGTCAGTATGGGCTGATAAAGCATGTGAGGTGTAAGCTAAATCACTAGCGCGTCTCACAGATTTTACATTAAAGATAGCTCCAAAATTTGTCTTCCTTAAAATACCAAAAATATTAGCAAATTTGATTAGATAATTTTTCTTTATTGGTGCTCTTTTGATTATTATAAAGCCGTATTTATAAAATTTTTTAAGTGCTTTAAACCCTCCTTTAGTTTTAAAAAGTTGGTTTTTAAATTTTAAAAAAGGTCTTTTTTTTATTTTAGAATTCCAAAAAACTATATCTTTTATTTTATTTTTTGTATTTATTTCGTTAATAAGATCTCGAATAATAAATTTGGTTTCTACTCCATCATCAAATTTAACGTTTAAATATTTGTTTTTTATTAATGCGCTTTTAATCTTTAAATTGTTTTTAATTTTAGAGGGTTCATAAAGTCTTTGGCCATTGTTCTTATCCAAATAATTAGAATTGGTAATTCGCTCTCTAAGCCAGAGTGGGTGGATTTCGGTATTTTGACTTACCGCATGTAAGAATATTTTTTTTTTATTTTTAGCGACTCCTATTCTCATGTGGAAATCATATAACAAAATCGAGGAATTTTAAATATTATCTGCTTTTGATATTATCTTGAGGAATTATTTTTTGGGTAATTCTGTCTAAAACTATAGCTAAAATAACTATACCAGTTCCCCCAATTACAGCTCCACCAATATCCAATCTTCCTAAAGCTACATATACAGTTAAACCCAATCCCCCAGCACCTATAAGTGCTGCAATAACTACCATTGATAACGCTAACATTAAAGTTTGATTTACACCTGCCATTATAGTCTTCATAGCTAAAGGAATTTCAATCTTTCTAAGTATTAAAAACTTGTTTAATCCTAGGCTTGCTCCTGCTTCTTTAAAACCTTTACCTACTTGTCTAATTCCAAGGTTTGTTAGTCGTATTATCGGAGGCAATGCGAAAATAATTGTAGCTACAACGCCAGGTACTAAACCTACTCCAAACAACATTACGACAGGAATTAAATAAACAAAACTTGGTATGGTTTGCATAATATCTAAAATAGGTCTTAATATAGTTTCAAATAGAGTGCTTCTTGAAGCGGCTATACCTAGAGGTATACCAATTAGCATACAAAAAATTACCGCCGTAAAAATCATTGCTAATGTTGTCATCGCCTCTTGCCATAGATCAACTAAATCAATTGATATTAATGCAAGAGAAGAGAATATTGCAAATCTAATTCCATTTGTTTTAAAAGCAAAATATGCAAATATTAAAATTACAATTGGAAAAGGTATATAATTAAAAAGACTATCTAATCCGTTTAACACAGCATCAATTGGAGCTGAAAGTTTTTTAAAGAGCGGTCGTTGCATGAACAACCACTCTTTAATATTTTTTTCAATCCATTCTGCTATCGGAATGTAAATTTCGAAGTCAGATGGTGCAACTTTTAAGTTCACTTAACTTAATTGTTACTTTAACCAACTATCGAAAGTACTTTGGTTTGCTTTTATCCAAGCAGCTGC
>TARA_B100000963_G_scaffold294218_1_pt1 | contig 23999 bp, 22 predicted proteins | sample TARA_B100000963 | Tara Oceans TARA_B100000963 (sample SAMEA2622097) | marine metagenome | biome: marine biome (ENVO:00000447); feature: surface water layer (ENVO:00002042); material: "saline water (ENVO:00002010), including plankton (ENVO:xxxxxxxx)" | depth 5 m | reverse complement strand
AACGACCATACGTTTAGCTACGGCGGAAAACTCTACTTCATCGACTCTCCGCTAAAGCATTCAATCACAAACCAGAAAATTGAAATTCGTACGAGTAAAAATAAGCAGTTCGATGCTTACTTCGCCGGACGCCAGCTACAGGTAACAGAAGTCACCGAGCCTCAAAGATTGTCCTCGGAAGACAATGAGATCCAAAAGAAGCTTGAGGTATTAGCTTTGGCTGACAGGCTTGGAAATGTGGCAGAGGCGTCCCGACTTAGCGGCGTCTCCCGCGATACCATTTACCGCCATCGTAAATTGATAAAACAAGGTGGAATCGATTTGTTAAAACGTCAGGAAACGCCAGATCTTCATCACAAGAACCGCACTGACAGAGCCATTGAGGAAGTCGTCATCGAATTCTCCCTAGCTAATCCACACCTAGGTCAATCCAAGGTGTCACGATTGCTTAAATCTGAAAGAAACGTCGACATACACGCTAGCGGTGTTCGCAATATCTGGCTGCGGGAAAACATGAATACTACTGCGTTACGATTGGCAAAGCTTGCCGAAGCGCCGCAACACTGATAGTGTGATTACGTCAAAATCGCTTGGTACTTATACCGTCAGTATCCCTTGGTAATCACACTGATTCACATAAGAAGTAAGGCCTCGAACAAAATGGATATAGTATGGCCATCTCCTTCGAGCCTTCTAAAGCTTATTTAACCCGTTTCACTGCTGTTTTAATCTTCTCTAGTATCAAAAACAAAGCGTTCTTTATAGGCGTTTGAATATTCAATCACTAAATCATATTCATTAAATGCCGTCTCAAGCTCCTGTTTGAGATATTCTCTTCCCTGCCCTACATCCAGAGAAAATAGAGTAAGCCTTTCGTTTACAGCCAAGGATGCTCCTTTAGCAAGCCAGTGCGTCGAACTATGGAGAATGTTCACTTTAGAGCGTCCCGCTACTAGTTGAGGGACATCGGTATCCTTATCGACTTTCTTTCCGTTATGGAGAACCGTAAATGAATTGATAAAGGCCGGCCCAATTCCATTATTAGCTATATTAAATTGAAGCGAAATCACACCATTATTCACACTTGTATGAGTATGCTCGGACAGATGTGGCGTTACTGAAACACGGTTATGCTTTCGCTGAGCCCACATTTGCCATGAGCTCATTACAACCGCAGTCGTGGCAACGACCAAACTCCAATTTACGAAATTTAAAACCTTTACTGCATTCTCAAACATAAACTAACCTAGTAACTGAAATATTGATGTCACTGCAGAACAGAGTGCCGCAAAGGCAGAAATGCCTGATATCCATAAAGCTTTAGTAGCAACATTAACCGACTTTTCAGCCAGCCTCCTATTGAGTTCAACTTGGCATCCTTCAAAGGCCTTTGACCCTGGCATAGCGCCACCGCCAATCGTTCTTACAAGCTGTTCGTCTGAAGCATTTCTATAATCCATTTTGAACGTAACTCCTGTCTAATTTATTGATTGTCTGTTCAGAGCTAAAAAGCATTATTATGCGTTATGTCCACGGAAGTGAGGAGAAATATCAGAACGCCTAACATCGATATGAGTTAACCCGAACTGCTGGTGGACTAACTCTTTTACAGTTTCTATCATCCAATCATCTGCTTCAGGGGAAACATAAACACAAGTAATGAGGTATTCAGGCTTAAAAGGTACTTCAACCCCCCTGCCCTCTTGGCCTTTGAGGTCAAATACCGCTCTGAATTCTTTCTCATACGCAAAAGCACTCGACTTTCTCATAAGATACTGGAAGTAATATGGCGCCGATAGGTTTCTTACTCCCATAGGAATTACTAAAGGGTTGGGTTTGGTTTTCTCAACTGGAGAGCCGTCGAAGGGATTAACATAGTTTACAGCCCCAATAATTCCAATGGAGTCAGTCTTGTAATCGAGTACACCTTCAATGGTTCTCGCTAACCTCATCCATTCAGTTTGCACGGCAACAGAAAAGCCTTGTCCCCCATAAAGGCGCCACATTGCGAGACTTTCTGAAGAAGCGGAATGCCAACAACTAACATATGTATTACTGAATGCACTTATGAGGTTTTCAATTGCATCCTTCCGAACGTTAGGATTAATCTTCCAGTGAGTAAAATCGAGGGTTCCCTCGAGCTTGTCCTCGAATGATGAAACATGAGACACCCAGAGCTTTTGAGTCTGGAGCATTCTAACTAACTGGGCAAAGGGCATATATCGCCATAGTGTTTCTTTTGGTTCTTCCATAAACAGAATTTCCTATTAATTTAATGCGGCCGGCTCTGCGTCAACTATGAATATAAAGCAAGGGTTATTGGGAATATACTTTTAAGACCCAATTTAGTAACTAAATCGCCCATATGCGTTCTTTTTCCAAACCTGCTACAGAGCCTTTCGAAGTTAGGCGCCACTTGTAGATGCAATATGACGTTCTTCAGGACTAAAGTGATCTTTTACAGGAGCTGGTGACTTTCTTCAGGACTAAAGTGATCTTTTACAGGAGCTGGTGACTTTCTGCAGGACTAAAGTGACCTTTTACAGGAGCAGGTGAATTTCTGCAGGACTAAAGTGACCTTTTACAGGAACAGGTGACTTTCTGCAGGATTAAAGTGAGTTTTTATAGGAGCAGGTGACGTTCTACAGGATTAAAGTGAGTTTTTATAGGAGCAGGTGACGTTCTACAGGATTATAGTGACCATTTATCGGAGAAAGGTGACGCTCTACAGGATTATAGTGACCTTTTACAGGAACAAGGTGACGCTCTACAGGAATAAAGTGAAGTTTTATAAGAACTAAGGTCAGCAATATTGATACTAAAATAGTGCATATGTCACAAAGCATTGTTTAACTTTCCATAAATAATTGGTCTTGCTCTTGGATGGTAGAATAGCTAATAGGTAAGTTCCCTATGAGAGGTGGAAACCTTAAACAGTAGAGTTTAGTAAGGGACCGAGCTAGCAATTGAAAAGGTAATGTTTGTAGTTTAAATAAGTGATGACGACAGAAGTATGTGAGCCTACTAACCTAACTGGAATATCTAACATCAGAATATCAGCGATATAAATAATTTTCCGCATTAAGTTTATTATCAACTCGAAGAGCTAAACAAACTATTAAATGGAAGAGTTTTATAAAGACTAAATACTTGGATCGAATCTCATAAATTATTATGATCTTTATCACGTCTTTGAGAAACTAGAATTCTAGTCCTATCGGCTAGTTATTAATCTCGTACGGTTGCAACCCAAGTTTGATTCTTATGCCTTAAAACTTGGTTACTTTGCGGTTAAAGACAGATTCAACAAAACTTTTCCAATTATCCTAAAATCTAGCAATGAAGGGGTCTACACACCATATTTTCACATTAGTTCACCGGGGAACTAATGTGAAAAACTGTTTTTTTAGCATGAATATTAAATCACCTCTTATCTAACTATAAGAGATCTCCACGAAATCTAGGTAAGCCGTACAGGCTTAACTAAAAAACCTCCAGAGCGCTATTTGGCTAATGCTTGAACAACTGTTTTTACTATAGACTCTACTTCGGCTGGGTTTTTATAGTCCACCTTGGACCAATCTATTCCAATATCTAACTTGGTTACATCTTCTTTTAGAAGCCTTTCTACCGCTGTGGCTTGATTCACTTCGATACGGGGTAGCTTAATAAAACTTTTTTTCCTACCAACTTTTGGCTTGGGCGTATCAAATTTTTTGAACTTACCTGACTCCTTTAACTCTCGTAAATAGGTAATCACTGCATCCCTACCATGCTTCTCTGCAGCCTTTATCTCTGCATAAATAGCTTTGAGGGATACAACAATATTGTCTTTAGCTAAGGGCATTACATCGTCAATAAACTCATAAATTTTTTCATAGCGATAATAACTAGTCTTTCCTAAACCAAGGTAAGATTGAATTACACTTGCTCTTCCCTCTTTAACAACACCGCCTTCAAGCGCCTCAATTTCAAGAACCGCATTCGAGTAACTTTCGAGAGCATCTGGTAAAGCTAAATCGTTTCTCGAAAAGTTTTCAATATGGCGAAGGACGTTAAGATTTTTTGGCTTCTCTGCATAAATTTTAACTTTTACTTTTATTAATCCACCATATAAAAACCTAATTGCATAATAACGTCTGTGCCCAGATACAATCGGATAGTCGGCCATATTTTTTCGCCAAACTGTAATTGGATGAACAAGCTCACTATGCTTGAGAGTCTCGGCAAGTCCTCTAATCTCCTCTATCTCACGTTGCACGCTATTATACCGAGGGTTACTTTTCTCTAGCCTATTTTCTAGGAGACCTTTTTCGCATACAACGCAGTTGGTGAGTAATTTGGTATCTGAAGAATCAATGCCTCTTACAAACTTTACGGGAAGATATCTAGGGTTATCTGGTTGAGGTTGAATGTAGTCAACAAGCACTCTATCAATTTCGGATGAAGTTTTAAAAAGAGGGTCGTCGTGAACGTCACTTTCTTTTGATTTATCTCTTTGCTTTAGATCATCAAGCATTTGCTGCGACTTCTTTGAAACCCCTGCCCCTGATTCGAATTTAGAAATCAAATCCTCTTGTGATGTTTTACGCACTGTTCTTCTCGATCTTGGCTTTCTATCACTCACGATTCACTTCCCCATAAGCTAGTTGTGACCAATTCATAAAGCTTTTGCATTTCATCAATTGCATGATGGTTATGAACATAATTAAAATGAGACTCATCTACTGAAGGCCTTTCCATAACCCTATAGCAGTTTCTTTGCTGCAACCAAAAGCGACTCATATAAATTCCCGTCGGCCCGTCTTTATCGTAAAGTTTTGCTAGAGCAACTTCATCTTTTTGTGTCAGTCGCGATTTACTGGGAACTTTGTTCGGTATAACTCCAATAACTTGCAATGGATTCCCAGCCCTTCCCTCGTTGATACGGTCTATACGATTCAGTAGCATAGGGACTCCATCTATCGAATCATATTCAGGCTCAGTTGGTATTATTACATGTGTAGCTGCGCCCAGCATACCAGCCGATACAGGTGATTTACTCGGGGGATTATCAACGATGACGATATCGTAATCGTTTGCGATATCCTCTATCGAAAACCACTCTCTCATGTGAGTAGTGATTGTAGATACTAATCTATCGGATTCTGAAGTAAGCGCCAATACACGGTCTACATTCCCTTCCGAAGGCAACACACTTATATTCTCAAAAGCAGTCGGATATTCATAAACTGGCGAGTCAAAAAGAATGTCAGTACTCGTATTTCTCCCACTCCAATCTGGATCGTTGATTTCTTCCACATCTGGATGTAGGGGTGCAGCATATTCATCGTCACCAGGTATTGCATCCATTTTTAGAAATGCTTTGGATGAATCCTGTTGAGAATCGTAGTCTAGAACAAGAACTCGTCGTTTTTTACCCTTTCCATCAGGACCACCAGTAGCAAGAAGATATGCAATTGTTGAAGCAAGAAATGTTTTACCCACACCTCCTTTGCGATGGTAGCTCGACAAAACTTTTAATCCGTTATAAACCTCTAACTCTCCCATTGGAACTCACCACTTTAATTGACTGACGAATAGGAGTTTTATGTTGTCATGCAAAGCGGCTAATGTCTCGGATCGAATGTTTAAAATGTTTTCAAAGTGATACGCGTTGTGAGAGTCTAAGAAGCTTTACCGGCATGCGATTGAAATTTAATAAACTAACTGGATATATGCAATATCTAGCTGAAAACCAAATGAATATGTAAGAATGCAAATGTAAGTTCACCGGTGAACTGGGCAAGAATTCAGCAATCTGCTAACTGCAGTAGTCAACTAATAAAATATGGATCTTACACAAATCTGCCCCCTGAAAAACCTAACAATGTAGGTAGTCTCAGCGCAGTTCCATTCAGCAGTTCACCGGTGAACTCTACAATAAAAATTGTTAGCAATTAGCCATGAATACATTTAATTCAAAACTCAGACTACAAACATATTAGACTTCGTAGGTTAACTCAGATAACCTTTGGATCGAATATGACCAATCAATAGAATCTTTAAAGCGGAATTCCAAAGTGCGTGAACTATTTGACCTCTCCGAAAAGTATGGATTTAAAGCACCTTTAGTTTCGATTAGTAAAGAGTTTGATTTTAAGCAATTCATGAGACTATGCAATTCTCTCAATGTTTCACCAACATCAGCTGCTGTAGCTTCAGATATTTTCATAGCCGCGCAAGGTTTTGATGAACTAACGGTCAGCCTCGACTATTTATCAAAAGAAATTAACCGAAAGGTTTCTAATATCCGACATCATTTGACGCTTTTAGAAAAGGACGCTCTTGTAGAAAGCGAGTTCATTACAACCGATCCAGTAAAAAAAAGACGTGGAAAACTGTTTAAATTAGTGGTTCCTCGCGGTGCAACACTTTCTGACCTTACAACGATTGCCGAAGAAAACTCATATCCGCAAGTATCATCGAATACCGTTGAAACAATAAATATAGAAAGGTATGACGACAAGACACGCTTCATTGAATTGCAGATAGTGAGATATTTAGTAAAGGCAATGCGAACCAACCGCAAAGATAAAGCAAATAACATTGCCATTAAAATAAAACATGAAAATAAACTCAAACCCATTAGCATAACAGCAAGAGCGGAAGAGGGTAGGTTAATTTATCTTCCAGATATGAGCTACTACGCGGGAGCTATTACTTGGCTCATCACACATATAACTAACAAAATATCGGAGAAAAGCGCTATAGGTGAGACTTTTACCCTACCTTTAGAGCCCCTTATTTCTATAGCTAAAGATGTTCCTTTGACAGAAGCTTCCGCGGGCGGGTATATAAACAATGCTATCCAATCACTACAAAGAATTTCAGCCACTACTTTTGATATGCGTGATTTTTATGACGCAAAACATGATTCGATAAAAGATATAGAGCTTTTTTACAAGCTATTTAGATTGGAGGCGGTAGTTACTTACCAAGATGGAAAAAAAGTAGAAAAAAAAGCAGCTGTAATACAGTTCCCTCGTTCTACAGTACAAAATATTATTGCAGCGATAGAAAATAATGTTGCAATCAACGATATGTTGCTTATTGATAGTGATGTCTTCGCAACGAAAAATGAAATAGAAATTTTATTTGGTCTTTGGGCTAGAGAGCACCTTATTACCGGAAGACAGACACAACAAATCTATTCCTGGAATGAATTAAGAGAATCAGTGGCTCCATCATCAAGCTTAAACGAATTTAAACGCAAATTTTCTAATATGATTTTGGCTAATTCCGATCCCTCCTATAACGCAAAGATCAGTCCAGCTGTTGAAAATAAGATAGCAAAAAAAATTGGAACTAGCTTTCTTTCAGAGCAACGTAAAGGCGAACTTATTATTGAGTATGGTCGAGCAACAGTACAAGGCTATCTAATAAATATTGGTTTTTCAGAAGACCATGGCTATTCTGTCATTGCCTTTCGTCGTGATATGTCTGCGCTTCATATCCTGAGTAAAATTGAAAATAAAAGTTATTGAACCCAATCTAAATTCGGATCGAATGTTTACTAAAGTAAATCAATAACTAAGCATAGGATCGAATCTATATAAAGATCTCAAATAAATCGGGATCATTCTTGATCTATAGAGACATTCATATAAAGATTAGATCTGTTAAGGATACATCGGTTATTAAATCGAATCTTTAACCGGCTCATTGAAGAGCGAATGATCTTAGTTGGGAAGATAAGAAGCGCTAAAGAGACAAAACCCGCGAGTGTTGGCGCACTACACGGGTTTCAGGTTGTAACTTTTAGAACCGGTTACAATTTTATTCTAGCGGATTGACCGATCGCGTCAACTCCGTGAGCGTTTTTTATCAGCATTTATTAAAAATTGTTGGTAAAAAAATGAGTAAAAATACTAATTTTGTGTTCATGAGTACAGGCCTCTTTGAGCATCTCAGTGAAACAGAGGCTTATGTCTTTTCTTTCGTTTCGTATTTTGCGTGCGATGAGCAAAAAGGTAAACTTTTTAAGCGTTCGACAATAAGCCTGTGTAATAATCTTGGCTACTCTCCGAATACAATAAGATCCGCAATCAACAGTCTTGTCGAAAAGAAGTTCCTCGAGCATGCTGAGAAACCAGCGAATAAGACAAATAACTTGAAATATAGTTATATCGAAGAAGTATCTCATCACCTAACCATTGGGACTCATGAGTTCGCAAAAGAATTCTCTTCAGAATTAGCTGAACTCCTTTACGGGCTCAGAGGTGCGAAAAAACTGACTAAAAGACCGCTGAAAAACGTTTTCTTTAAAGTCTACGTAACAGCATTGCAAGCCAGTAAAAAAGGGGAGAAGTGGAAGCGAAATCAATCACGCCATCTGCACAAAGTGTTAGTCTTACACGGTTTTTTGCATAATAAATCTAAATGGAATGACAAGTATGTTAAAACCCCTCTAGCTCTGAGTGTTCCATATCTGTCAACGATGATGCAATGGTCAAGGAGCACAGTGAGGCGAGTTATAAACACACTTGTTGAATTAGGCTTTGTTAGCCTCAAGTTAGACACTAAAAAAGTTGTGTTTACGCGGGTAAAAATGGCTGAAAAAGTGAGGGCGGGGTACACAGCTCTCAGATCCACCTTAGTAAAGGCACAGTACGCCACGTTTATTCCGACTCAAGTAACAAAAGTTAGAAATGACGGTCTGAAAAGACCTGGAGCGTCCGCGACCCCAGCGGAACATTCAGCATTCCTCGCAGCAATGAAAAGCAAACATAGCTGTTAACGCAAAACCTATTTCACGAAGAATCCAGATGCTGGAGTTTTTTCGTGCCTGAAATTCAATATTCATCAATATATAACACGAAAATACCTTCACGACTGGCTCGTTGGCCCAAAATCTGCCTTATTTTCTGCCTATAGCTCTAGGTCAAGAGAGAAAAATACTAGAGATTACGATATGCCTATTCATCCGTGCTCATACTATTGTGAACAAAACCATCCATACGTTAATAGCACCATTGATAAGTAAAGAAATCCATTCAAAATAATATTGAGTCAAAACTATGCACATTAGAAATAGATAGAAAAAGTAATAAAAAGTTAAAGGGGGTAAACCCTATTTTAAAGTTATTTTTCTTATTAAAAGCGATGGTTATTGAGTGAACTGGAGTTGATGGGGTATACGTCAGCTAAAAATATATCAAAGCGGGCATTTCCTAGTAACGACTCTATGGCTGTAGAAAAACAAAAAAACTTAGCCAATTAAATCGTTTCCTATGTAAGAGGATTAAGATTATCTGCAATCAATTATTCATACATTAAATAAAGTACTGTTGTTGCAGACATCGTCAAAGACAAGGGAGCTTACAGCTAACATGCTCAGTATAGTCGATGTGTTAATATTCAACAGAACGGATTATTCAAATGGGGTCAATCAGTATCTAATTTGGAAGGTGTGTGAGTTATAGGACAAAAATATTTCTATATATCTTTGCAAAGACTAACGTTATTAATGAAAACAGGAACGGGTTATGTTTTTTAGCACGATTGAATTTGACGAGCTTAAAGAATACAAAGACAAAGTAATGTACGTGTCAGGTTTTAGCGTAGTAGTTGTTTTGGCTGTTTTTTTTGCTTATGCATATCATTCCCCAGAAAGTGTGAATTGGGTCTGGGCAAGCGGTTTGTTTGCATACCCTGTTCTGCTAGGAATTCTTAATGACAAGCTCATTGAAACCAAGCCTAGCGTTGTTTGTGGTCTTTATTTAGGTTCGCTTCTCGCTTATACGATCATCATATTACTTGCGTTACTGCATTGGTTTAATGGAGGTGAAATAGGTGGAGAGTATGAGCCATTTCTTATAATTCTGGGGATAGGGGCGTTTGCTCTTGATTTCAGAATGCGGAAAACGTTCAAAATTAGTGAGTGATAAAAGCTCTCATCATGACTTCTAAAATAAATATTTGAAACACGATGAACTTTATAGGCCCTTTCATTATGGAGATATTGGTTTCGAAGCTGACGGAGAATTTGCAATCCAAACTGATGAAGAGCAAGCAGCCGTTGAGCACTCTGTAATGATGGCTGACTCTGCTATAGCTGCTAGGGATGAGCATGATGATGTCTTGTCTGTGGCCATTAGAGGGCAAATTTTCAGGAAATTACCGTGGACTAACAATAGGAAACAATCACAATGTGGTTCATTATAAACAAAGACAACCCTCCCAAGTTTTATACTGAAACTGGCTCACTGATTGAAGTACAGGGAATTGAGTGGACAAATGTGATCGTAACTACCGAGCGAACCTTTTCTTCATCACAATTTTTCGTTAAAGACAGCGACCAAGCGCTGTCCGTTTTACAAAACAGCCATACGCAATGTTTCCAGTTGAAGAAAGATGCAAAAAAACTCGCTACCTCTTTAAATAATGGATGCTGGAAATATCTACAAATAAAATAGAAAGTAGGGTTTATCTCTTCAATGCCACGCTTTATACCAATTCAACCTACTAAATTCCCTCCAATTTGTACTAGCCCACTTATGTGCGACGTTATTAAAACCAGTGAAGAGAAGCATACTTGGTAAGGCCCACCAATATTCAGTGGCGGGGTAAGGTAAGTTAAGGCTGGTACTAGACGAATCGGTTATCCCTATTTGTTAGAGGTTCAAGGAGCCACCGCTATTGAAAATAACGAGTAAAAGCGTGAAAGAGAATTACAGTCAGTTGTTATGTAAAATAGGAAAACGATTTGCGTTTATTGAAGCCTATTTCTGTTGAATATAAATAAACAACGAATGGGGTTAAGGTCAATAAAGCCTATGCCCCTCAGAGGTAGACCATGCGATATTCCATTTTAATTATGTTTGTAACACTACTTGTGATTGATGCTAGCAATGCTGAGACCTGGAGAGGGTTAGAGGTTGCACCCGAGAACCGGTGCTCCCCCTTCGATAGGAAAAGCCAATACCCTTATCCCCAGTCTGTAGAAGATGAGATTGTCCGCTCAATTGGGGGGAAGGTATACGGCCCCTATACTGGAAGATACTTCAAGACAGATAGCGAAACAGATATCGAACATATTGTCAGTGTTTCTGAAGGGCATGATTCAGGCCTTTGTAAGGCTTCGCCAGAAGTGAGGATTGCTTTTGCTACAGATCCTCTAAATCTAACTCTAGCAGCCCCTAACGTGAATCGATGTGGTGCTGGTGGTAAATGTGGCTATGACGGCGGAGAATGGCTACCGGAAAGAAATAAGTGTTGGTTTAGTCATAGTGTTGTTGCTGTAAGAAAAAAGTATGGTTTAACGATTGATAAAGCAGAGGCAACTAGCCTTGAAGAGGTTATGAGTAATTGCTCAAGTTTTGAAATGGTCTTTGAGGACATACACGCTGAGCAAATGGACTTTGCTGCTAGTGGCGCCAGTAACCCCTTAGAGCGGTATGACACGAACAACAACGGCAAGATTACCTGTGCTGAAGCTCGAAGCCATGGCATTACCCCTGTCAAAAGAAGCCACCCAGCTTATGAGTTTATGTTTGACAGGGATGGTGACGGCATTGTTTGTGAGTAAAATGCCTCCTCCATGTGTAAAGCACATTCTTAAATTAGTTAATTCGAAAACAAAGTTTGAAAGGGCTAGAAAGGAGTCAGCTGGTGGATAAATCACTTGCTAAAGGATTAGTGAACCGGATCATGCGCAAACTGCATCATCAGTTTAGTGAGCCGGACTTTGTGGTTCATGGTAGCCATCGGAAACAATGCAAGGCAGTACTTGCTAGGTGTAAGGAACGTTCATCAGCCACACTGATTTCACAGCGCTTTAAAGATACAAAGAATTGGGAAGTTATATGGGGTGAATGGGTTTTGTTTTCTAGTTGTAACGGCTCGCGAACATAACCTGTCCGACTTGATTATATCCGCTAATTTCGACTCACATTAAGTGAGAATAAGGCGACCATTTGGCCCACAATTAGTGGGAATGAACTCACTTTAATTGCGAACGGGCTTGCAAACATATTGAGTCGGCTCAATTAATTTAAGAATAGGCTCTTTCGTCTAGTCGCCTGCGTCATGCTCTCCATCATCCAAATATCTTACCAAAATGGTCTGTGCCAAAACTCACTCATAAAACATATTTCTACAGGCATCATATCATGCAGATAGACGTCTCTAGGTGGATGGCATGGATATTGGCTTCTAGCTAATGTATCATCTTCGAGTCTGAAATTACTTGGAGTCCGATTTGACACTTACGCCGCCCTAGGCTTCCCCTGTAAATATCTATTGCTCAGTTTGATGAGCCATTTATCGCATCCCTTGCGAGATACATTAGTACGTAATTTTCTTCTCCTCTCTTAGAGGAAAACAGTTTAGGTAACTTTGCATGATCGAACACGTAAAGAGAGATTGGCTCTCTAATATTCGTGGTGATGTGCTTGCGGGTATTGTTGTGGCCTTAGCCCTCATTCCCGAAGCCATTGCCTTCTCTATAATTGCTGGGGTTGACCCCAAAGTGGGCTTATACGCATCGTTTTGTATCGCCGTTATCATTACGTTTGTTGGCGGACGACCCGGTATGATTTCGGCTGCCACAGGTGCTATGGCGCTGTTAATGGTGACATTGGTGAAGGAGCATGGGCTTGAATATCTGTTAGCAGCAACATTGCTTACGGGTGTGTTACAGATTGTGGCAGGCTTCCTGCGCTTGGGTGAGCTGATGCGGTTCGTTTCACGATCAGTTGTCACTGGGTTTGTTAATGCGCTCGCTATTCTGATATTTATGGCACAACTGCCAGAACTGACCAACGTGACTTACCATGTGTACGTTATGACCGCCGCAGGGCTTGGTATTATTTATTTGTTTCCCTATCTGCCTGTGATTGGCAAGGCCATTCCTTCGCCTCTAGTGTGTATTGTTACACTGACTATTGTTGCTATTGTCACAGGGTTAGACATACGCACAGTGGGTGATATGGGAGAGCTGCCTGATACATTACCGATATTTTTGTGGCCGGATGTGCCATTAAATTTTGACACGCTATCGATAGTGTTCCCCTATGCCGCAGGCCTTGCTATTGTAGGTTTGCTGGAGTCAATGATGACGGCGACCATTGTTGATGATTTGACTGATACGTCCAGTGATAGAAATAAAGAGTGTAAAGGTCAGGGCATTGCTAATATCGGCGCTGGTTTGTTTGGAGGCATGGCAGGATGTGCCATGATTGGTCAGTCTATCATTAATGTGAAATCAGGTGGGCGCGGAAGGCTGTCGACGTTCGTTGCAGGGACATTCTTGCTGTTTATGGTGCTTGTACTGGATGAGTGGCTTCGACAAATCCCGATGGCCGCATTAGTCGCTGTCATGATAATGGTCTCCATTGGTACATTCTCTTGGTCTTCAATAAAGGATTTAGGTAAGCACCCGCTTTCGTCCAATATTGTCATGGTTAGTACTGTTGTCGTTGTTGTAGCCACTCATAATCTAGCCATCGGCGTTCTCATCGGTGTTCTGCTTGCTACCCTTTTCTTTGCTAACAAAATCGGACGCTTTATGGCAGTCAAGTCTCACTATTCAGACGTCGAGAAGACACGTACATATGAAGTCAGAGGGCAGGTATTTTTTGCTTCCTCAGAGCAATTCATTGCATCCTTTGATTTTAAAGAGGCTGTAAATACGGTTGTGATAGACCTAAGTTACGCCCACTTTTGGGATATTACTGCCGTCAATGCATTAGACAAAGTCGTCATTAAATATCGACGTGAAGGCGCTACTGTAACGGTAATCGGTATGAACGAGGCAACAGAGACTGTGGTTGATAAGTTTGGTGTACACAATGATCCGGCAGAAGTTGAAAAGCTAATGGGTGGTCACTAGGAGACAAGTTATGGAAAAAATTATTACCTGTATTGATGGCTCTGCAATAACACCCGCCGTCGTCGGCGCTGGCAAATGGGCCGCCAATAAGTTGGCAAAACCGTTATGCTTTCTCCATACCATTGAAAAAACGCATCAGCACGGCGCGGATGATTATACTGGCAGCATCGGGCTAGGTGCTCGCTCCTCGTTATTGGAGGAGATGACCAAACTGGATGAGCAAAGGAGTAAGCTTGCTCTACAGTTTGGCGACGAGCTTCTTGAATCCGCAGTCTCTGAGGCTCGAAAAACAGGCATAGAGACAGTGGAATCTATACAACGTCATGGCGATATCGTTGAGGCATTGATCGAACTTGAAAGCGAGGCACGACTAATTGTTATTGGCCGTAAAGGGGTCGGTCACGATAACGAGTTTAACGCTATTGGCTCTCATCTTGAAACACTGTTGAGAAAAGTATCGCAGCCCGTTGTTATTGTCCCTGAAGAATTCTCAGCGCCATCGTCATTTATGATTGCTTATGACGGACGTGAGTCGGCTGATAGAGCACTACAAAAAGTGCTGGATGGCGGCCTCTTGCATGGCATTGATTGTCATTTGGTGGCGATAAAAAACAATGAATCAAATCTTAAAGCCAAGTTTGATAATGCTGCCGTTCAATTAGTCGAGCGTGGTTTAAATGTGACTACTGCATTCCTAGAAGGCAATATTAACGAAGAGTTGGTGAAATATCAGATTGCAAACAACATTGATTTGTTGGTAATGGGGGCTTTTGGTCATTCCAGATTGCGACAGTTATTTGTTGGTAGCAATACATTGAAAATGTTGGAAACAGTAGGTATTCCGTTGGTTGTTTTACGATAATCTACATAGTGCGCAATACACATAAGTATTGCGCACTGTTTGCTCAATTGTACTAGTGTAATTATCATGCGATTTTGTCATGTACACAATAATGAGGGGCAATCAGATAAGCAATACATGAAATGAAATTGCTTTAGGCATTCTCTAGGAGAGTGGCATGGATATTACGGTGATGTATAGTTCTGCGGTATTTCGCCTGTCAATGAGTCAAGAAATTCTATAATTTCGGCTATCTCGCGTTCCGATAACGATTTGTTGAGCTGAACCTCGGCCATTATTCTCACTGCTTCATGTAATTCACCCACAGAACCATCGTGAAAATAAGGCGCGGTTTTGACGATATTTCTCAGCATAGGGACGCGGAACACATACTCATCAGCAGGCTTACCCGTTTTCGCGGATTTCCCTTTATCAATGGCCTCCGATCCGGTGTACTCCCAATAATTGCCAAAAATTCCGAACTTCTGCATCATTTCTCCACCCAGACGCGCTCCGTTGTGGCATGAAGCACAGCCAGTCGATACGAACAGGTTTAACCCATTCTTTTGAGAGACAGTCAGTGCGCTGTCATCGCCTTGTAGATAACGATCAAAAGCTGAAGGTGTTTGCAATGTACTTTCATATGCCGCAATCGCTTGCCCATAGCTCTCGACACTGGTTGGGCTTGGAGAATCGGGAAAGGCCTTTTTAAACCATTCCTCGTAATTAAGCTCTTTGAGCTTTGCAACTACCTCTTCATGATTGTTAAAACCAAGCGAGCCAGTTAAAGAACCTTGTGCTTGTATCTGGGCATCTATCCTATCAACCACCCAGCGTAGGCCAATTTGTCCAACAGCATTGAAAATGGGTTGTGAATGACGTGAAGTCATCATGTTGCTGGCGTCAGGGGAATGCTTGCGCTTATCAGACGACCAATCCTCAGCTTTGTGGCAAGAAGCACAAGCCACTTTACCGTTGGCCGAGATACGCTTATCCCAGAATAATTGTTGCCCTAGCTTAACCTTTTCCGATTTAAGCAAGGCTTCTTCAGGCGCTTGGATAACGCCAAATAAACGATTGGCCGTCTCACGAAGTGAGTCGTTCGCTTCTACGTTGCTTATAATTGTCGTTACTAACAGTGGTAATAAAATGAGATATTTTTTCATTGTGTAGTCCTATTAGTGCAACAACAGCGTCTACGCAAACTAGAATCAGGCTAATAGGATATCATGCCAATACTGCAAGTATGATCAATCCAGAACAGCTCAAAAGTCCTATAATAGACACCCAACGAGGAATAAAGCGGTCTTCAACTGTGACTTTTAACGCCGCCAGATTGGTTATTCCGTAATACGCCAGAACGGTGAATGCACTGAGTGTCCATGCGCTTTTTATCTCGCCCATTAAAGCGATTAAAGCCATAATAAAAAACGTCATCCACGTTGCTACTGGCGCTGATTTATTGTCTGTATCGAGTTTGGCAAACGTTTTCGGTAAATCTCCCCGACGCCCCATTGCCAGCACAACGCGAGAGACCCCCAATACCAAATTAAGCACCACCCCCGTCATTGCTATGACACCACCAATAATGATTACCCAGCGCCAAGACGAACCCCCAACGAGGATGGCTATATTAAAGCTATCCGCTTCAAGCATTGCTGGATTGTAAACACGAAGGACGGCAAGACCCACTAATATGTAAATGGTACTTATCAGCGTCAGTGTTAACCAAACCGCTCGCGGTATATTACGACGAGGTTCAGCAATTTCTTCCCCCATCGTCGCGATGCGTCCGTAACCTGTAAATGCTACAAACATGAGCGCCGCAGCATGAAAAAGAGATAAGCTTCCAATTTCAGTTGATGGCAAGCTTGAAGTAGTTGCGGGCAGAGAAAATGCAGCCAGAATGAATACAACTAAACCGACTAGGCTTAGGCTAACAATAATAACATTGAGCCAATTGGTTCGACGAACGCCCGAAAGTACCGTCAGCGTCAATACCAGCAATAGCAGTATTGATGTGAACTTAACAAACCAGTAAGACATGCCAATGTAGCTATTGATGTATTGAGCAACGGCAAGCGCGGCAGTCGCCGCAGAGGCGCTTTTGGCGACAATAAAAAGCACGCCAGCTACTTTTCCACTAGCAGGGTTTAAAAAATGATAACCATACTCATAGGTTCCGCCACTTACGGGGTGCGATGACGCCAATTGCGCCGAGGAAAGCCCATTACACAGAGCGGTAAAAGCTGCGATGATAATCGCCCAAATTAGCAAGTCGCCTGCAATTGACGCGCTTAAACCAATACTGACATAGGCACCAGTGCCTAATATTGAACCAAGGCCGATAACTATAGCGCCGCCCAGATGCGTTTCTCTGACTAATTGAGGTGTCATGATTATCCTTTAATAGGCTGTAGAGGAGTTGAGCGTTACTAGGGTTTTTCCCCGTTTTCACAGATGGTTTGATATAGACGTAAACTTGCTGTCTTGATTTGCCAGTCTACGCCGCATTATTGGATTATGGAACCGCTCGACGTAATCGAAACCATTACCCCGCAGAATTGACCGCTTTCTACTGGTTCAATGTAATGCGGGTTGGTAATACCCATATTCCTTTTCTTTTAAATAGTCCAGTCTTCCACATGAAGGTCAGGCACCCTGTTAAATTCCTTCGTATTGTTCGTTACCACCACACAATTGACGGCAATTGCATGACCTGCAATCGCCGCATCGTTTGGTACTATCGGTGTACCTCTGGCGGCAAGATGTTGCTTGATGGCAGTGGTAGCGTCCACCGCATCTTTATCCCAGGGTAATACCCCATCAATACGGGCCATAAACTGATCAACGATGATTGAGTGCTTGGGCGAGGCCTTCTTGCCAATAGCGCCAAACCTAAGCTCCGCATAGGTAATCGCAGAAACCACCAAGCGGTCCTTGTTCTCTACATGCCCCTGGAGCACCTTCAGCAGCATTTCCGGACGCTCTCGCATAATAAAAGAACAAATATTGGTATCGAGCATATAGGTTTTTTTCACAGGACTACCCGACCTTCTTCAATGACGTCAGGGCGTTCTACTAAAAAGTCGGCGTCTGCAATATCCGCTTCTGCAAAACTGGTCCAGGTCTTTCGGGCAGGCCTCAGAATAACCGCGTCCCCTTCACGGGTGATTTCCACCTCAGAGACGCCTTCAAATTCAAAATCCTTGGGTAAGCGAACGGCTTGGTTCCTGCCGTTCTTAAAAAGTGATGCCGTTTTCATTTTTCACCTCACGTAAATGTATAGGTCATGTATATGCCTAGTTTAGACCTCTGGGTGTATATGTCAAGCATATGGCCTGAGCATTAACGTTCACTAAAATGTCCGTTATTTCGTACTAACAGGGTAAAGTCATCAACAGCCGTGTGTAAATCTATTAGTGGTACGAAAAACCCGTTGCTATAATCAAGGTTCAAAAAACACTATTGCTATTGGGTAGCGTGAACTATTTATGATTTTTGGGTATCAACGAGTCAGCACCAAAGACCAAGAATTCAACTTGCAGACGGATGCATTGAAAAAGTATGGCTGTGAAAAAATATTTTCTGATGTGGCGTCGGGTGCTAAGGCAAGTAGACCATCTTTGGATAATCTCATTTCTCAATTAAGAGCCGGTGACATTATCGTTGTCTATAAATTAGACAGGTTGGGCAGGTCATTAAAACATCTTATTGAACTGATTGAATCATTAACGGAAAAACAAATTGGTTTGGTGAGTCTTAATGATCCAGTTGACACCACTTCCGCCCAGGGCCGTTTGATAACCAATATATTTGCATCCATTGCAGAATTCGAAAGAGAGCTGATAGCCGAAAGAACCAAAGCAGGGCTGAATGCAGCCAGGGCGAGAGGTAGGAAAGGCGGCAGACCTGAAGGTCTGTCCAAAGAAGCGGAGAATAAAGCGGCAGCGGCAGAAGCTCTATATAGGAATGGAAAGTTGAGTATTACCGATATTTGCGATCAGCTTAGTATCGCCAGGTCAACACTCTATAAGTACCTGAGAATACGAGGTGTTGATATTGGTAAATTTGATAAACAGGCACAAGCAACGAGTTAATGGCATCAAAACGGATAGCGCAAGAGGTACTCATTGATCTACACCGAAGGATAGATAATCTTCCGGTGCGTGACGCTGCGAGGCGAGAAATTATCAAACAAGCTTCAGACCTTTATGGTGTATCAGAGAGCACCCTTTACCGCCAACTATCCCTCGTCAAAAAGCCTAAGTCTGTTCAACGTTCTGATGCTGGCCGTCCACGCAACATACCTGAAGAAAAGATGATGCAGTATTGTGAAATCATTGCTGCACTTAAAATCAGGACAACCAATAAGAACGGTCGGCATATTTCGACTGTCACCGCATTAGATGTACTGGAGTCAACAGGCGTTGATTCGGAATATGGCTTTATCAAATTACCCAAAGGATTGTTAAACAAAGCCACAATCAACAGGTACCTGTCACTATATGGGCTGGATAAAACCAATCTCATCAAAAATGCGCCTGCGGTTAGGTTTCAGGCAAAACACAGTAACGAATGTTGGCAATTTGATTTAAGCCCTTCTGACTTAAAAAGTGTCGATGAGCCTCTATGGTATGACAAATCTAAGGGATTACCGATTCTTATGCTTTACTCGGTAGTGGATGACAGATCGGGCGTGTGCTACCAACAATATCGCAATGTGCATGGCGAAGATGCAGGTAACGCATTACGCTTCCTGTTCGATGCAATGGCCCCAAAGGATGATCCAGATATGCCATTTCATGGCATTCCCAACGTTATCTATATGGACAATGGGCCAATAGCTAAGAGTACCGTGTTTTTGAATGTCATGCGCTTTCTTGGCATTGAAATAAAAATACACATGCCGGACAGCAAAGATAAACGTCGTAAAACCGCGCGGTCCAAAGGTAAAGTTGAGCGAGCGTTTCGCACGGTAAAAGAATGTCACGAAGTACTTTATCACCTGCGCGAACCTAAAAATGAGATAGAAGCCAATGAAATGTTGAGTGATTATCTTAAAAAATACAACGATCACCAACACCGAGCAGAGCCGCATTCCCGTATGGATGACTGGCTAAAGAATATCGACGGTGCCGTGAAAAAGATGTGTTCTTGGGAAAGGTTTTGCGCCTTTGCCAGAGAGCCAGAAAAGCGCACGGTGGGCATTGACGCAAGAATAACAGTCGATGGCAGTGTATATGAAATAGATGCTGACCTGGCCGGGGAGAAAGTTGTACTTTGGTGGGGCTTGTTCGACGATGAATTATATGTCGAACATGACGGCCAGCGATATGGTGCCTACTTCCCGATCAGTGGGCCAGTGCCGTTATTCAGGTATAGGAAATTCAAAAAGACCAGGAATGAGCAACGACTCGACAAGCTTGAGTCATTAGCGAAGTCATTAAAATTGCCTGAGACAGGTGATGCGAATAGTGAGGTTATTTCGGCCATGAAAAAGGTTGTTGAGCCTGTACCTGCCAGAGAATTCGATGATCCTGATCCATTTAATGAAAGGCAGTATGAAAACATACTGAAGGCTAAGCTCGCCATATCCAAATATCTCGGTAAACCTTTGGCGATACTGGAGCAAGGCGACAGAGATATGATTGACGCTATCCTGTCTGAGTCGTTAGACAAAGATGCTGTGATGAAACGAATAAAAGAATATTTCAATAATGGGAGTGGGGTACATGCAAATTGAAGTCATGGAGCACTTTGGTATAAAGAAGTATTTTCGCGATGCAGACTTCTTTGAAACTGAGACAGCAAAACGATTGTTTAAACAACTACAGAAAATCATACCTGAAGGCCAGCTTATAGCGCTGACTGGTGTAGTGGGTATTGGTAAGACAACCTACCTTGAGCGCATCCAAAAACAGTTGGCCGTAGAGAAAAAAGTGATTGTGGCCAAGTCGCTATCAGTGGAAAAGTCAAAGACAAATTTAACTACACTGATTACGGCTTTGTTCTACGATGTGTCAGGTGATAATGATTATCGAGTACCTAAGCTTGGCGAGAAGCGTGAGCGTGATTTACAGGAATTGATCAAAAAGAGTAAGAAGCCCGTTGTGTTGTTTTGTGATGAAGCGCATGACCTGCACCACCGCACTCTTACTGGCTTAAAGCGGCTCATGGAAGTTATTCATGAAGGTGGCGGAAAACTGTCTATTGTTCTGGCGGGACACCCTAAACTTAGAAACGACTTGAAATCTCCTACAATGGAAGAAGTTGGATATCGTACTGTCACTATGTCCCTTGATGCCTCTCAAGGTACTCTGCGTGACTACATACATTGGTTGTTAGATAAATGCACCAACGATAACGTTAAGCCCAAAGACATTATCGACGAACAGGCGATAGATTATCTGGCAGAACACTTATCTACACCGCTTCAGGTTGAACAGCACCTTACCCTTGCTTTAGAAGAGGCATATGCTGTTGGTGTAAAACCAATCAATGTTGATCTTTTGGAAGAAACCTTGTCCAGTCGAATCGATGAAATCGAGCCAACGCTTATCAGACATGGCTACAATGAGCGTGTTATTGCTGAACAGTTCCGATATAAGCCAGCAGAGATACGAAAATTGTTCAAAGGTGATTTAGAACCTGGCAGGGCAAAGGAAATGACAGCAGAAATGCGAGAGGCTGGGCTACCAATCTAATTCTTAAATAAAGTGAGCCGACTGAATATGTTTGCAAGCCCATTCGCAATTAAAGTGAGTTCATTCCTACTAATTGTGGGCCAAACGGTCGCCTTATTCCCACTTAATATGAGTCCAAATTCGCGGATATAATCAAGTCGGACAAGTTATGTTCGCGAGCCGTTACATCTAGTCAGGCATCACTTAATGCGCCTCGCATGCCAATTGAAAGTTACGACAAAATTGCCTTTGATTTAACGTTTACTAATCCTAAAACGTCGATGGGCGCTGGCGTCTTCTTTGTAGAGCTTTCAAAACATTCGCTTGTAAGGCTCATTATGCGGTGCGGTCACGAGGTGAAAACGCCATCGGACCTTTGGAAATTTCTGCAGAGAATTACTCGCCAATTATTATTTGCCGCGATTGAATTGTCTCGTTATAACAGTGGGGTAAACGATGAGGGGTATACACTTGATGAATACAAAGCGATTGCTAACGGTTTATCTCCTCAAACACAGCAGTACATTATTATCGATGGCTTTTATATACCCTTAAGCTACACAATTAAGCCGAATAAATTCGGCGGGGTTTCTCGAGTAGTGACAGTGAAAACGTTTATGCCGGAAGAGTACGAAAGCAGTAAACGAGCATTGGAAAATGAAAAGCCCTTAACACCTGCGCGTGATTTTTTCGATTACAGTGATGTTTTTCCATTTTTGAAAAGGAATATCGCGAGCTAGCTCCATCTGTTCAAAAAAAGAGCGGGTTAACGCGCATAGTTTTGTATAATAAGGTTGAACGTTGAGAAGCGTCCGGCAATTTAAAAATGCAGTAAAGAAATTTAAATAATAATGAAAAAAGGGCAGTTCATAGCCCTCGCATCAAGCGCTAACAGTAAATACGGCTTTAATTATGTTAGAAGCAACATTTAGTTTCATTAATGCGATGTACTCAACTCAACCTGCGTTATGCTATCTAGCCATAACATTTCTGTTTTTTAACAGGGGATGTAAAACCATGGAGGTTTATTGGCAAACTAGGAAATAACCGCTGGTCATTGTTAGCTTTAAATTTCAAGCCCTCTTTATGAGGGCTTTTTTATATGTAGAAGCGGTGCTGGGGCGCTTGCTTCCGTGGCTATGTGCGAACATGCGTTGAACAGTATTCCGAAGCTTCTTTGCGTTCATTATCAGAGTAAAACTCGCTGACAGTGCTGCCAAAGTAATTTGATGAAACTTTTAGGCCATCAGAAGAAACGGCGTCGAGCGTTAACCTGGTTCCATCTTGGATAAAGATAGTGTCTTCAGCGTATTTGACCTTTTGAATAACGTCCGCTGTTCCGTAGGAATAGCAAAAGTACCCGTTACCCGATTTATCGAAACTCAGGCTCGCGAGGTAAGGGCCCATGTTACCCGTCCAGAACCCAATGATTTGTGAGGGTGCCGGCTCAGCCTTTATCTGCACAAAATTGTTGTTAAGCATATCATCAACGGGAGACTGGCATCCGGCTAAAGCTAACGAGCCTAAAACGAGATATTTGCGTACATTCATAATCGTCCTTAATGTGAATAGGTGTGGTAGGTACCAGTGTAGTACGGAATGACCATAGTACGCGTGATTCTGAAGAAAAAACACAACCACCTGCCAATCACTACGGCAACATACCTCTATACCGTCTTGCTAAACTTCCCGCAGCTTCGCTGCGGCGGCCGCGCGCTCCGCGCAGTTGTGCAGGTAGAACGTGAGAAATTGGCGAGCGAGTAGGGGAGGCAAACGAAAGTGAGTCACAGGTAGTGGACAAGTAACGCACGGTTACTATGGGGCAGGCTGGTGGATGTATAGTGGTGTGTGAGGTGAGCCCTTTGTTGTGGGTGAGTCGTCCTCGTTCGTGCTTTAGTCAATGAGTCCGGGTAGGGTTCTTATGCTGGGTAGGTGAGAAAAGGGTTTATTGGTTAAGGGGGTTCTAGGGTATGTTGCCGTAGTGGTCACCCTTATCCAGTTATCAACAAGGCTGTGGATGATTTGTTCGTTGGATTTGTTGATGTTTGATGAGTTATTCACTTTTTCGATGTTAGTAGGGCGCCTGGTTACGCGCCCCCTTTATAGCGCACTTTGTGTTGAATAGAACGGGTTGATTTGCAATAAGTCGGGTTTTGTTTTACATGTTAACCGCGCTTTCTGTCTTGCTGCGTGCCGCAGTGAGCCACGTTGTCCCAATCATTAAGAGATTGAGACATGTCAGCAGAATCAGAAAATGTAAAAATCACAGTCGAAAAATTGCAGCAAGGGTTAAGGGTTTTCTTCGGCAATGATGATGCAACCATGAACGAATGGCTCTACTTGCCCTTGCCAATTCTAAGTGGTGAATGTCCCCGAAACATGCTTGATCCCCCCTGAGCGACGTCAGCGACTATATTAAATTCTAGAAGAAATGAAGTTTGGCGAAATGGCTTAAGATAAATGACCATAAATTTAACGATATAAGCTATAAGAATATGCTTTGGGCCCGTCGGGGCGGGAAGATAACAAAAAAGCCCCGCGAGTGCGAGGCGATTAGGGGTTCTAGGGATTTTCCCCTCTAAAAAGACATAATCCTCTG
>TARA_B100000963_G_scaffold167475_1_pt1 | contig 24011 bp, 23 predicted proteins | sample TARA_B100000963 | Tara Oceans TARA_B100000963 (sample SAMEA2622097) | marine metagenome | biome: marine biome (ENVO:00000447); feature: surface water layer (ENVO:00002042); material: "saline water (ENVO:00002010), including plankton (ENVO:xxxxxxxx)" | depth 5 m | reverse complement strand
GATTATTTGAACTCGAAACACCTGCAAGTCAATTATATTGAATCATTAGATGAAAAATCAGATATTAGAAATTTTATTACAAGTCTTAATACAAAAAAAATTAGAGAGATTGTATGTTTAAATCCAGAGGATAATTATCTTGAAAGAAGAATTAAAGAAAGTTGTGAAAAAATAGGTTTAAGCGTTAAGTTTTATAATAACCCTATGTTTATAAATACAAGAGAAAATTTGAAAGCATTTTTTAAAACTGATAAAAAGAAGTTTTTTCAAACATCATTTTATAAATCAGAAAGAATTAGACTTTCAATTCTTTTAGATGATAATAAAAATCCTCTTGGTGGTAAATGGACTTATGATGACATGAATAGAGACAAATATCCTAAAAATCAAAAAACTCCAAAAATCAATTTTTCAAAAAAAACAGATAATCACGACAACGCAGTTGTATATGTAGAAAGATATTTTAAAAATAATAATGGAGTGATTAATAATGATTTTCTGTACCCTACAGATTTTGCCACTTCTAAAACATGGTTGCTACAATTTTTGAAAGATCGATTTGATGAGTTTGGTCCTTACGAAGATGCTATTTTAAAAGAGGAATCAATAATTAATCATAGTGTCCTTTCACCACTTATTAATACTGGCTTACTTTCCCCAAATTTTATAATCAAATCAATTTTAGATTGCTATAAAAAAAATAATATTCGTTTGAATTCTTGTGAAGGTCTGGTCCGTCAAATTATTGGCTGGAGAGAGTTTATTAGAGGCATATATGTTTGTAAAGGTGTAGAAGAACGAACAAAGAATTTTTGGAATTTTAGCAGAGCTATCCCAAATTCATTTTATGAAGGGACAACAGGTATTGAGCCTGTAGATGATACAATTAAAAAAATTAATTTAACTGGATATGCAAATCATATTGAGAGATTAATGATAATTGGAAATTTTATGCTCCTATGTGAATTCCATCCAGATCAAGTTTATCGTTGGTTTATGGAACTATTTATCGACTCTTATGATTGGGTCATGGTTCCTAATGTTTATGGAATGAGTCAGTTTGCTGATGGGGGTCTAATGTCAACTAAGCCATATATAAGTAGTAGCAATTATATTCTTAAAATGAGTAATTATAAAAAAGGCAAATGGTGTGAAATTTGGGATGCTCTATTTTGGAACTTCATGAACAATCAAAGAGATTTTTTCTCTAAAAATCCAAGAATGAGGATGCTGATTTCTAGCTTTGATAAAATGGATGTTACTAAAAGAGATAAACACTTATCCATGGCTCACAAATTTTTAAATAGCTTATAGTTAATTTTTTATATTCTTTAATCTTATAATTTATTTCAGAATAATGCTTTTATATTATTAGTCTATTATATTTGTTACTAAAAAACAAAGTATGAAAATATTACTTGCAATACTACCACCAATTTTAATTGCATATTATATCTATCAAAAAGATAAGTATGATAAAGAACCAAAATCACTAATTATTAAAAGTTTTTTATTTGGCTGTTTATCTGTTATCCCCATATTAATCTTTGAATTGATTTTTCATCAAGGTTTATTTCCAAATTTATTTATATATATGTTTTGTGGTATAGCCTTAATTGAAGAGGGGATGAAATATTTTTTTTTAAAAAGATATTTATTTAATAATACAGAATTTAATGAACCACTTGACGGTATTGTATATGCTGTTATGATTAGCTTAGGCTTTGCAACAGTTGAAAATATTATGTATGTTGTTGGCGCTGATGATTTAGGAATTAGTGTAGCAATATTAAGAATGTTTAGCGCTATTCCTTTGCATGCAGCTTGTGGAGTGATTATGGGGTATTATGTAGGCATGGCTAAGTTTAAAAAAGATAATCATAAATATTTGTTGTTTAAAGGACTGTTACTTGCAACATTTGTTCATGCTATATATAATTATTTTTTATTTTTAGGACAAGCACAATATTTATCTATGTTTGCATTAATTATAGCTATTTATTATTCAAAAAAGGCATTAAACAATCATGTTAAAGATTCTCAAATTCGAAATTTTTCAAAATGAAAATTTTTATTAAGTATTTAAAACATCTTTTTGTTATAGCAACTTTAGGTTATTTTGTTTTTAAATTGTTACATTATTTTGAGGAAATAAATCCCATAAAAAAGGAGTTGTCAGATTTTAAATTTACGGATATTTATTTCGGGCAGTTCAAGGACATGGAATTAGATAACGATATCATACTTGTTGATATTGGTAAGATGGGAAATAGTAAAACAAGAAAGGATATAACAGATTTTTTAAATAGAATAGATGATTACAATCCAAAAGTCATAGCATTAGATGTTGATTTTAAATATGACCCAAATGTTCCAAAAAAAATTAATCAAAACTTAATAACCGCTTTAAATAAAAATGATGTTGTTATGTATTATGATTTACAAAAAGAAAATAATGTGTGGTATAAAGCGGGATCAGAACTAGACATTGATGCTTCAAAAATTAAACAGGGTTATTCCAACAATTTAGTTGAGAAAGACAAGTTTGGTGTTTTAAGATTTTTTCAGCCATTTGTTACTCAAGGAGCTGATACATTAAAACATTTTTCTATTGTTATTGCTGAAAAGTTTGGTGTTAAAATTGACCAACCTTTTAAAGAAAATAAAAAAGTAATGATAAATTTTAGTTATAAATTTAATGATCCAAGAGACCTTAATGATACCTCTAATTTACAAATTTTTAAAGATAAAATTGTTATTGTGGGTTTATTCACGAAAATTAATGGGGCCCCTTTGTATAATGAGGATGTTCACTATACATCTTCCAACAAAAATTATTTAGGCAAATCCCCTCCAAATATGTATGGAGGGGAGGTGGTAGCCACAATTGTATCAAATATAAAGCAAAGTAGTTTTATAAAATATCAAAAGTATCTGTCATTCTCTTTAAATATATTGTTTTCTTTAATAGTGTATTTTTTATTACTTTATATGAAAACATATTATCATCAGTTATATGGAGCAGTAGAGATTATAATAAAATTTGTATTAGTTATGTTGTTTATATTAGTCTCAATATTTTTTATAAGTTATAAAAATATCTATATTGATTTCACAATGGTTGGCCTTGTTTCATTTTTCGCTGTTGAATTTGTCGGCTTGATAGACTCTCTTATTAACTTTATTGAAAATAAAGTGACTAAACTTATAAGTTTAAAAAAATGAAAAAATTATTTATAGTTTTATTTTTTCTGCCAATAACTGTATTTTCTGAAGAATATATTATAGTTAAGGAATTTTGGGGTGAGGTAAATATTGTTAAGCCAAATTCAATAGACCCAATTGAAAAATACCGGCCTCTAGAACTAAATGATACTATTTTACTGAAAAGTGTCAATTCAAAAGTTTGGCTGCGTGATCACAAAGACAATACAGTGATTATCAAATTTAATGAGATAAATACTAAAAACAAGTATTCTTATAGTGATATAAAGAATTTATTAAATAACAAAACAAATAATAAAACTAGAGAAGAGTCTTTGATTGATAAATTTCTTTCTCTAATGGCTCCTACTGAAAAAAATAATTCTCCGCAGGTAAATGGAATGTATCTGTCTGCTAAAAATGGTGTTTCTAGATCAATATTTACAACCGATGATATTATATACTTAGAGGATATATTAGTTTATGAAGGACTTTCTTTCAAAGTAGATTTCACTGATTTTGTATTAGATACTAATGTGAAAACTTATAATATTTTAATTCGAGAAAATCTAAAAACATTGTTTGATTTCACAACTTCTGTTCCGTCTTTTGAAGTAGACGGTGTAGATGTTGTTTCAGATTTATCACTTGAATGGAAGCTTAATATTATTGGTCATAATGAAAAGTTAAATATATCTGCATCTATAACTTCAGTACAAGTGTCAAATAAAAAAGCAGATAAATTGATGATGCTAAAAGAAATGGCATTTGAAGAAATTAAATCAGAAGAGTCTTTTTATCAAATAATATTTATAGAAGTTTTAAAGTCTTGGGGATTAAAGGTTAATGCTAAATACTATGAGGATTTTTTTCTCAATTGATTAACAAGTCTGTTGATAAGACATCTTATTTGTGTAGTTGATTAATTTTTAATTCTTAAAATTTTTTGCGGCCAGGGGTCTTTAAATTTCGTCCCATTTTGCCAATTAGTTATTTCTTCATCAGTTAGAAAACAAGATTTTAATTTGTCTGAAAATTGTACTACATGATTTTTATGACCAATAATAGTTAAGTCACAGCATCTATCTCCAAAGCGACCATCTTCTTTTTTTAATTTATTTTCAATTAATTTAAGTTCTTCTTTTAGTAGTCCATTGTTTTTATCATTAATTATTGCCGCGCGCCATGTACCTATAAGTTCTAAATTTATGCTTCCAGCTGCTTGGTTCCAAAGAAGGGAATCACTATTTCTACTAGCAAGCCAAAAAAATCCTTTGCTACGATAAATTCTTTTGTCAAGAAATTTATGGCAAACATCCCAAAGTCTTTGTGGGTGAAATGGGCGATCATCTTTTATAATTTCTGTTGCTAAATTATACGGGCTTTCAGTGTTTTCTTCTGTAATTAGAATAGGTTCTAGTTCTTTAATAAGTTTTTCAACAGCAAAATAATCATATTCGTTGATTTCAAATAATGAATCTATTGACAGCTTGCCAAAAACAATAGAATGTAGGGATGCAAATGGATTGATTTTTTTTATTTCATTTACTATATATTGAGTTTGCAGGCTTTTTAATTTATCTACTTTTGTTATGATTAAATGACTACAAAAAAGAATTTGTTCAACTAGCAAATCAATAGATTCTCTAACACCTTGAACCATATTTTCTTGTATTTTTGGAATGAGATTTTTTCCATAATCAAAATCATTGGCTATCATAGAACCATCAATCAAAACTAAAACTCCAGTAAGTTTAGTTTTTTTATGACATTTAAAGTATTTTATTAAAGGCATGGGGTGGCAGCCTCCAGATGTTTCAATTATGATTATGTCAGGCTTGTTGTCATTTAATAATGCTGTAATTGATTGATTAAGTTTTTTGATGCCATCTTTACTGCTTAGCACATAAGAAGAAATTGATTTAAATATTTTTTTATTTTCCTCTACAGCGGTAATATTAGAGATTAATTCTCCATCAATATCAAGTTTGCTCATGTCATTAACTATTGCGCAAACAGATAAATTTTTTCTTTTTGACTGTGACAGAAGATTTCTTAAAAGAGTGGTTTTTCCAGAGCCTAAAAATCCGTTAATAATAACAACGGGTACTTTTTTCATAATTTAAAATACTTGAGGCTAATTTACATCAATATTGTGCTAAAATTTAAATTAAATAAAAAAATAGCATTATTTATCTCCATTGAAGATAAATGTAAGATAACAAGTTTTATTAGCTGTTTTATGTTTAGAGCTAATTAAATAAATTTTTTTTATTAAATCCATTAAAAATTAATTGTATACAAAGACCAAATAAAACAGAAATAATAATTAAAATAACATTATCTAACCCTTCAGTGAGAAAAGATACTCTTATTAAAATAGTTGATATAATGAAGCCGGAATTTCTCATTATGTTGTGAAAAAAATCCGAGTTAAAAAACGAAAATAATAACAAAAACACATCAACTAAAATCAGCAACTGAAATAGTTCGTCAAAAAAAATATTATTTAAAGATTTAATGTGTGTTTTATCATTCATATAAAAGAAATCAGAGCTCCAGCTATAAAAATGATAGCTGGCTAAAACAATCAAGATTGGGACAAGTAGAGTGGATAACCATTTTTTTACATTAATAAATCTAAGTAATTTAGTGTTATGCTGTAAATTATCATATTGTTTTTTAGAACTTATCCTAAACAAATAGATTAGAAAAAATAGTATTAGGGCAGCTATTAAATCAATAAATAAGTTTTCATTAAGCTTGTTTGCGAGTATATTGTTTTCAATATTTATATTTGAAATATCTTTAAAAATCCTTCTGACAATAATTAATGTTATTATTTCATATTGTTTTGAAATATATGTTGATATAGAGCGAGGCAAATAATAGATTAGCTGATATATTTCATAAATTAATATGAATGAGAATGGTGTGTATATGGCCGATATGGGGTTGCTTAAAAGGTTGTAGTAATCATTTATTTTTAAAACATCGTATTTGTACAAATAGATTAAAATTAAGTGTAGAATAAAACCAAAAATGGAAATATTAAGAATAATATTTTCAACTTTATTTTTTGTTTTTTCACCAATAAAAAACTGAAAAATTTTGGGTTCTGTTTTGTGTTTCATTAGCTAAATTTCTAAAATAATAAAGACTACCTAATTCTTAGAATGATTATTTTCATCTGTTGGATCTGCATTCATGTCTTGATTTTGTGTCTTATTTGCCCAATTAATCATATAAACTAGGCCTATTATATAAGCGGTAAATATTATTGCTCCAACAATAAACATACTGTTTGTTAACATAATAATATATTTTAAGTATTAATTTTTTCTTCTTTGTCTAATTGCAATTGCAAATAGTAAAATAGTTGCAGGCCAATGTGCCGAATATTGCGCTTCTTCAGTATGGCCTAGCAAGCCTAAACCAACTGAATATAACAAACATATAAATGCAAGTAAAATTGGATAATAAATTTGTAAAAAAGTTATATACTTATTTTTTTTCATGATAATTTTTTTTGCAAATATAAATAAAATGCATAACTTTGTTTAACAAAAATTATACAAAATGTTTGGTTTATTTAAAAAAAAGAGTAAAAAAGAGAAATTGTTGTCACAATACAGCGCATTAAAAGAAAAAGCCTTTAAGATGTCAAAAATTAATAGAAAGGAGAGTGATAAAATAGAATACGAAGCGGAGCAATTACTAAAAGAAATAGATAAAATAAAAGACTAGTCTATTTCATAATAAATAGTTTAATTATAGTTAATCTATTAAACTAAGCTTTATTTTTGCTAATTGTACATATTTATCTTCTTTGCTGATTATTTGATGATAAGTGTTTGACCCCCAAATATTTCTAGCAGTTGTTGCTAAAAGTAAATTTTTCAGATATTTGAGTTCAGTTTCTCCAAGATTTAGTTCTAGCTTTTGATCTTTATTTTTAGTATATAAAATAAATTTATTGTAAAGATCGCTAACGTTTATTTGAGTATAGTTGCTAACTTTATTCTTTCTTGCATTAATACTATATTCTAAACAAAAATCATTAATAATTCCTAAATACATAAGTTGATTAATTTGTGAATAATTTTCAGTTGAATCGTCATAAATAATTAGGTCAGGACTAATTCCACCACCGCCGTACACTATTCTTCCTTCTTTGGTAAAGTATTTTAAACTATCTGATTTGTTGTTATTTGTTGTTTCTCGGTATTGAGTTTGAATACATCTGCCACTTGGAGTAAAATATCTTTGAGTTGTAAGTCTTATAACTGAGCCATCAGTTAAAATTATTTGTTCTTGAACTAATCCCTTTCCAAATGATCGTTTGCCTATGATGATACCTCTATCATTATCTTGAATAGCTCCTGCGACAATTTCTGATGCAGAAGCGGACCCCTCATTTATAAGCACGGCAATTTCAGTTTGTTCTAGATTCCCTGATGAGGTCGCGTGGTATTCTATCTTTCCTCGTTTATCACCCTCAGTATATACAATTAATTCGTTGTCTTTTAAAAACTCATCACAAATCTTATTAGCAATATGTAAATATCCCCCAGGATTAGATCTTAAATCTAAAATTAGTTTCTTCATACCTATTATCTTAAGTGAGTCCGTCTTTTCAACCATTTCATTATAAGTATTTGCTGCAAATCGATTTATTTTAATTAATCCAATTTCATTTGTTATCATGAAACCGGCATCTACACTAACAAGAGGAATATCATCTCTGATAATTGTAAATGGTAAAAGCTTTTTTTCTTTGTTTCTCTTTATGCTAATTTTTACTGGACTTCCCTTTTCGCCTCTTAAACTGTTAATTACATCTTCATTAGTTATTCCAATACTGGCAACATTTTCGCCTTCAACTTCTATAATTCGATCACCAGACTGAATTCCTAGCTTTTCAGAGGGGCCACCAGCGATTGCAGAGATTACTACTATAGTATCCTCAATAATTTTAAATTCTATTCCTATTCCGCTAAAGCTACCTTGCATATCTTCTTTAACATTTTTAAAATCATCTACAGAAATATATGATGAGTGAGGGTCTAAATTTTTTAGTAAAGTATTAACTACATCATTTTCAAATTTTTTATAATTGATACTATCAACATAGTTATTATCAATTAATTCTAAAATATGCTTTAATTTGTCACTATTGGTTTTATATTTATTGGATCCCAAATTTTGCAGATTTACTTTTTTTATAAGCTTATTTATATTTAATAAATTGTATTCAACATTTGAAATTATGCTGCCTGCAAAAAACCCAATAATTAATATTATTATGTAAACTGTTTGTTTTTTAACCATCATGTTAAAGATTCATTCTGTTAAATTCAATTACTTCAACTTTTGCTTTTTTTAAAAATTCAATACCAGTTTCATCTTTGTATTTGTCAATATACACAACTCTTTTAATTCCAGCTTGGTGAATCAACTTACTACATTCCCTACAAGGAGAAAGTGTCAAATATAAGGTCCCTTCATAGCAGGACGTGCCATGCTTTGCACATTTTAAAATTGCATTTGCTTCTGCATGTAGAACTTCCCACTTTGTTATATTGTTTTTTTCGCATAAATTTTCAAAGCCAGATGGAGTCCCGTTGTATCCGTCCGAAATAATCATTTGATCTTTAACAATCAGTGCCCCAACCTTTTTTCTTGTGCAATGAGAAAGTTTAGCCCATTCAAGTGCCATTCTAAGATATGCCCGATCATATTTTTCTTGTTTTTTCAAAATTGAATTTATTAAAAATGATTTTGTACCCAGAGCCGGGGTCGAACCGGCACGAGTTTCCTCATTGGTGTTTGAGACCAACGCGTCTACCAATTCCGCCATCTGGGCAATTATTTGCAAAAATACTAGTTTACATTAATTATTTATTGAGATTAACTAAAAAAACAAAAATTTAGTAATATTATGTAGTAAAGTGTATATTTGCACCCCTTTTATTTGTTAGTATCAATATGAATAAACATGTAAAATTTTTTTCTGGTAGTAATACTAGAAATTTAGCTGCCAAAATTGCAAATGCTTTTGGTTCTACACTAAGTACCTCATCTCTTGTAAAGTTTTCTGATGGTGAATTTGAACCATCGTTTGATGAAACAGTTAGAGGAGCACATGTTTTTTTAATTCAATCTACTGTGCCTCCATCAGACAATTTAATGGAGTTATTACTTATGATTGATGCAGCTAAGAGAGCATCGGCAGAAAATATTGTTGCGGTAATACCCTATTTTGGTTATGCAAGACAAGATAAAAAAGGCAAACCAAGAGTGCCAATTGGGGCCAAGCTAGTTTCAAATCTACTTTCTGCTGCAGGAGTAAATAGGGTAATGACAATTGATTTGCATGCTGATCAAATTCAAGGTTTTTTTGAGGTGCCTGTAGATCATTTATATGCATCTGAATTATTTATTGAAGATATTCAAAATTTGAATGTGAAAGATTTAGTGATTGCGTCCCCTGATATGGGAGGGAGTAAAAGAGCAAATGTATATTCTAAATTGTTAGAATGTGGAGTTGTTATATGCTACAAGGAAAGAGTTCAGGCAAATTCGATTGGGCAAATGAAAGTTTTAGGAGATGTTACAGGAAAAGATGTAGTTATAATTGATGATATGGTTGATACAGCAGGTACACTTTGCAAGGCTGCAGATTTAATGATATCAAATGGAGCAAATAGTGTAAGAGCATACTGTTCACATGCTATTCTTTCAGGTCTTGCTTATGATAAAATAGATCAATCAAAAATTACAGAATTAGTTGTTACGGACACAATACCAAAAAAACATAAAAGTAAAAAAGTTAGAGAGATAACTGTTGCAAAATTTTTAGCAAATACTATTCAAGCTGTTATTGAGAATCGATCAATAAGTAAAACTTGGAAAAGCAATAATAAATAATTAACAAAAATAAATTTAAAATGAAAACACTAGCAATTAGCGTCAAAGAACGAGAAACAGTAGGAAAGAAGAGTACTCGTGCGTTAAGAAATCAGGGTAATGTACCATGTGTACTTTACGGGGGAGAAAAGCAAGTGACTTTCTATGCTCATGAAAATGATTTTAGAAAACTCGTTTATACAAGAGATACCTTCGTAGTGGAATTAAAAATTAATGGAGATGTTATAAATGCTGTTATGCAAGACATACAGTTTCATCCCGTAAGTGATAAAATATTACATATAGACTTTCTTCAAGTATTTGATGATAAGCCTGTTACAGTTTCATTACCTGTTATTTTAGAAGGAATTTCAAAAGGAGTTAAGAATGGAGGGAATCTTTTATTTAGAAGACCAAAAATTATTACAAAAGGGTTAGTTTCTAATTTACCTGATGCAATTAAAATAAACATAGAAGATCTAGCAATAGGAATGTTTATTTACATTAAGGATATCGATATTGAAGGTTGTGAATTTTTGGCTCCTCCAAATTCTGTAGTTGTTGGAGTGAAGACAGCTAGAGCAGCGATAGAGGTCGAAGAAGAAGACGATGAGGATTCGGATGATTCTTCAGATACCTCTTCAGAAGCTCCTTCGGAAGCTCCTTCGGAAGATGCTCCTTCGGCTGAATAGGCATTATGAAGTTTTTAATTATTGGATTGGGTAATCCTGGAAATAAATATTTAAAAACTAGGCATAATATTGGATTTAGGGTTCTAGATCAGATGGCAGAATTAAATCAAGTAAATTTTTATTCTGACAAATATGTTGATCGCGCTGATGTTTCTTACAAAGGTCGTAATTTAATTTTACTCAAACCCAACACATTCATGAATTTAAGTGGCAAAGCAGTTTCCTATTGGATGAAAAAAGAAAAAGTAAGCAAAGAGAAAATCCTTGTAATTTCAGATGATATTTCTCTTCCCTTAGCAAAATTACGATTACGCAAAAATGGATCTCATGCAGGTCATAATGGGTTACTTGATATTCAAAATTGCATAGGGGATAATAAATTTTCAAGACTACGTTTTGGCATAGGTAACGATTTTAATAAAGGACAACAAGCAAATTATGTGTTGTCTGAATTTTCTTCAATTGAAGATCAAGAAATAAGTACAAGTATAAATTTAGCAGTAACTATAATTGAGGCATTTTCGTTTCATGGTGTTGAAAGAACTATGTCTGAATTTAATGGTAAATAAGTTATGTTTAATGCAGTACGTGAAATAAAATAAATTAAATTTGCATAGTAAGGTATCGTGGCCGAGTGGCTAGGCAGTGGTCTGCAACACCATCTACAGCGGTTCGAATCCGCTCGATACCTCTTTAAAAGCCTGTTATTTCTATAACAGGCTTTTTTATATATTTGCAAAAATAGCTTAATTAATATATGCAATTTCACAGAATTGGTTTTATCTTATCTTTGCTGCTTTCAACTTTTGCTTTGTCTGCACAATGTGAGTATATTTTAGATAGTTACTCACATAATAATTGTTATGGAGACAATTCTGGTTCAATAAAAATTACGCTTACTCACCCAGGTGCTACAGCTAGCTGGGTTGGTCCAAATGGATTTTCATCTTTATCTAATGATATTAATAATTTATTTGCTGGTAAGTACTATTTAACAATTATTAATACTAATCAAGCATGTGAATCTACAGATTCAATTTTTATTGAAGAAACTATTAAAATTTCTGCAGAGTTTAATTTAACAGGAAGATGTACAAATGAAGACTCAGTGGACGTATCCACTACAATTTGGGGAGGAACGCCACCATATGTTAGTAGTTGGGAAAATGGTTTAAGTGGACCTGATGCAACTAACCTACCTCCCAATACAAGTAATCCACATATTTTAACAGTTACGGACATTAATTTATGTTCAGACACGATTCATCTATGGGTAAAAGAAAAAGAAGAGGCAAAAACATTTATGTCTTCAGTTGGAGTAATTTGTAAGGACGACTACAGCGGAGAAGCAAGAGTCTTTATTGAACAAGGGACACCTCCTTTTACTTATATATGGACTAGCTATAACAATGAATTATTTTCACAAAGTTATGACATTGTTGCAGAACCTTTTTCTGAAATAAATGGATTATATCCAGGTAATTACTGTGTTCAAATCACTGACGATATGGGTTGTATATTACTAGATACTATTGAAGTTAAATCTAATCCTCAGATTTGTATAAAGGCTTACGCTGCCTTCTCCCCAAATGACGATGATATTAATGAGTTTTGGGAGATTAAAAATATTAATTTATATCCTGAAGCCATTGTTTCCGTCTATAATAGAAATGGACATGAAGTCTTCAGAAGAAGAAATTATAATAATGCAATTTCAGAGTCTTTCGGTGGAAAAGACCAAAATGGTCAGCCTTTATCATCTGGCACATATTATTACATAATTGACTTACAAAATGGAGATAACGTCTTTAAAGGCACTGTTACAATAATGAGATGATTAAAAAAGCTTTATTTATATTAATTTATGTTTTTTTATCCAATTTTGTGTTTTCACAATCTGACCCCTTATTTACACAGTATTATGTTAACGAAGTAATAATTAATCCTGCAGTTTCTGGAACTAGCTTAAGTTCCCCGCTAACTATTCAGACTAGACAACAATGGCTTGGCTTTGAGCGTGCTCCAGTAACAAGTAGTTTAAGCTATCATAAAGCTTTAAACAATAGATCTGCATTAGGTGGTTTTTTAATGTATGATAAGGCTTATCCTTCAATGCGAGCAAATCTTCAATTAAATTATGCATATCATGTACCCTTAGATTATGATAAAGTCAATTTGTCTTTTGGTATAGGGGCAAAGTTGATGTATTATAATTTAGATTTTAATGTTGAAGATCTGCCTAATTCAAATGATATTGCACTATCATCAAATTCATACGATAAAACATTAGGAGATGCTTCTGCGGGTGTTTATTTATATAGTCAAAATTTTAATTGTGGTTTTTCTGTAACAAATTTACTTCAGTCAGAGTTTAAAGAACCTGTTTCTGAATCTCCTTATTCAAATTTAGAATACAGACACTACTATGGTACCATTGCATATAAGTTTAAAATTATAAATAATGATTGGAGTCTTGAACCATCATTGATTGTTAGAAAAATGCAATTTAGTAACAGTATTTCAGATTTTTCTACACGAATATTTTACTCTGATAAAATATGGCTTGGAAGCGGATATCGTTCAGATGGAACTGCTCTTTTTGCATTTGGATTTTTGAATGATAATTTAAATATTTCTTATTCTTATGATCATACATTAGCAGGAGAGATAGCAGAATATTCTTATGGATCACATGAGTTAGTATTAACATTTAAGTTATCATCTCACAATAAATAATATTCATTACAACAATTTAATGAAAAAAATAGAGCATTTAGGAATAGCAGTTGAAAATCTTGATAGAGCTAACAAATTATTTGAAAAAGTTTTTGGCAAAAAACATTATAAAATTGAAAAAGTAGAAAAAGAGGGTGTAATAACTTCTTTTTTTAAAATTGGTGAAAATAAAATTGAATTACTTGCTCCAACGAACGAAGACAGCCCCATCTCAAAATTTTTAATTAATCGTAAGCACGGCATGCATCATATTGCTTTTGAAGTAGATGATATAATTTCTGAAATGTCTAGAATTCAAAATGAAGGTATTCGTTTGTTAAATGATACACCCAAAAATGGTGCAGATAATAAACTTATTTGTTTTTTACATCCAAAAGACACAAATGGAGTTCTTATTGAACTAACTCAGACAAAATTTTAGTTATTTCTTGGTTTTTTTTTAAGTGTAATGTTTCTATATTAAGTTTTTTTGCACTATTGATATGTTGAATTGAATCATCAATAAACAATACTTCATTAGCTATCAATTTATTTTCAAATAAAATTAATTGAAATGCCTCAAAATTTGGTTTTCTTTTTTTTATTTTGAAGGAGAAATAGATTTTGTCGAATAAATTATAGAATTCTGAAAAAGTTTTTTCTCCAACAAGTTCTTTAATTTTATGAATGTGGATTTCATTTGTATTGCTTAACAAAAAAATATTATATTTTTTCTTAACTTTATTAATAGCAATTAATCTTTCCAAAGGTAAATCTAATAGCATGGCGTTCCATGCTTTTTTTATTTGTTCCAAATTTGCATTATTACTTTTTTTTTGTAATTCTTTTAAAAATTCATAATTACTAATATGACCGGTTTCTAGATCATCAAATAATTTAGATTGTGTATTTTTAGAATATAAATATTTTGTGTCAGAAATGCCAAGTTTACTGAATTCTTCAATAGTTTTTTGATAATCAATATTAAATATAACTCCCCCTAAGTCAAAAATAATTGTTTTAATATTTTTCATCTTACAAAGTTGCATATAATTAAACAATTTTAATAGTTTTGCACATGCTTTTTAAAGCAGGGCCCATAGCTCAGCTGGTTAGAGCACTTGACTCATAATCAAGGGGTCGTTGGTTCAAGCCCAACTGGGCCCACTTAAAACCATTCATTGAATGGTTTTTTGCTTTTAGCAATAGACCTTAAAGTTAAACGTTACTTATACTTAGATTTACAAATTAGCTTGATTTTATTATTAAATATTAGTTATTTTAGCAAAAAAATATGTTTATGAAACCTTTTTTATTAGTTCTTTTTACAATGTTCACGTTATTATCTAGTTCTCAAATAAATGTAAATAAATTGAAAATTATTTCACAGAAAGCAGAGGATATTTTAAAACCCAATAATCTTTCTGAAGATGAAATTGTTAAGGGGTTAAGAGAGGCTTTAGTCGTTGGGGTAACCAATTCATCTGCTAAAGCATCTGTTGCGGGCGGTTTTAATAATAACAAATTAATTAAAATCCCATTTCCTGAAAAAGCAGAAAAAATTAAAAAAACACTAATACAGATTGAAATGCAAAGTCAAGTTGATGAATTTGAATTTGTTATAAATCATGCCGCCGAAGATGCTTCAAGTTATGCAAAAGATGTTTTTATAAGCGCAATTACTGATATGACAATTGATGAAGCCATTAATATATTAAATGGGAAAGATAATGCTGCATCGGTGTATTTAAAAGAACAAACAAGCGATATTTTATATGAAAAATTTAAGCCATTAGTAACTCAATCTATAAAAAATGTCCAATTACGTAAATACTGGAAGGTTTTGTTGAAAAGTTACAATAAAGTTCCTTTAGTAAAGAAGATCGATGTTGATTTGGAAGATTATGTTACCCAAAAAACTATTGATGGTTTATTTTTGCTTTTAGAAAAAGAAGAGTCAAATATTAGAAATAATCCAAAAGCTAGAATTTCAGACATACTAAAGAAAGTATTTAAATAATTTTTCATGAAAATAATTAGTAAAATTTGGTCTGATCGTAGCGCAAAAACTCTGTTTATTTTTTTAATTTTTATTGCTTTAGTTTCTACATTTCTATTAATTCGCAGCGTAATTAAGCAAAAAGAAATAGAAAATAATTTTCAGCAAACTAAAACAGATAATAACACCTCTGAACTACAAAACTCTTTAAGAAATGATTTGGATGATTTGCAAGAACAGTATGAGTCTCTTTTGGATGAATACGGCAATGTGAATCTAGAGCTACAGTATCAAGATTCAATAATTCGCTCTAAAATAAATGAAGTAAAACAATTATTGCGAAGGAATGACCTGTTGGCCAATGATTTAAAAGTAGCAAAAGAGAAAATAATATCTCTACAAAATATTGCTAAGAGATATGTTTATGAAATAGATTCACTTGCAAATGAAAATAAAAATTTAGTAATTATAAAGGATAGTGTAATTGCTCAGAACAGAAATATCAATTGGAAAAACTATACATTAAATAAAGAGAATGAAATTCTTTCTGAAAAGGTTAGTGTAGGTTCTATATTAAAAGTAATTAGTGCCGATATCACTGCATTAAAATATACTAATCGTGGAAAGGAAAAAATAACAAAATATGCCAAGAATGTACAAAACATAAGAGTATGTTTTACAATTGGCGCTAATCTTATCAGTAATTCAGAAAATAAAATAGTTTATATGCAGCTAATTAATTCTTCTGGTGAAATAATTGAAAGTATTGAAGATCAAATTATAGTGGATGATACCGCAACAAAAATTACAACTTCTTCGTCATTTGATTATAATAATAATGAGATGGAACATTGTTTTGACTGGCAAAGAACACAGCCGTTAACAAAAGACACATATTTAGTTAATTTAATTTTAGAGGGTAGAGTGTCAAAACAACTAAAAATCAAGTTAAGATAATGAAAATTGCTTCATACAATGTAAATGGAATTAGAGCTGCTATAAAAAAAGGATTTGATTATTGGCTCGCTAGTTCTAATATTGACATTATTTGTATACAAGAAATTAAAGCAAATAATAATCAATTTGATCACTCAATATTTACTAAAAATGGATATAATTTATATTTAAATTCAGCAGATAAAGCGGGTTACAGTGGTGTTGCAATTTTTTCAAAAATTTATCCAAATCATATTGAACTAGGTTGTGGTATTAATGAGATTGACGTGGAAGGAAGAATTATAAGATTGGACTTTGATTCTTTTTCTGTAATGAGCGTCTATTTTCCATCTGGCACTAATCCTTTAAGACAATCTTATAAAATGGATTTTTTATATGCATTTTTTAATTATATTGAAATTGTAAAAAAAACAATACCAAATTTGATTATCTCAGGTGATTTTAATATATGTCATCAGTCTATAGATATTCATAATCCAGAAAGGAATAAAAACACCTCGGGATTTTTGCCTGAAGAAAGAAGTTGGTTGAGTAAGTTTCTCAATAGCGGTTTTATTGACTCATTTAGATACATTAATAAAAATCCTCATAATTATAGTTGGTGGACTTACAGAGCAAATGCACGATCACGAAATTTAGGTTGGAGAATTGATTATAATATTATTTCCAAAAAATTATTACCAAAATTAAAAAATGCTTCGATATTATCTGATGTTAAGCATTCGGACCATTGTCCTGTTTTATTAGAAATTGAAAAGTGAATATATAAATTAAGATAGAATATAATGGGAATTTTACAAACAGCTGAGAGAAGTTCTAACTTAGATCCATCTGAAAATGTTATTTTTCAACGTCACTTAATAGCCTATAAAGAAGCTGCTAAATTAGTTGGGGGAACAACTTTAGAGATTGGTAGTGGAGAAGGTTATGGCATCAATGAATTAGCGCCTAAATGCACAAGATACATAGCATTAGACAAGTTTGATACATACATTTCTAAAAAGAATAAATTAAAAAATAATATTGAATTCATACAAGCTGAAGTTCCCCCACTAAAAGGAATTGAAAATAATTCTGTTGATTATGTCGTGACATTTCAGGTTATTGAACACATAAAAGATGACCAATTTTTTTTGTCAGAAATTAAAAGAGTTTTAAGGCCAGGAGGTAAATTAATTATGACAACACCAAATATTTTAATGACTTTAACTAAAAGCCCTTGGCATATCAGAGAATACAACCCAAGGCAAATGTATGAAATTGTTTCGCATAACTTTGAAAGTGTTGAAATGAAAGGAGTTTTTGGTAATGATAAGGTTATGGAATATTATGAGATGAATAAAAAGTCTGTTGCAAAAATTACTAAATGGGATATTTTTAACATGCAACATTGGATGCCTAGATGGTTTTTACGTATACCGTATGATATTTTAAATAGATTTAACAGACATCACCTTCAGGACACAAATACACATTTAGTATCTAATATAACATATAATGATTATTACATAAAAAAATCTGAAGATATCTGTTTAGATCACTTTGTGATTGCTACCAAGTAGTGGAAAAAGTAAATTTTTTCTTTTTCAATTCTTGAATTACTTCTGTAAGAATTTTATGAGTTTTAATAATACTTTTTTCATTATTATGTAAAACTATTATAGAACCAGAAGTTGTATTTTTTATTATGTTGTTTTTAATTTTATTTGATGAGATTTTTTTTAAAAAATCCCAGGTGAAAATATCCCAAAATACTAATTTATATTTTTTCTTTAACAATTTTATTTGTTTTGCAGATATTTTGCCATAAGGAGGTCTAAATAAATAGTTTGTTGGCATAAGTTCTTGACACTTTTCCACATCATCTATATAGTTTTTTGATGAGGTCAACCATCCGTTTTTATGTGAAAAAGAATGATTTGCTACAAAATGTCCTTGACTAATAATTTCGGTATATAATTTTGGATTTTCATGAATTTTTTTACCAATTAGAAAAAAAGTAGCTTTAATATTTTCGTTTTGTAAAATTTTTAAAATAGTTGGTGTAGCTTTAGGGCAAGGACCGTCATCAAAAGTAAGCCAAATATTATTATTTTTATTGTTTTTCTTCCATATTATGGAAGGATACAATATACGCAACAACCAAGGTGTTTTGACTAACACTAAAGAATTTCAATCAGTTCTACTTCAAAAATTAAGGTAGCATTTGGAGGAATACCATTTTGTCCTCTTTCTCCATACGCAAGATTACTTGGTATTATAAACTCAAATTTATCCCCAACGCTCATTAACTGTAGTCCTTCTGTCCAGCCCGAAATCACTTGAGTTAAACCAAATGTGGCAGGCTCTCCTCTTTCGACAGAACTATCAAAAATTGTTCCATCTGCAAGTTTTCCAGTATAGTGAACTTTAACATTATTTGTAATATTAGGTTTATTATCTGAATTATTTTTTTCAATAATTTTATATGCTAAACCACTTTCTGTAGTGATGTAATCATCACTATCCTTTAGAGCGCTTAATTTCATTTCATAAAGTTCTTGCAAACTAGTATATAAGATTGCATATCTCTGTGATGGGGTGTAATTTCCACCTTGTTGTTGTTGTTTGAGACTTTCTTTTTGCTCAAGTTCAGATAGAATAGGAGAGTAATCATCTATTACTTTTGAAATAAATGACGCAGAATTATCTGATTTTTGCGATAAATAAATTTCTGCTAATGCCACATTTAAACTAATAATATTGGATTCTGACAAAAATTGTAGTGCTTGGGCACCTCCACTATTAATTGAAACTGATAAATGACTGTTTTGTAGAGTGTACTCCTTTATCATTTCTGATATAATTTTTTCAGCTTTGGTTGTATTAGTTTTTGCATATATTTCAGCCATTAATACTGAAGTTCTATCATACCTACCTGTTGAATACGGTAAGGTCTCAAAATACTTATCTGTTAAAGCTTCTGCTCTTACGTTGTCATTATTTTCAACTAGCGTATTAGCTAGTTGATAAAATGGATTTCTAAAGCCACTGATTGATCGATCAGTGTAATGACAATAATATACATTCTCGTTATCAATATTACCGTAACTATATTGATTCATTAATAAATCATAACTTTTATCAATATTTATTCTTGTACTGTTATTGACTCTATAGGGAACTAATTTTTGAACAGCACCTTCATTTTGTAAATACTCAAGAATTCCTGCATTTGTGATCTGACCAGATCTATTAGTTTTAAAAAATCGATTTAGTGTTTGTTGTGCATTAATAAAATACAATGGTCTTTCCCATTTGAAATTGGCTAAAATATCAATTAGCACTAAATCGCTGAGTAATAGTTCTTGGTCTCCAAAAATTTTAATGTTTATAAATTGTTTAGCTTCACCATCTTTTTTTGGAAGTGCAATTTTAATGTGTTTTGGGCAAGTTTTCTTTAAAAGAATCTCATTTATTGCTTCTTTAATATTTTTGGCGTTTTCTGGCTTATTTTTTCTAATTTTCACAACCATTTGTCCAATGTTTTTGTAAAAATCAGTATCTAAAGAAGAAGGTATGGGTGGGGCTTCATTCTTTTTTCTTTTAACTTGCTCAATGTAATATGGGGAATTAACTAAACTCATATTCACATTCATCACATCGGTTTTAATCCCTTCTACTTCTTGAGCAAACCATAGTGGATAGGTATCGTTATCTCCGTTTGTAAATATAATCGCATTAGAATCACAAGAAGTCAAGTAATTCTTTCCAACATCAAGTCCAATTGTTCTGCCTGTTCTATCATGATCATCCCAGTTTTCAGAAGCCATTAAAACAGGAACAGCAAATAAACAAACTATAGTTGCTACTATGCTAGAGTATTGTTCTTTTAATTTTGTTTTTAAAAAATCATATGTGGCTAAAACACCAATCCCAATCCATATTGCAAAAGCATAAAAAGACCCAACGTATGCATAGTCTCTTTCTCTTGGTTGTTCAGGTGGTACATTTAGGTAAAGTATTATGAAAATTCCAGTAAACAAAAAGAATAATAAAACAGATATAGCATCGGTTTTCTGTTTTTTGAAGTGAAACAAAAGACCTATAATTCCTAAAATTAAAGGCAAGAAATAATAATGGTTTTTTGCTTTATTATCTTTTAAATGAGAAGGTAGTCCTTGATCTGAATACCCAATTCCACTTTCCCAATTTCCATATACTTTATTACCATCCATGTTGGCTATATCGTTTTGTCTTCCAGCAAAATTCCACATAAAGTATCGCATATATGACCAGCCAATCTGATATTTGAAAAAGAATTTTAGATTATCTGAAAAACGTATATCAGCTGGATTATGAGGGGCCCAAGATTGATATCCGTTGATATGGTCTTGTGATTGTCGACTATACATTCTTGAAAAAAACTTGTCGTTTGACCAATCATACTGTCTTGTCGTGAGTTCATCATATTTATCTTGTTCAACATTTTTTCTATATGTTGACTCTGTTTTAATACTTGTGGGTTGGTCGACATAATAACGGCCAAAAACTAGAGGGGCTACTTCTCCATATTGCTTCCTTGCAAGATAGTCAGATAATTTAAGGGGATCGTCTGGAGCACTCATGTTAATAGGTGTATTTGCATTTGATCTAATTAAAACCATTGCATAAGATGAATATCCAATTAGTAGCATCATAAATCCTAGAATTGCAGTATTCCAAATAGGTAGGTTATGTTTTTTTGTGTATTTTAAACCCCATGTTATACCAGCAGCAATTAAAATAACATAAAAAAATACACCGCTATTGAAAGGTAGACCCATTGTGTTGACAAAAAATACGTCAAAAGAACCCATAATGCTAGCTGTTTTTGGAATAAATATTCCTTGTATAAATAATAAAATAGCCGATGAGACTGAAAATGCGATTAATGCTCCTTTATGGGTGTATTTATTATTTTTGAAATAATATATCATTCCCATAGCAGGAATTGTAAGTAGAGATAGCAAGTGAACTCCAATTGACAATCCAATTAGATACGAAATTAGAACTAGCCATTTGCTTGAGTTTTCAGAGTCGGCTACTTCTTCCCATTTTAAAATACACCAGAATGTAACAGCTGTAAAAAAGGAAGACATAGCATAAACTTCTCCTTCAACTGCTGAAAACCAAAATGAATCAGAAAAAGTGTACGCTAGAGCTCCTACTAAACCAGCACCCAACACTGCAAAAATCTTTGCTTTATTTATGCTTTTTTCTTTTAAGTACATTTTTCTTCCAAAAGCAGTAATAGTCCAAAACAAAAATAATATTGTAAAGGCGCTGGCTATTGCTGACATGCTATTAACCATCATTGCAACTTCACTGACATCGGAAGCAAACAAACTGAAGATTCTTCCCATCATTAAGAAGAATGGTGCTCCGGGTTCATGTACAACCTCTAATTTATATGCCGCAGCAATAAATTCTCCACAATCCCATAAACTTGCTGTTTTCTCAATAGTTGATAGGTATACAAATGAGGCAATTAAAAAAATTGCCCATCCCAAATAATTATTGTACTTTTTAAATTGATTCATACTTATTTTCAGTTTGATGAAGCGCAAATTTAATAATTTGTTTTATTTAATCATTATAAGATGAAAAATATGTGTAAATAATATAAATAATAACAACTTAATTATTAGATTTGCACCTTGTTATTATGTCCGATGGTGTAACTGGCAACACGTCTGGTTTTGGTCCAGAAGAGTCTAGGTTCGAGCCCTAGTCGGACAACATGTTTTTCCAAAGAAGCGCTTTTTAGTGCTTCTTTTTTTATTTTTTGCAACCTAGAAGATCAATTGCCGTATATTAATAAAATTTTTTAATTATAATTTTTTATATTTGCGTGTTAGGCTTTTTTTAAAAAAAAGTAAGTTTTTTTTGACAAGTATTATAATGAATAAACACATCACTTTATTTGGGCTATTTATTTGGTTGTTTTTTTTAACTAGCTCTTTAAAATCAATAGACGTAAGTGCGCAAAATTGTCCTGTTGCAAATAATTTAAACACATCAAATGTTTCAAACTTCAGTGTAACTTTACATTGGGATTTCAATACAAATGTTGATTACTACAGAGTCAGATATAAAGAGGTAGGTACATCCTCTTGGTCTTTTGAACACAATGTAATTTCTACTAGTTTAGATATTGATAACTTAAACTCAAATACTCAGTACATTTGGCAATTAAAGTCTTTTTGCTCTTCTCTTGGGAATTCAAATTCTACTTGGTCAATAGCTGACACATTTACAACTGCTAATTATCCTTTGGATTGTTATAATACTCCAAATGGTAATGCTTTTCTTGATAGTTGTGGTAATTGTGTTGGTGGTCTTACAGGTAATCAGCCATGTATAGATTTCACTCCATTAGTTAGTATAGTTCTTAGTACTTTGCAATGTGATACCACTGCAGATATTATTTTTACTTTTTCTCAAGATGCCAATGAACCAGACATAGCTTCTTCAATATTTTTATCAGATGCAGGCTCATTTGATTTAGTTGGTCTGAATACAAATGATATAATTGGAACAAGTGTAATTACAGCAGGAGGGGGGTATATAAATGTTAATACTACTTTAATGGTTGACTTTATAATAAATCCCGACAAGATATCAGTTAAAGCTGTCGATGATATTACAGGACAGATTTATGGCACTTTTACTATTGAAAATTTTAATAACGGTGTTTTAGTTATAGCTTCCTCATTACCAGATAATAATAACGTTACCAATGGGAATAGTCAAACAATTAACATTAATAATTTATTTTTAACTCCAACAACTGCACAAGCAATAACTTTTAGTTCAACTATAAATTCTGAACTTTCTGATGTTGATGTACAAACATCTATACAAAATATTTTGTGTCTTGATTGTAATGGCGATTTAGGAGGCTCTGCGTTTATTGATAGTTGCGGCAATTGTGTTGGAGGTAACACCGGAAATGATCCTTGTATTCCTTTTTCTCCTGATGTTTCAGTATCTCTTTCAAATACTAATTGTGATAGTTTATCGAGTTTAACAATAAGTGTAAGTCAAGATGCTAATGAGCCAGATATGTCTACATCTTTATTTGTATCTAACTTGGGTTCTTTTGATATTGTCAACATGAATGTTGGAGATGTTATAGGCTCAGCTGTGATGATTGCAGGAAATGGGGCAAACACTTTCAATACAGAACTGATTGTGACAACCATAGTTTCAACTAATCAAGCAGTTGTTCAATCTCAAGATATAAGTACAGGAATTATTTTAGGAAGTTTTACAATTTCGAACTCTAACCCTGGTGTTAATGTTTCTGCTCAAACTATACCTGATGGAAATAATGTGACTAGTGGAAATAGCCAAACTGTAACTTTTAATAATGTTTTTGTAAATCCACCTAGCGGAAATTTAATTTTTACATCTACAATTAATTCCGAGCTTGGAGACCAAGATATTCAAAATTTCCCTTTTAACATAGTATGTCTTTGTGCTCCTGCTACATCAACGACAGATGTAACGGC
>TARA_B100000963_G_scaffold83164_1_pt1 | contig 24015 bp, 21 predicted proteins | sample TARA_B100000963 | Tara Oceans TARA_B100000963 (sample SAMEA2622097) | marine metagenome | biome: marine biome (ENVO:00000447); feature: surface water layer (ENVO:00002042); material: "saline water (ENVO:00002010), including plankton (ENVO:xxxxxxxx)" | depth 5 m | reverse complement strand
TTTAAAAAATTAATATTTTCATCTACGATTAAACTTAGATTTTTATTAATTTTATCATAATCAGTTATCTCATCCTTTGATAATAAAACATTTCCAACTATTCCTTCTTTATTTATTTTATAAATTCTTTCTTCTACATTTTCATCAATTTGATATTTTTTCCAATTTATTTTAAAAAATTTATAAAATTTTACATCTTGATATATTAAACTGATACCATAATAGTTTTCTTTTGGATGATATATCACTTCTGAAACAGCATAATTCTCATCAATCATTCTACTCTGGTATAGGCTTTTTAAATAATGTGGTTTATTTAAATTTTGAGTTTTTAATATTTCGTTAAAAATAACAATTTGGGCAGTCACAGGTGTATTTACTTCTTTAGGCGAATGATTATCAATATTTTTATTATATTTAATTATCAAAGGGACTCTAGAATGTAACTCATATAAAGGATATGTTAATTGTCCCATTTTCCACTCTGGGGGCAGAGAAGCTCCATGATCACCGGAAATTATTATTGTAGAATTATCGTATAAATCTTCTGATTTAAGATAATTAACAATTTTTCCAATCTCACTATCTAATACTTTAAGTTGGTTGACATAAAGTTTATTGAATTTGTAATTTAAACCATCTGATATAGACTCGGCTGATATCATACTAGGATTTTCTATAGTTCCAGTATTTAACATCGGACCATGCAATCTATTTAAATGACAGTATAAAAATAGATTTTGATTTTTAAAGAAGTTAATAATATTTGTTATCTTGTTGGCATTAGGAGCTCTTGGATCATAAGGATTATTGACTTGTATCCATTGATCAAAACCTTTGTTTACACCGTACAAAGGATCGAACCTGCCATAAACTGTTAAAGCGCAAGATCTAAAATCTTTAGTTTTTAATAATTCGGGGAGAAATACTAAATTTTCATTTATCTGAGAGTGAAAAATTTGGTTGTTATAATTACCAAAACCATGTTGCGAAGGACTTAACCCTGTTAAGCTTGAAACAATATTAGGCATCGTAGAGTCTGTTATTGAATATGATCTTTTATAATGTGTGCTATCAGTAATTATATTTTTTATATTTTTGAAAGAAAGGTCTTCCGAATAATTAATTTTTTCAAGCCAAAATGGGTCTGTAAGACTTTCACAACTTAAATAGATAATTCTCTCAGTTTTATTATTTTCTATAATTTGAGTTGGGTTACTAATTGCTATACCTTTTATATCTGAAAGTATTTTATTTGTTTTTTCAATTGACTTTTCTTTATTTGGGAACATCAAGAAAGTTTTGTCGAATAAGTTAAATTCCATAGTTATTTTGACTTTACTATTTAAAAATTCTTTTAAATTTAAAGAGATATCAATCCATGCCTCACCCTTTTTCACATGGGCTATACCATGTTTTTTCGAGTCTACGGGGAATTTAAGTTTTATTATCTTATTTTTTTGTTCATTTTGTAAAGAGATTTTGATGTCCAGGTCATGCTTATCTATTTTGTAGTGATGAAAATAATTTTCTAATAAAGCTAACCCAAACCAAATATGTTGCTCATTTTTTACATTGTATTGTAATTGTATTTTATCTTTTGTTGAAGTAATTATTGCGTCTCGAGTTTCTATACCATAGTCAATTTCATAAAGAGTGTTACCATTGTTTTCTTGAGTTTTTTTTCGAGATTTTTGATATGCGAAAAGCCTATAATAAATTGCATTTGATATCCTGCTACTTAAACCTAAAGTAGCGAATTTAAATAATATTTTTCTAAGAAAATTATTGTTAAATATTCCCATAATAACAAAATTATCATGATAATAAGTTAAACTGTTAAAATGTCTCCTTTTGACATAGGAATTTGGGATAATGAAAAAAAATATTTTTTTTATCAGATTTAGCATATGAGTAATAATAAAAATTTATTTACACATTATGGATATAAGTATTTTATATTTTATGTTATTGAAAGTATTAAATTAAACATTAAATGAAAATATTAATATTTTGTGATTATAGTATTTTATTGATTAGTTTAAAGAAGGACTTTTTAAACATATTAAAAAAAAGAAATTAGTTATAAATAAATGGTAACTATATTTGTTCAAGTTAGATACAATTCCAAGAGGCTTAGAGGAAAAGTATTAAAAAAAATTAATGATAAACCTATTTTGCAGTACATTGTCAACAGTCTTAAAAAGATTAGAAATTCTAAAGTTATTATCCTAACATCAAAAAATAAATCTGATGATAAAATTGTTAATTTTTGTCGTAAATATTCATTTAGGTATTTTAGAGGTTCTCATTTAAATGTTTATAAAAGATTTTGTGATGCAATAAGACATTTTAAGCCAAATTATTTTGTGCGTATTTGCGGTGATAGTCCGTTGCAGAGTAATGAAATAATAAATAAAATGATTAAAATTTATAATAAAAAAAAAACTGGTATAGTAACCAATGTTTATCCTAGATCTTTTCCAATTGGAATGTCAGTAGAAATAATTAATTCAAATATGTTTTTGAATAAAGAAAAATATATTAAAAATTCTATCCATAAAGAGCATATAACTACTTATTTTTATCAAAATGATAAAAAAAAAATAACAAATTTTTTATGCAAAAAAGATTATAGCAAAATTAATTTAAGTATTAATACTCTTAAAGATTTCAAAAAAATAAAAAAATTTTTAGAAAATAATAAGAATAAAATTGAAAGTTTAAGAAATGTGGTAAAACACTTTAAAGATTAGTTTGATGAAAAAAATTATTGCCGCTGTTATAGGATTTGGTGTTGGAAAATATCATGCTTTAAATATACAAAGAAATTCAAAATCTTCTATAAAATATATATGTGATTTTGATGAGTCAAAAAAGAAAGAAATAAAAAAACTTTTTCCAAAAACTATTTATTTAAAGAGTCCTTTAAAAATTTTTAATGATAAAGATGTTAATTTAGTAGTTATAGCTTCATTTGATAATTATCATTATGAGCACATATTAAAATCTATTAGAAGTGAAAAAAATATATTTGTAGAAAAACCATTTTGCTTAACTTTTGATGAGTATAATAGAATAATTTGTGAGCTCAAAAATAAAAAAATATCGATATCCTCAAATCTTGTTTTGAGAACTAATAAACATTTTATTAAAGTTAAAAAAAATTATAATCAATTTGGCAATATTTATTATCTCGAAGGTGATTATAATTATGGAAGGATGTTTAAAATTACTTCTGGGTGGAGGGGTAAAATTCCATATTATTCAGTATTTTTAGGCGGCGGTATTCATTTATTAGATCTCATAATTTGGTTAAAGCAAAAAAAAGTAACGGAAGTTTTTTGCTCAGGTAACAATCTATCAACAAAAAAAACTAAATTTAAATACAATGATTTTGTTGTCACTGTAATTAAATTTGAAGACGGATCTTTGGCTAAAATTACTTCAAATTTCAGCTCAATCACAAACCACCATCATTTATTAAAAGTTTATGGTACAAAAAAAACATTCTTTTATGACTTTGATAGAAATTATGTATTTAAAAATAGGAAAGACAAAAAATTAAAATTTAATAAAAATTCATTTGCAAATAGGGAAAAAAGTAAAGTTTTAGTATCATTTGTCAAAAGTCTGTTAAGTAAAAAACATAAATCAATTGTCAATTTTATTGATATACAAAATATGATGAGTATAAGCTTTGCTATTAATAAGTCGCTTAAAACAAATAAAACTGTAAAAGTTAAATATAAGTAAATATTGTAAAAAATGAATATTCCTTTCGGTAAACCAATCATAAACAAAGATGAGTTTAAAAATGTTAACAAGGTATTATCATCTGGAATACTTGTGCATGGACAAGAAACTATAAAGTTTGAAAAAAGCTTCAAAAAATTTACAGGTGCAAAATATGCTATTAGTGTATCATCTTGTACTGCTGGCATGCATTTATTTTTTTTTTCGATAAATTTAAAAAAAGGTGATGAGGTTATAGTTTCATCTCAAAGTCATGTTGCAACTGCTCATGCTATTGAACTGACCGGTGCAAAACCTATTTTTGTAGATTCTGACCCTGACACTGGAAACATAGATCTGAATAAAATTGAAAAAAAAATTACAAAAAAAACCAAAGCAATATCGGTCGTACATTACCTAGGAGTTCCTGTTGATATGTCGAAGTTAAATAAAATCGCAATAAAATATAATTTAAGAGTATTAGAAGATTGTGCAATTGCAATTGGCAGTACTATTAACGGTAAACATGTTGGATTATTTGGAGATGTTGGGGTGTTTTCTTTTTATCCTGTAAAACATATGACATCTGGCGAAGGTGGGATCATAATCACAAACAAAAAAAAAATTTATGACCAACTTAAATATATTAGGGCTTTTGGGGTAAACAAAAATTTTTCAGTACGTAAACTTCCTGGATTATACGATTGTAATTTTTTAGGTTTTAACTATCGTATGAGTGAATTGCATGCTTCAATTGGAAATGCTCAAATTAAAAAATTGAATAAATTTATAAATATAAGAAAAAGAAATTATGAATATTTAGAAGCCAGATTAAAAAAAATGAATAATTTTTTTTCTTTGTCTATTAAGAAAAAATTTAGAAAAAATAACATTTCTTACTACTGCTTAAATATAATTCTCAATAAAAATTATGCAAACATGAGAAATCAAATAATTTCGCTTCTTAAAAAAAAAGGAGTTGGAACAAGTATATATTATCCTCATCCAATTCCACGACTAAGATATTATAAAAAAAAATATGGATACAATAAAAATAAATTCAAAGTTTCAGAAATTCTCAGCGATCATTCCATATCTCTTCCTATTGGACCACATTTAAATAGACCACATTTAGATTATATAGTAAGAGTTCTCAAAAATATTAAAAGTAAATATGAAACGTCTAAAAAATAAAAAGATTGCTATTGTTGGCGGGCTAGGTTTTATTGGTCACAATCTTGCAATCAAATTAAAAAGAATGGGGGCCAAAGTTTCTATTTTAGACAGTCTTCAAGTAAATAATTTTGCCAGTGTTATTTCAAATTCTGATGTTATTCCTAATGCTGATTTATCCCTTCAAATACTAAACTCTAGAATAACTGAATTAAAAAAAAATAATATTCCGATACATTATATTGATGCCAGAGATTATAATGCAATGAGCATAAAGTTATTAATATCACTTAAAGCTGAAGTAATAGTTCACTTAGCAGCTGTTTCTCATGCAAATAGATCTTTAAAAAACCCTTTCTCTACTTTTGATCACAGTTTAAGAACATTAGAAAATTCACTAGATATTAGTAAAGAGAAAAAAATTAAACAAATTGTCTTTCTGTCTTCAAGTATGGTGTATGGAAATTTTAAAAAGAAAAGTGTTAAAGAAAACGAAATATGTGACCCTATAGACGTTTACGGCACTTTAAAATATATGGCAGAAAAATTAGTCAAAGTTTATAAAAAAGTATTTGACATTAATTATACCATTATCAGACCCTCAGCTCTTTATGGAGAAAGGTGTATCAGTAGAAGAGTATCACAAATTTTTATTGAGCATGCTATAAAGGATCAAGAGATAATTGTTAATGGCGATGGAAAAGATAAGTTAGATTTTACTTATATTGATGATTTATGTCAGGGTATTGTTAAATCAATACTTAACAAGAAAGCATATAATCAAACTTTTAATATAACCTTTGGGAAAGGAAGAGAGATAAACAGCTTAATTAAAATATTAAAAAATTATTTTCCAAATATGAAAATTAAATTCAAATCTAAAGGTAAATTTGTACCAGATAGAGGAACACTTTCTAATGCTAAGGCAAAAAAATTATTGGGCTTTAAGCCTATGTGGGAACTCGAGAAAGGCTATAAAAATTACATAAAATGGTACATAAATTTAACTTCTCAAAATTAAAAATTTTTTTATTTGTAAATGGAGAAAGAGGTATTTCATTACTTTATTACCTAAAAAAAAAAATCGATAACATTACTATTATTGCTATTGATAAAAAAAAAATTCAAAAAATTAAAATAAAAAAAAAAAAAATTTTTAGAAGTATAAATTCAAAATCTTTTCATTTGTATGCGACTCAACAAAAACCAGATATATTTATACTTGGTGGCTTTCCCCAAATTATGAAAAAAAAAATTTTCAATATACCGAAATTTGGTACAATGAATCTTCACGCCGGCAAATTACCAAATTACAAGGGTGGATCACCTTTAAACTGGGCAATTATAAACGGTGAAAAAAGTTTTGAAACGACCATTATTAAAATTAACGAAGGAATAGACACTGGCCAAATATTAGCAAAAAAAAAATCAAAATTATTTAAACACGAAACAATTCGTAAGGTGCATTTAAAAGCAAATATAAATTTTAACAAAATAATAATTAAAGCTATTAAAAATTTAATTAATAAAAAATATTACAAGACTCCTAAAATAAATTCTAAATACTGGAGGCAAAGAAATGATAAAGATAATTATTTAGATTTTAAGAAAAAGAATTCTGAACAGTCTTATAATTTCATAAGAGCGCTTACAAAGCCATATCCTTGTGCATGGGCAAAGTGTAGAAACAAAATTATCAGAATTGTAGATGCAAAGATTGTCACAAAAAATTCTCTGTCAATTCCTGGTAGAATATCTTATATTAATAGTCGCCCTATAATAGAGTGTTTAAAAGGAAAATTATTTTTAAAAAAGTATTATTTTGAAAAAAATAAAAAACTTAAAGTTATAGAAGGTGACTTTCTAAAATAATATGTCTACACTTTTTTCAAAAAATAAAACTTTTATTATTGCTGAGGCAGGAAATAATCATGAGGGATCTTTTAATCATGCTATTAAACTAATTGATGCAGCGTCAAAAACAGGTGCTGACGCTATAAAATTTCAGACATATTTAGTAGAAAAATTTATTTCTATAAGAGAAAAAAAAAGATTTCAAAATTTAAAAAAATTTCAATTGTCACATGAGCAATATTATTCATTATGGGAATATTGTAAAAAAAAAAAAATAATTTTTTTTTCTACACCTTTTGATAAAGATAGCGCTATTTTTTTAAATAAATTTCAAAAAATTTTTAAAATTGCTTCATCAGATAATAACAACATCTCATTAATAGAACAAATATTAAAATTTAAAAAAAAAACAATTATATCTACGGGTATATTGAATAATTTTGAAATACAAAAACTTTTTAATTATATAAAAAAAATTAGTAAACTTAAAAATATTGGACTAGCACATTGTGTTTCAAATTATCCAGTTGATTACAATGATGTAAATATAAGAAAAATAACTTACCTAATTAAAAAATATCCAAAAATAAATATAGGTTATTCAGATCATTCAATCGGTATGTCCGCACCGATAGCAGCTGTTACATTAGGAGCTAAATTTGTCGAAAAACATTTTACTTTAGATAATAATTTTTCTAGATTTAGAGATCATAAACTAGCATTAAATCCAAAAAACTTTGAATTAATGGTAAGCGAAATAAGAAATACTGAAAAAATCAATAATTCCAATAATCAAAAACAAATGAATTTTAAAAGTAAATTTTTGTTACGTAGATCTGTTTATGCAACTGCTGATATCAAGATTGGAGAGAATATTGATGATTCAAATTCTATTTTACTTAGACCAAATAATATTAATAAAAATGCCTCATTTATAAAATTAAAAAAACTAAAAGCTAAAAAAAATTACAAAAAGAATGATGAGATAAAAATAAAGTAATGTGTGGTATTGCTGGATATATTGGAAAAAAAAATATTAATAGGCTAAATATTTCAAATACTCTGAAATTAATGCAAAACAGGGGACCTGATAATCAGCAATCTTTAAATTTTAAATTTAACGACAATAATGTCTATTTATTACACTCTAGACTAAATATTATAGATCTTCATCCACGTTCCAATCAACCATTCTCTAAAAAAAATTTTACAATAATATTTAACGGAGAAATCTATAATTATTTAGAAATAAAAAAAAAATTAGAAAAAAAAGGCTATAAATTTAAAACAGCCTCAGACACTGAGGTATTGCTTACATTGTATATGGAGTATCAAGAAAAATGTACTAGTTATCTCGAGGGAATGTGGGCATTTGCTATTTGGGATAATAAGAATAAAAAATTATTCATTTCAAGAGATAGATTTGGAGAAAAACCACTTTATATTCATGAAACAGATTACGGATTTTACTTTGGCTCAGAGATCAAATTTATATCTTGTTTAAAGAATTTACCATTTGATATTAATTATGAAAAATTAAAAACTTATATACAAAATGGATATAAATATCTTAATTATGACACATCAACCTACTTTAAAAATGTAAGTAAGCTTGAAAAAGGAACTTCTTTATCCATAAAAAAAAATAAAATTTTTAGACACAAATATTTTATTCCTAATTATAAAATAGATAATTCTATTAATTATGAGGAAGCTCTAGACATACTTAAGACTAAACTTTTTAGAAGCGTTGAACTAAGATTAAGGTCAGATAAAGATATTGCGTTTTGTATGAGCGGTGGAATAGACTCAACTGCATTAGCATCAATAGCTAGAGTGATCTTTAATAAGAAAATTACTACATTTTCAATTATTGATAAAGATAAAAGATATAACGAATTAACGAATATAAATTTTATGAATAAATATCTAGAAGCAGATAATCAAATAATAAAATTAAATAAAAAATACGATTTGAGTGAATTAAATGAACTAATTCATTATCATGAAAGTCCTGTTTCAACTATTTCATACTTTATTCATTATCTTATGACAAAAAAAATCAGTGAAAATAAATTTAGCGTTTCTTTTTCTGGGGTAGGCTCAGATGAAATTTTCACAGGTTATTATCATCATTATTTAGCATTTTTAAAAAATAAGAAAAAAAATCTTAAAAAAGAGTATTCTGATTGGAAAAAAAATTATTGGCCATTAATTAGAAATCCAAATTTTAAAGTAAAAGTCAATCAAATAAAAAATAGTGTATATTCTTCTGAGTCAGATTTTTTTATTAAAAAGAAAAAAATTCATAATTTCAAATACTCAAATAATGAACTTAGAAATATAATGTTGAATGAACTTAATAATCAAGTAGTACCAGTGATTTTAGAACATGATGATAAAAATTCTATGTTTAATTCAATAGAAAATCGATCACCATATTTAGATTCAGACCTAGTTAAGTTTGCAAATTCTATTCCTACAAATTTTTTAATTAAAAATGGTTATCAAAAAAATATTTTAAGAGAAATTTTATTAGGTATTTTGCCAGACAAAATAAGATTGGATAGGAAAAAGGTAGGATTTAATTCTAATATTTTTTCTGTATTTAATAAAAATTCGATTAAAGAGAACTATTTTTCATTAATTAAAAATTCATTTCTGAATTCAATTATAGATTTTAAAAAAATAAATATTAATCAATTAATTAATAATGATAAATATAGAGACGAAACTGATAAATTTTTATATGCACTTATAAATGTCAATTTTTTTTTAAAAAAATATGAATAGCAATATTGTTATTATTAAATTGAAAATTGGAAATTATAATTCAATTTCTAAATGCTTAAATAAATTAAATATTAAACATTTAGTCACTGATGATAATTCTATAATAAATCAGGCAGACAAAATAATATTACCGGGTGTTGGAGCTTTTGGTGCTTTTTCTGAAGAAATTCACGATAAAAAAATAAATATTTTAATTAAGGATAAATTTAAAAGAAAAAAATCAATTCTAGGAATTTGTGTTGGTTTTCAAGTACTTTTTGAAAAAAGTGAAGAGAGCGCAAATACCAAAGGTTTGTCTTTATTACATGGATCTTTTAAGAAATTTTATACAGATAAAGATAAAAATGTACAAAAAAATCATCTAGGATGGAACGAGGTAAAGCAGATAAAAAAAAGTATTATCTTTGACGGTGTCAACGAAAATTCTGACTTTTTTTTCAATCATAGATTTTTTCTGTCATCTTACAATGATGATATTCTTTGCGGCAAAACAACTTTTCATGACGAATTTCCTTCTGTGATTAACTGTGATAAATTATTTGGAGTTCAATTTCATCCAGAGAAAAGTCAAAAAAATGGACTTTTAATTTTAAAGAATTTTTGTGAGAAATGCTAAAGAAAAGAGTAATTATATCACTAACCTTTATTGATGGTGTTTTGTTTAGAACAAAAAAATTTAACCCAGATTACAGATATACCAAAAATTTTATTGATATGTGGAATTGTGATGAGATAATTTTAAATGACATATCACCAACAAATAAACAAAGTAAAAACTTTTTGTCGATAGTAAAGCAATTTGTTAGTCAAAGTTTTGTACCAATATCAGCTGGAGGGGGACTGGATAATTTCGATAAAATTTCAAAACTTTTTTCTTTAGGTGTTGATAGAGTAATTCTTAATTCTGCAGTACATAGAAATTATGAATTATTAAAAAAAGTTGCGGATAGATATGGTTCACAATCTGCTACAGTTGCAATTGATTGTAAAAAAATTAATGACAAATATGTTCATATGCTAAATAATTCAAGAGAAAAAAACTGTCTATCTATAAAAGAAACCTGCAATCAAATAGAAAAGTTTGGTGGTGGAGAAATATTTTTAAATAATATAGATCTTGATGGTGGATTAATGGGTTTTGACTTAGAAATTATAAGAGAAATTTCTGACTTCTCGTCATTACCTTTAATAACTTGTGGTGGTGGAGGAAAATGGGACCATTTCCTTCAGGTATTTAAATCGACTAATATTTCAGGAATTTGCACTCAGAATATTTATCATTTTACCGATAATAGTGTAGAACAGTTAAAAAATTATCTAAACTCTAACTCAATTAACATAAGAAAATAATGAATATAAAAATATGTAAAAAATGTCTAACTCCTAATTCGAGACCTAGAATAGTTTTTGATAAAAATGGTATTTGTAATGCTTGTCTTAACTCTGAAAATAAAAAAAAAATTAATTGGAAAGATAGAAAAAAACAATTTGAAAAACTTGTTAGTGATATCAAAAAATTTAAAAAGAAAAGCAAATATCATTGTGTTGTACCATGGTCAGGAGGCAAAGACTCTACTTCTATCGCTTTAAAACTAAAATTTGACTATGGATTAGAACCTTTGCTTGTTACATTTTCACCGTTAGTAAAAAATGATATTGGAGATTTCAATAGACAAATTTTGATAAACCAAGGATTTGATTCAATATTTTTTTCTCCAGATGGAAAGATAGCAAAGTTACTCTCGAGACGTTTTTTTGTCGAAAGAGGAAATCCAAAAGTTGCATGGGATGCAGGTATAAATTCCTTGCCTGTAAAAGTAGCAATAAAATATAAAATTCCATTCATATTTTATGCTGAACATGGAGAAAGTGAATATGGCGGTCTAGTTCTTAATGAACAAAGTAATATGATTAGAAATAAAGAGGAGGTTTACGAACATCAAATAGGTGATTATCCGGAAAATTGGATATCGGAGCAAATTACTCAGAGTGACTTAGAGCCCTATATTTACCCAGAAAATCAAAATGAAGAGCTAACTGCTTATTATTTCAGCTATTTTTTTAAATGGGACATGTACGAAAATTATTTATTTGTAAAAAAAAAATTACCTAATTTTAAAACAGTTGAGCGTACAGAAGGTACTTTTACTAATTTTGACAGCCTAGATGATAAAATTGACAGTTTATATTATTACATGCAGTATATTAAATTTGGATTTGGCAGGAGTATTAGAGATGCATCTAGAATGATACAAAATGGTCATATAACTCGAGAAAAGGGACTAGAGCATGTATTAAAATACGATGATGAATTGCCAGAAAAATATTTAAAAGAAAATTTAGAGTATTTGGATTTGACAGAGCTTGATTTTGAGGAAATTGTAAATAAGCACAGAAATATTGAAGTATGGGAACCGTCTGGAAATAATTGGAAAAAAAGATTTAATATAATTTAATTCTCTTTATCAGTCTAATTCAAAACTTTGCTCATAATTTGTTTGAAGTTCAGAAAATTGTTTTCTTTTATCTAAGATACAATTTCCAATTACCAGATAATCTAAATTTGTTCCCATAAAGCAATTAAATGCATCAGATGGGGTGTTAACTATGGGCTCACCTCTAACATTAAAAGATGTATTAACAAGTACCGGACAGCCAGTATTTTCTTTAAATTTCAATATTAAATCATAAAATTTTTTATTTTTATTGTCATTTACTGTTTGAATTCTAGATGAGTAGTCTACATGTGTTACAGCTGGAATTTCTGAGTTTTTTATATTTAACTTTTTTATTCCAAAAAGTTTTTTTTCTGCATCTGTCATTTCAATCTTTTTTTGATGATTTATTTCGGCTACTAACAACATATATGGACTATCTACATTCATATCAAACCATTCTGGCAAATCTTCTCTTAAAACTGATGGAGCGAAAGGTCTAAAACTTTCTCTATACTTTACTTTTAAATTTAAATTTTTTTGCATTTTGTCTGATCTTGGGTCAGCTAGTATTGATCTACTCCCCAAAGCTCTCGGACCAAATTCCATTCTTCCTTGAAACCAACCTATTGCTTTTTCTTTAGATAAATAATCTGCAGTTTTGTTAATTATATTCTCATAACTAAATGTTTCAAAATTCGCTCCAACAGACTCTAATTCTTTCTCAATTTGCTCTTGAGAAAATTCTGCTCCCAAATAAGAACCCTGCATATCATCTTGTAAATTAACATGTCTGTTGTTTCCTTGATCAACATACCATAAGGCTAGAGCAGCACCTAAAGAACCACCTGCATCACCAGAAGCAGGTTGTATCCATATGTTGTCAAAAATTTTTTCCTTTAGAATCTTTCCATTAGCTACACAATTTAATGCTACACCACCTGCTAAACATAAGTTTTTAATATTATATTCTTTACGAATAGATTTGACTAATTTGATCATCACTTCTTCAGTAACTTTTTGTATAGATGCTGCAATATCCATGTGAAATTGAGTTATTTCATCACTATCTGAATTTCTTGGTTTTTGTCCAAATAAACTATGAAATTTTTTATTAGTCATAGTTAGTCCATAAGCATAATTAAAATAATTTTGATCTAATCTAAAAGTACCATCGTCTTTTATATCAATTAACTTTTTTATTTTTTCATAATGAATAGGACTTCCGTATGGCGCTAAGCCCATAAGTTTATATTCTCCGCTATTTACTTTAAATCCAGTATAGTAAGTGAAAGCCGAGTAAAGAAGGCCAAGAGAATGAGGGAAATGAATTTCCTTTTTAATATCTAATTTATTACTTTTTCCGATTGCCACGGTTGTTGTTGCCCATTCACCAACTCCATCAGCAGTTAATACTACTGCTTCCTCAAATGGTGACGGGAAAAAAGCACTAGCTGCATGACTTAAATGATGATCAGCAAAATAAATATTTTTATTAGAGTTATATTTTTTATCGTGTAATTTTAATTTATTAAATAATAAATTTTTTTGAAAAAGTTTATCTCTTAACCAAATTGGCATCGATTTTGAAAATTGTTTAAATCCTCTTGGTGCAAAAGCGACATATGTTTCCAAAAGTCTTTCAAATTTTAAAAAAGGTTTTTCATAAAAAACAATTTGATCTACTTGACTTAAACTTAAATTAGAAAATTCTAAAACAAATTCAATTGCATTATAGGGATAGCTTGAATCGTGTTTTTTTCTTGTAAACCTCTCCTCTTGGGCTGCAGCAATAATTTTTCCATCCCTTATTATACAAGCAGCACTATCATGATAAAATGCTGATATTCCTAAAATTGATTTCACTTTAAAAAATTGTATAAATAAATGGTGCTACCGCTGACCCTTGACTTAAAATAATTAAACCTCCAAATAAAACGAGAAAAAAAATTATTGGTAAAAGCCAATATTTTTTTCGCACTCTTAAAAATTGCCAAAGTTCTTTTAAAAATTCGAAATCCATATCTGCTATGTCAACTTAGTTAAATGTAACAAGGTATTATCTCTATTATGTTTTTCGCTAAATTTCCATAGCTGCGAGTCCAAATAAAAATGCAACATTTGACCTATTATTGGAACAATAATCAAGTTTTTTAGAAATGAATCTTCATACTTTCCAAACAAAGACATTATGGACATTAAGGCAGAGTATAAAAAAATAATAACTAAATAATTATAAATTTTTTTTGAAAAAAGAGTTTCTTCTTTAATATTTGCATTTTCATTTCTTAATTTACAAACATTGTAAGTGAGATAAATATATTGAGTATAATGCATAGTTACACCCATTATTATTGCATGAACAGGATTATCTACAAAACAAATTGGATAAAAAATTATACAACCAGTTATAAATATTAAAAAGTTTTCTGAGAAACCAAATTTAAATAAATATAATAAACAAGTTATTGAAAGAAAAAAAATTACACCTGAATTTAGGTAAAAAATATTGTTATCATCTATTATAGGAAGGTAGAATCTTAAAAAACCTATTATAAAAAAAATTAAATTAAAAATATAAATAAATATTTCTTGATATTTTATCTCAATATCATTTTTACAATAAAGCTTTCCAACTCCAAAGCTTTGTCTTGTAACGTGGTACATGTTTGCTGCAAAAAAAATTAATAAAAACAATTTGTTAATTAAAAAAAAACCCAAAAGAGATAAGAATACTATTGCAACAGGTATTGTAATTAAATTAACTTTGTTCTCTTTAATGAATGGGTAATTTACTTTATCAATAAGAAATGGCCACGTTGCTCCAAAATGAGTTTCTGCCAACAATAAAATCGTAAGTATAATTAATTCAGTTTCAAATTGTGGAAAGTTATAGAGAATATATCCATAAAAAAGTGGAAAAATTATCGGAAATTTTACAAAAAAAAATTGACTATTAAATTTAACTGAGTTCATTTTTCCTACCTATAACAACAAATAAACCTCCATCAGATCCTAGTTTATTAAAGATCATTGAGAGTTGATTAAAAAACCGTGAATATATATCTCCCTGAGATTTTTTTTCAAATAATTTTTCATAATTTTCATAATCCTCAAAATCACACGCTGGTATTGAATTTATGTAATCAATATTATTTTTTTTAAACCATTTTAGTACTTCACCCAATGTATGTAAACTTTCAATTGGGTGAAAATATTGATCTTTTATCCAAGCTTTTTTTTCATCTGCACTAACTTTAAGATTCTTTAATGTAGGGTCAAATATTTCTAAAAATTTTAAGCCAAATATTTTAGAAAAATATTTTCTTACTATTGTTCGGATCCTTCCAATTTTATTATACAGTCCGATTAGTATATAACCATTATTTTTTAATGATTTAGAAATTATTTCAAATGCTTTGTAAGGATCTTTTGTATGGTGTAACACACCGTTGCACCATATAAAGTCAAAATAATTGTCAGTTAATACATCATCAAATATATCTGCATTAACAAACTTAATATTTTTTATGTTATTTTCTTTTGAAAAATTTTTTCCCAAATTTATTGACTCAATAGTAGGATCAAAAGCAATAATTTCATTATTGTTTGCAAGAGAAAAATAAATCGAAAGTTGTCCAGTTCCACAACCAACTTCTAATACTTTTTTTTTATAACCTATAAATTTTTTAAATTGATAAGCCAACAAATTTTTATTTCCTTTAAGCAGCATACTTTGTTTGTCGTCATCTTCTTTATAGTTTGGAAAAGGTGTTACCTTATAAAATTCTGTTACTTTCTTGGTTTTATTATCCTCTATTTTAAACGAAATTATATCATTTTTAATTTCAAATTTTTTTTTTAAGAATTCCATAAAACTTATAAAAGATTACTTTATTTAATTTTAACAAATATAATTAATAAAAATAAAAATCATTTTAAAATTGATTTTTCATTTTACTTTTTAGGTCGTTTTTTTCAACCCAATATGACTTTTCTTTATTAAATTTTAAATTTAGCAAGTCTTTCTTTAACATTCTCATGATAAAACCGATCGGTGTAATAATTGTAAAAAAAATAAAACCCATAATTACTGGAGAAACAATTTTTCCTAATAAAATTCCGAGTTGAGACCATGCTTTATTAAATGGGAATAAAAGATTAGAATTAATTATACCCAAAATTAAAAAAACTAACGATATTATTAGTGACCAAACTCTTAAACTTTCATTATTAAGCATTGGATATAGCGCAATTAAAAAGAATACAAAGAAAAATAATAATCCAAATTGTCTATTAGAACTTTGATGTACATCTTTCATTTTTGATTATTTTTCTGTAAATTTTAATTTATCAAATATTTTTTTTGCTACAATTTCATTTGCATATTCTAAAAAATGTACATTGTCTCTGTAAATATCAATTTTGGTTTTATCAAAAACAGTTTTTGTATTCAATATAATTAAATTTTCTGGATATTTTTTTTTCAATATATTTAATCCTTTTCTCATTTGTGGATATGCTTTATTAAAATATAACTTATATTTATATCCATAACTATTTAGTATTATATTTAAATTTTTTTCTTCGTCTTTAGTCCTAAAATTTTTATCTAGCGCTATAGGTTGAATTCCAACATATAATTCTATATTTTTACTTTTTGCCAATATTATCATTTTTTCAACATTGGAAAGATATCCTTTTACTATTTCGTCAATATGGGAATTATCTTTTGCTGTTAAAGCTTCTTCTTTAATTGGTTTATTTCTATAAACCATCTTATTAGATACAATTCTAGAAAGATATTGATACGAATATAAAGATCTAAGAAAATAATTTTTAACGTAAGTGTAAAGAGAAATTATTGGATTTTTTCTTAGTAATTTGTTTTGTTCGATTTGAGATTTGATCATTCTAGAATGTATAGAGTCAAAAGACCTTAAGTTATCATGATTTACAACTCTATACCTGGAGTCAATATCATTAGCTCCACTAAAGTAGATGATTTTATCGAAATTTATTTTGTCAAATAGTAGGTGCATCATTATAAATTCTTGAGGAGATGAATAGCCACCTACACCGGCATTTAATACTTCATATTTTTTTGAACCAATTTTTTTTTCTATTAAATTTTCTAAATAATGATCGATATTTTCACCCAAATTTTGTCTCATTCCGCCTCCAGTAACTGAAGATCCTAACAATAAAATTTGCTTTTTTGAAAAGTCAGGTTCGTCATCAAGTAATCCATAAGAATTTGTCCAAAAAGTTTCACTTCTTAAATTTGGTTTTAAATTGTAAATCAAATAAGGATGATACTCACGAGCTCCATTATTTATATTCTGTAATGACTTTATATTATTAAAATGTTTTATTAAATCTTCTTCGTTTAATTTAGAATGTTTGAGTAACGGCAAGTACATTTCTAATTTTGGGTTACCCTGAATTTTAACAATTCTTTTAGAGTTTTTTATTTGATAAAAACAAAAAACTTCGAATATAAATAACAATACAATTACTATCCCTAAGCTTTTTGCAATAGTCACTAAAGCACTTTTATTCATAATTATTTATACATTAGTATTTTAAAGTTTCCAATTTTTCAAAAATTACTTTTTAATTATTACAAAATAACTTGGATGCATTATTCTTCCTGAAATTTGTTCATTTCCAACTATTCTTGTCGCAAGTGGTCTTTTTTCATTTTTAAAGCTATTTTGAATAGTTTTTTTATTAAAAAAAATATCCTTAACGAATTTTATTTTAGCATTTTTATTACAGGATTTAATAACTGATGTTAAGTAATCAAAAGAGAGTATATCAAAGTATGAAAAAGCTCTCGGGTTGCCTTGATCATCAAACTCATCACTAGGCTTAACATTTGTGTATTTCCACCACTTGTTATTATATACGATTTGAATTCTGTAGGAGTTTACATCTAGTGGTGTTCTCAAAACTACATACTTTTTTGATACCCGCATAAGTTCTTTAATAGGTTTTTTAATTTTATGAATGTGCGTTAAAACATTATTACATACAACAATATCAAATTGATTTTTTTTAAATGGAATTGAAAAGATATTTCCCTGCTTAAAATTTACATATTGATTATCTCTCCATACATCTCTTGCACCATCTAAAAGAATTTTATATGGATCTAGTCCAGTATAATAAAATTTTTTTTTGATTACCCTTTTAAATGACCGATAATAATGCCCGCATGCACAACCTACATCAAGAATATTATCGTTTATTTTGATAAATTTTTTCAAAATTTGAGCTTCGGCCTTTGAACTCTCCATCTCAGGGTATTTGCCTGAAGCTCTTCCTTTATACACCTTTTGAAAATTTAAATTGTCTTCGTATTCATCCAAACATAATCCATATTTATCTTTTCGTTTGGTTTTTGACATATTTTATTGTTTAAATTGATTTTTGTGCTTTAGTATATATAAGAGCCAAAAAAAGCAAATAAATTTATTAAATATATAATGTCTGAACTTAAGCCTAATCATTTAAAAAGATTTACCCAAAAAGATATTGAAAATATTTTAAAAGAGAATCTTTATAAAAAATTTGGGGAAAGATTTATAAAATATAGAGAAAAATATGAAGAATATTTAAAATCAGAAAAAACTAATAAAATTACTGAATACCCTTTAATGGTTATTATGGAGCTTTTAAATAGATGTAATTTAGAGTGTTCTATGTGTCCACAAGAGTATAGAAATGATGCGAAGCTAATTAGAATTGATGATGAGCTAATAAACAAATTGTTTAAAGAATTTAAACAAAATAAATTAGAGTCCATTAGTTTTAGTGTTTCAGAGCCGTTGCTTTATAAAGACTTCTTCAAAGTTATAAAAAAATGTGAGGAAGCAGAAATAATGGATATATTTTTATTTACAAATGGCACTTTATTAAATGAAAATAATGCTAAAAAAATATTAGAGTCTGGTATTACAAGATTATTTATATCATTAGACGCTGCATCAGAGACATCTTATAATAAAATTAGAATCCCAGTAGGAAAATCTCAACTTAAAAAAAACAGGTTAGATCAGCTTGAGAACCAAATTAAAAGATTCATTTTTTTACGTGACAAAGTATATAAAAAACAATTACCAATTGTCAGAACATCTTTTGTGAAAATGAAAGATAATGAGATTGAAGTTGATAAATTTATAAACAAGTGGACAAATATTGTTGACTCAGTTGAGGTTCAGGACGAATTTCCACTCTCAACATATGAAAAAGTGAATAAACTTTTAAAATGTGAAGATCCTGTAAAATACGAATTAGGCGAGTATAATTGTAATGAGCCCTGGGGACAAATTACCATTTATTCCGATGGCGATGTTGCTCCATGTTGCAATCTTTTGGGTAAGAAAACAACGATTGGTAATTTGAAGACAAAAACTTTAAGGGAAGTTTGGACAAGTGAAGAAGCCAAGAAGTTAAGAGCAGGATTTGTTGAAAACAAGCCTAATAAAGTTTGCAAATTGTGCCAAGAAACTTACACACATTAAAATTTCTTTTAAAAGTAAATTAATAATTCATGAAAAATAAAATTATTGTTGACAAAAATTTTGTAAAAAAAATATACTCAGGAAAAAAAAGTAAAAATTTTATAAATCTAAAAAAAAAATTTAAACGAAGTAATATTCCAAATAATTTGATTTTTGATAAAGATTTAAATATTATAAGACTTCAACCAAATGCTTCATTATTAAAAAAAAATAAAAAACTATGGACAAATCTAAAATATGATAAAGCAAAAGTTTATAATGCAGCTAGTCCATATCAAATAAGAAGAAATAAATATATTATTGACAATATTTTAAATATTAAAAATATAAAAAAAATTTTAGATTTTGGTTCAGGTGACTCTACTTTTTTAAAACAACTTAGTTTAAATATTAAAAAAAAAACACTTTATGGATTTGATCAGAATGTTAAAAGACCGAATATACTTTTGCATAATAGAAAAAAAATTTATCTTTTAACAAAAAAAAAAATTAAAGAAAATGTACCTTACGATTTGATATCTTTGAATTGGGTTATTTCTAATGCATACGATCCGTGGAAAATATTTCATCTATGTAAAAACTTATTAAAAAACAATGGTTATCTTTTTGTAACTGAGTCAAATGTTATGTTAAATAAAAAATATCCAAGAAAAGTAAACTCTTATTTTCAAATGAAAGATATAAATCTTAATCAATTTTGTAGACCTTTCCATTACACAAGTCTAGAGATAATTAATTTATTAAAATTAAATGGTTTTAGTGTGACTAAAAAAATACTATCAAATAAATATAATTTTAAAATTTTTATTGCAAAAAAAAGAATAAATTCTAACAATAAAATTTCATTTAAAACAAACAATAAAACAGAATATTTACAATTTATGAATCTTTTTTTTAGGTAACTTGTAGCTATTGTAATAAATTTAATTAATTAAATACAGATATGTCAAAAAGAAATTATTTAGATAAAAATAAACTAGATATTGCATACGTTGAAAAAGAGTATTTAAATTTATTTCATCGTATAAAAAAAAAAGGAATTGAAGAAGAATATAATATTGTTGGTCTTTTATTTCATGAAATCATGGCATTTTATGCTACCAATATTTCAGCAAAAAATACTGAAAAGTACTTAAAAAAAAAAATTTCAAGCGTATTTAAAGAAAATCTTTCAATAAAAAGTTTCAGAAAAAGAAGTTTTCCCAATCAAAGCAAGTACCATTTGATATTTGCAACTTACAACAAATTATTAAAATTTTTTTTCAAAAAGAATTTGATTTTAGGTATGAATTTACCATTTAATATTTACGAAAAAATTCAAATATTTTTATTTGCATTATTCAAAGGGTATTTAATCAATTATCTTCCAAAACTTAACAAAATAGAAATAAAAGATTATACTTTTCAAATAGAAGTAATTAGTAAGCTGAATGACAAATTATCTCAAAAATTTAGATTAAAAGTTGAAAGTTACAAATTTATAAAGTTTATTGAATATTATATAACTAGCACTCAACTCTCTTATAGAAAAAAAGATATATATTTACTTGGCTCCCTTGGTAAAGTTTACAACAGAATTCTGGCAGCAGAGGCAAGACAAAAAAAATCAAAAACTATCATAACTAATCATGAGTACACCTATGGTTTCTTATCTCTATTCATTCACAGATATGATAATTATTTCTTATGTGATAATTATTTTACTGTTGGAAACCTTAACCCAAAAAAATTAGATGAAAATTATAAATCACTCTCTGGAAAATATCCTAAGATTTTTTATAAAAAAAATGATCTCAAACCTTTCTTCTCTAGAAAGATAAATACTATAGATTTTAGCAAGCTTAATAAATTAAAAGGGCTGTACTTACCTACAAGAATTACTAGAAGACACACTCAAAATAACACCTTTATTTACAGTGAGCATTATTTGTCTTGGCAAAAGAAACTTATTAAAACATTACCAAATATTTTTATAAAACCTCATTTGAAATTTGATCTATCTAAATTTCCAAATAATCTTAAAATATTGGATAAAAAACTGAAAATATTAGATATCTACCAACAGTATGATTATTTAATCGTAGACCAAGTATCATCAAGAACTTTTGGAGAAATCGCAATAACAGACAAGCCAATAATTTATTTTAATATTGGTCTAGATACAAAGCATACTTCGATAGGAGAAAAGGAAATATCAAAAAGAGTTTATGAAACTAAAGTAAAAATTTTTAATAATTATAGAGGTATTGAAAAAATCTTTAAAATTAAAAATAAGATTATAAATAATAGATTTTTAAATATATTCTGTATTTCATCAAAAAAATCAAATGAGAATAGTATTTTTGAATTATTAGAAAAAATTAAATAAAATTATTTCTGTTGAATTATATTTTTATCTTTAATTTGAAAAACTTTGTCGAAGTTTTCACTTAAAATTAATTTGTGAGTAATAAATATTATAGTAATTTTATCTTTCAATTTCTGCAATGAGTTAATAAATTTTTTTTCTGTTTCATTATCTAAAGCGCTGGTCGCTTCATCAAAAATTAATATTTCGGGTTCATTATATAATGCTCTTGCTATTCCTATTCTTTGAGCTTGACCACCAGAAATTTTTATTCCTTTTTCACCAATATTTGTCTTTTCTTTTTCTGGTAATCTTTCAACAAATTCCTTAATTTGAGCTAATTCAAGACATTCTTTTAATCGTTTATCATGGTCATCTCTTTTTTTTATTGAGATATTATTTTCTACAGTATCGTCAAAGAAAAAATTTTTTTGAGGGACATATCCAAAAAAATTATTTAGACAATTTCCATTATCTTGCTTTTCGTTATCTATGAATATATCCTTAGATTTACATTTAAGGATATTTAAAATTATATCGACTAAAGTCGTTTTTCCTGAACCACTTTGTCCATAAATCATAACAAAAGAATTTTTATTAATTTTAAAATTTAAATTAGAAAATATCTGTGTCTCAGAGCCTTCATAATTAAAATTAATATTTTTATAATCAATACTATTCCAATTGGTAATTTTAGTTTTATTGATTGATGACTGAATAGTTTGATTTACATTGTTATGTAAGTTATTGAGAGTTTTGTCATTGTATTCTTTTATTTCGTCATAAAAAACATCTACAACTGGTATACTGTATATAATTCTTTGAAAGGAACTTATGATTCTATTGACAGATGGTAAAATTCTTACTGCTGCAACAATAAAAGTTGCAAATGTAGCTAAAAATTTAATTTCAACAGCTGAATTGAAACTTGCGTATGTAAAAATTAAAAAAATTATTGCAAGTAAATATATTTCAATAAAGACCCTAGGTAGTGACTCAAAAAAGTTTTGGTACCTGCCAATTGTTGCCCATGAAATATTATTTTTTTTGAATTCTTCAACTAGTTGTTGTTCACAATTTAATATTTTAACTTCTTTATTACCATTTAGTGACTCTTGAACTTTTTTTATTCTTAAAGCTTCTAATTTTTGTCTTTCCAGCCCCCACTTAGAAGTCCTTGTTTTAATAAATTTTAAAAATACTATTGAGCCAAAAAAAATTAGAATACCCGCAAAAATTGTAACTTTTGGGTTTATAAAAATTAATAGTGAAAAAATTCCTATCAAAATAATTAATTCTGAGATTAATATTGCGGAGGATTTTATGGTTCCATTAAATAAAGCGATATCTACTGTGACATTTCTAATGATATTTGATGTATTATTTTTAATAAAATATTCATAAGGTTTGTAAATATACTGAGTAAAAAGTTTAAGCGAAATATTCTGTATTATTTCAAATATAAATTTGGACTGATTATAATTAAAAAAAATTTGAAACAAATTTTTAAAAATAAACAAAGATATTAATGAGGTAAAAGAAATAAAAATTATTTTTTGATTATCTAAATTCTTTAAATTAAATATTTCAGTAACTTTATTTGAGAATTCTTGGTCAAATATTACTTGAAATATTGATGGTATTATACCTATAGACAAAACTTCTAAAATTAAGGTAACAATTGTCAATAATATCCATATTAGAAATTTGAGCTTTTCAGATTTCTCAAAAAAATCAAAAAGTTTAATATATTTACTTATTATAGTACTAGTAAACATAAATTATAATCTAATTATATTTGTATTATTTTTATTAAACTTACCTCTTGTATCTACTAAGATTTTTGAATTTTTCTCTATCATTTTGTAATTAAAATGATCATGATCTGTTAGTAAAATTACTATATCGTAATTTTTTATCATCTTTGTTGAAATTTTTTGACTATAGAAATTTAAATTTTTATTACCTATTTTAATTTTTAATTTTTTCACATATGGATCATGATACTCAATTGAGGCATTTTTATAAAACTTTTCAAAAAACTTAAATGCAGGAGATTCCCTTATATCCCCTATGTTTTTTTTATAAGCTACCCCCAATAGTAATATTTTTGTATTTTTATTAATTTTATTTTTTCTTTTTATTTGAT